>Ga0163217_1078708_pt1 | contig 10725 bp, 5 predicted proteins | sample SynspAceP_FD_185933 | JGI IMG/M metagenome (GOLD analysis project Ga0163217, IMG submission 185933) | Saline lake microbial communities from Ace Lake in Antarctica - Synechococcus sp. Ace-P (PacBio error correction) | ecosystem: Environmental > Aquatic > Non-marine Saline and Alkaline > Saline ...
GAAAAGAGAATCCCCCCCCCCAGTTCCTCCCTCCCCCCCCTAAAAAAAAATTAAAAAAAAAACAAAAAAATGGTTTTTTTTTTTTTTTGGGCCAAGGTGAATGGGGCCCTCCCCTTTTTCAAAATTGTGAAAAACCCAATTGGAAACTTTTAAACACCTTTCCCCTTTTTTTTTTTTTTTTTTTTTTTTTTTTTTTTTTTTTTTGTATCCGATCCAAAATATGCAAAAAAAATTGAAAATGAAAACATCCCTGAAATTCAACAACTCCTCTAAATGGTTGGAGTTGTCTGGTCTTTTTTTCAAAAGTGATCCTTTCCGGTTTAGGCCCCTTAGTAAAAATTCTCTAATTTTTTTTTATAGCCGTTTTGCTTGTGATAAAAACTGCTGAAGTCAACTTCACATACCCACCCACATTACCCCAATAGGAATCGATAAACCATCCAAATAAACCCCATTAAAAGCAAACTAGATTCCCTAAAGTCCCATACTGCCATCATATGACTAAATAGTCCCTCCTAGTCGCCAATTTTAATCACAGATTAAGAAAAGACGCCAATATTTCCCCAAATAACTGCGAAGTACGTTTTTGTCAACAGCTGCTTGAATCCTTAAATCCTCTTTTATAGTCCTCCAATTAAATTGTTGAAATTTTCAATTCATCAATCTTTCTCTTGCGAAGCTTCCACTACTCTATCCACTAACATTTTCCTTCTACCATTGAAGTTCAACCTAGAAAGCTTTCTCACGACATTTGAAATAAAAAACGATTAGCCCTTTAAACAGATAGGGCAAATGTTTAATTGGCCCAATGAAATGGTGTAAAATAAAAAACCAACTCCACATACCGCCCTTCAAAATTAATCCCCCATCACTACAATAGCTGAACGGTAACAAAAAATGTCTATAAACGTAAGAACACCATGAAAACGGGGGCGTTGCCGGAATCGCATTCGTATCACCTTCATCTTAGCCATTAATGTTCAACCCACTCAGTAAGGTGTAAAAAAACAAATCAAGTTCTTGTAGTACGATACATTTCTTCACGAATATTGAATAACGTATTTGCCCTATCGTTCAAACATAATTTGTAGACATAACGAGAAAATCGACGAAAAAAGGAGCCACAATCATCACAATTATAAATTGGAACACATTTTGATTCCCCGCTTCATAATAACGTTACACAAACATTCCAACCCAATAAAGCGTGATACAATACAATTTAACAAAGCCACTAAAAATTAAGCTAAAATGCCTATTGATAATTTAAACCAATAGGCAACTAAATGTATTTCCAAACCCATCTTATACTCCCATATTTTAACCTCCTTGATTACTAAGTACTTTAAGGATCACGAACATTTTCAAGCTAAAAGAAATGGTGTAATTTTCTAAAAGAGAAGTAATAAACAACCATGATCAATTTACTTCATTGGCTGAATGATTGCGCTATTTAATGGAATAAACTTATACTTTAAGTAACCTGAATACGATATACTTTTCTTGGAGGATGGATGTTTAAATGGAAGTGCCAAGACAATTAATCCTGAGATTTTAAGTTTGAGTAACCAACTGCTGTCCTTCCTCTGGAAGGAACACATCATATTTTTAAGAAACTTCAAATATATTGGGATGGCAATCATGTATCACGATAACGACCAACGTTCGTTAAAAAGGGCAACTACCTTGGTTAATCAGCCTACGATCACACAACCATCTGATGCTGCTATGAAAAACACTCACTTCATATTTGATTCGAAAGTCGTGTTGATTCTGTTTCCAAAAATATTCCATATATTCTCACTGTTAATTCATTTAAGAACAACACCACACAGAAATTTTGGGCTATTTTGCGCAAAAATTTATACTGAAACGTTCAGTCTAATGACCAGGCCTTGAACTCAGGTAAAAATCCCTTGTACACATCAATTAATTTTTCCCTTTAAAAGATAAATATGCAATGACAAACAAACCATACTCGCGTTACTTTTAACAGCTAAGACAAAAGAAACAACAAACGCCAATGACATCATTCACTATCGAAGCTCATATATAGAAATATACGCAAACACTTGCCGCGCACTTATCTCAGCCGCAACCACGTCCCCGAATTTTAAGAAGAAACAGCGATCGGCCGATTAATATTTGAAATAAATAGAAACTAAGAAAGCTAAACTTTGGCTACTACCCAAACAGCATTACATCAAAGAAATTCCAAAGGTAAGGGGCTATATACGATGCTCTCTACTTTAAGCTCTTTAAAAACATTAATGGCCATCCCCTTCTGCTTTTTAAAAAAGAGCAATCGTTAAATAAACTAATCTATTATTCCTTTAAACAATGAATATAAAACGGTTCGGACAGAAAATGTCTCAAAACCGGGGTTTTTATTCACTAACCATTTAGAAGACATTCCCTAATAAACATAATTCGCGAAAGCCGCGTGGAGTGTTTGCCTGCATCTTACACCCTTATTTTTTTCTAGTAATCAGCGGTTTATATCCTCATCCCTTACTTTTCCGAGCCTTTTCTAGCCTGCTAACGGAAAAGCTTTTTATTTCTTAAACCAAAATAATCTTTCTCTGAAGGATGGATAGAATCTTCATGCCAAGGCTTTTCATTCACAAAAATGGACAATCGCTGGGTTGTCTGGCTTGCCGAGAGGCATTTACGCTACCTTGATTGTTTTCAATCAACTTAAAACGTGAGCATTCCAACGAGGATGCAAATCCTAACCAGCGTCATGTAAAATGGCATTTAACGGTATCCTGTCATGAATTTCAAACAAAATGCGGATAAGCCTCATAAATTCAAAACTGTCTGTATTTGTTTCTTCACGCCACTTCTCAAATCCATAACCATATCCTGAAATTAGTATCTATCTGATTGACAGTTACTCCCATTACTTCAAAACGATCAGAATAAGCCTAGCATCTTCGGGACTCAGCCATAATTAGTCTCCTAATCTAAATTCCCAATATTGAATGTTCCAAAACAAATCAAGATCGCAATCAAGGGTACATCGCACGAATCATTATAGCTTAAAAGATTTGGAAATGGAATCCCTTAAAAAGCCATCTCGAATCCTTTCACCTCCTCAACTACTATTTTCAAATCAATCACACGATAAATACTATACGCTGCTTGTGTCGGTTAAACAGTCGAATTCAACAATATTTTGAGTTCAATGAATATTGTCATCGATACATAAAAATTAATGAGTATCCGCATTTTGCTACTAATGAAAGAAAAAACAGCGTTGGTCAGATGAGACAAAATCCCATACTGAGAATGAAACGAGTATGTTTAGACCAAGCATGGTATTCCTCCTCTTATCAAATCAAATACCTATTTTCATTTTTCAATAATCTATTTTTCGGTATCTAAATAAGACCTAGAAAAACAGGGTCATTTTTAAGCTCCTCAAAAGATGCAGTTCGCTAGTTGTTTCCGTTAGTAAGAACATAGATAAATAATGTGAATTCTACCCTTGTAAAAGTGAATTGGCTAATTCTTTAAGTATATTGATGTAGGGTGGTAATCACTAGTCCCAAGGTTTGTCATGACCATAAAGGAACAATCGAGGGAATGTGGATAGCTTCTTATACATTGTTATACTCGCAGTTGGCGGGTTGAGCTCTTCAAATAGAAGATTGCACATCCATGGATCAATTGGAAACCACTTTTCATAAAGAATAGCGTTAAGCGCATCTGACAAATGTAATAATTTTATCCTCTCTTCTTGGAGTAAAAAAGTAAGCGTTTTTATTTAGCCAGCTTTCGCCAATTATTAAATCAATGAGCATTATTAAAACCAAGATTAAAATATATTATATCGTCTGTTCCGAATGCCCAATCTTTCTAACACAAGAGCTGGTGGACTTGACAATAACAGCAAAACAATAATATTTTTCACCATAACGGTATCGTATAAGTTTGAAACATCCCTAGCACTAACAACATCACAATCAAATAACAGTACCTTTCATAATGTTTTTGTCTGATAATAAATACGGCAATGAATATCGTAATAAGCTGTTTGAGTAATATGAATCACTCCTAACACATCTTGCATATAAATCAGAGTTACTTCCAAAAAATGGATTACAGATGATTGATTAGAAAACAACTTGATTCAATTTTCTTTGCTTGCTTGGAAATATTGAAACATCAATGATATAAAAGCGATGCAAACATCACAAGCAAACTTTAACAAGGTCACACATAACACTAAGTTACGGACGTAATGAATATCTACAGCATCACAATGGTATTAGCTTCTATTATTCATTCCTAAACTCCTTCAAAAAAACTTAAAGGTGCTCGCATTAAAAACAGTAGGTCTAACCAATATGTAAGCCTTTAAAAATTTAGCAAATAAAACACTTACTACACAATCTTAATGCATTTAATGTCATAAAGATTAAGCTTTGTAACATTCTTTCGCCAACTCTTAGTCTTTAACTAAAGAAAGTCCCTAGTAAAAAACATATGGATAAGTGTAACTTAGAAAGTCAATAGTTTATATCCATGATTTATTTTAAACGGCTCTCATTTAAACTCTTACTATCAAAGAAACAGGTAAACATAGCTTGACTAATTATAAAAAAGAAGGTATTTTCATGAAAAATATATCTCGTTTTAAACCAGATACAAATACAATCTTTCTAAAACCAATCAATTTTATACTAAAAGCTTGAATACAACCATCCTCCAATCCGCTCTGATCACACTGTGGGTAGATAATTATAGTTTTGGCAGATAAAGGCCTAACAAATCCTATTATTCCCGTTTATCCATGAAACTAACTAAGAAATACTTATCCGTGCACAAGCCAATATCTTTTCTGTATGTACTCCAGAAACAATTACTTTTAAACTAATTAATACAAATATAGATTGGCAACAAACAATAGAATATTGTACAGTATAATTTAATGGATTAGTGACACTCCTTAAATATGAATTATAAACGAGACGAGTACCTTTTTGGCCTCTCAAATTCCTGCCAGTTGTTTAATCCGATAGTGCATTTATATGCAAAAAAGAAATTCATTTTATTACACCACAAGATTAGAACATTGCCTTCTATTTTGAATCAAATCTCATACCGTTCGCTGACGATTACTTAATCACTCCAACAAGCAATGAAGCCAGATTTATTGACCACTTTTCAAAAGTTGAAACTAGCGCTTACCAGCCTATCATTTATATGGGCACTTTTTTTTAATCAAAGGTAAAATAGGGTTGTTTAATGAAACAATGTAATTATAACGCTTATGAAACACAAAACTCAAATACTATAAACCGGGGACAAATGGGCATATTCATCATCTAATTATATCGCTGGTTGAAAGAACTCGGGGACAATTTATAATCAGTCGGATTTGCTATGACTCAAAATTGAAGACGGAAATATTATTCTGGTTTAGCTAACAATTGATAACAAATTCAAGTTATAAAGCAAACCGTTAAATAATCATCCTGCTGGTCGAGTTTTTATGGGATAATAAACCCTTTCAACATATCCGATAATCGATAAAGATCAGCGAACTAAGAGCTTATGGAAGAAAGCAAGCATTCCTTTTTAAATAAGTAACCACCGACCAGCTCCCCCCTTTAAAAAAGGTAAATACAACCCATATGACTTATTTGAAAATCTTGTGGAAAAATATTTCACATACAAAAAAGCATCTATTTACTCTTTTTTGAGTAAACCGATGCCTTTTTGATTTAATATAAAAGACGTCCTTAGCACAAAATGGTTTCCACTCCACCATGGCTTTAACGAGTAGTTCCAACTACCCTTTTCAACACGAAGCAGGGTGAAAAATGACAAATCCGAGTTCATTTTTTCATCAATTGTCCATCTAAAGAAAACCGTACCCTTTTTAATAAAGTACACCTTCTTCAATTTATACACACCATCTAAATAGTTCAGCAGGAGCACTCATAATAACGCTTGCTCTAATTTCAACTTCTTGACACTTAATTCCACTACTTCTTTTACGGCAACTTGTATCTTACTAACCATTGTTCACTGCCACATTAGTTCGGAATATTTAATAAGAAGTCTTTCCTAACAAAAAAAACACAAAATTCTGATCTTTTATAAATGACGTATTATTCGCCTTCTAGGAATCTTTTCCAAGGAAAGCTTTGCCAACATCCAATGTTTATCTACTTGCCGTTGGTAACCAAATCAAACATCTTGTGCACATTACGCCTGCTCGCCAGTAACGTGAATGGGGGGCTTTAGCTAATCACTCTCAATAATATCGAAAATCCATTACTATGAGTTACCATATCCATATTCAGAAACTATGGCCGTAAATAAGGTTTTTCTTTAATAGAAGAATGATCTAAAAATTCTTGTAAGTTAATAAAGGTTTGCCTCCAATTGCAAATAATCGTTCAGTCTAACTATCAAATTTTTCTGTGTGTTCATTTAATAACCTTCAAATTCATGTAGTTTAAAGAATGACTTGGCCTTGTCACTAAAAATGAATGCCTTAATAATTTTGTAGTAAAGACCTAGAGCTGCCAACCAAGTTATTCAGTGCCGTTTACTTCGGTATTCCGTTTTTGTCAGTTTTCTTTTCCTCCTCACAATCCGAATAAGTGATACCACTTGTAATAATCATAATAAAAAGCTAAACAGTTTCAATGATACGTCTTTTTAATAAATCTGTTCGTTTTACTTTTTCTTGTAATAAGCGTTATTTTGGAACCTTTCATTATTCTGATAGATATAATATGAACAACATTAAGCTAAGGAGAATAGATATTCAATAAATTCAGAAATGCTTATCATCCAGTTGAAGGAAGCCTGCAGCCGAAGTGAACATTTACTATTAGAGGATATGCAAGCCAGATGAATACTGTTCCACGTATAAAGAAAATAAAGGGACGAATCGAAATTTAAACCAATTTGCGTTTGATCCAATAACTCAAACACGCCCACAGTCTATTTGGACCGACAGAGATGTCTTTAACTATGGTGATTTAAAAAATCGCTTGGAAAATACCATTGACCGGTATCCACCGAACGCTACAATAAAGCTATCGAAAATGGCGGATATGTTTATTTAGTTGAAGAACCAATAAATACAATACATTTAAATCTAGGGCGGTGATTTCCACAGATATTAAATTTAGATTCTATCCGATTGATTGTGAATATCAGCTGGCTCATGCTGATATTCCCTGCTTCAATAAAAATAAAAAGTTAACGGTTGATGGTATCCATTAAAGACCAGACGGACAATTTCTGGGGACATCCTATTGAATCAAGTATACCCATGCCCTGGTACACAATCAGGAATAAAGTTAGTAAAAAGAATAAAAAAATAGTTCTGTTGTTAAATTGAAAGAAACCAGCCATTGAAAAATTCAATGGCTGCCTTTTTTTATTTATCAACTAACTTCTATTTTTATAATGTATTTCTGTTCCAACTCCCAATTCCTTTGCTTTATAAGAATTTTCAGCATAACCACTCTAACACAAGGCCGTGCAACTGTTTTTAAAACTGTAATTCTTTCATCGGGGGCTTTCACGACCTGAAATTTCCCTAGCAATCACTCTCCAAGATCTCCTTGTATATAGACTTTCTTTCAACAATCCTTCTTTTAAAGTAAAGAATCGCCGCCTCTGTGGCCCAATAACCCCTTGCGTTGTTCATAAAATCACTTAATCTGCTCGTACATAATTCCACTAGAAGCTCAATCATCAGGGTAAAGCTCCTACAATCCATGATATAGCCCATTTTTTAAACAAATCTCCACAAATGTTGCACGTTAGAAGTGGTTACAGACTGATGATATCCTGCTTGCTCCTTTACAGCCCTCTCAGAATCTAACAGCAAATTAATTGGGTCCCCCAACATGAGCAATTTCTCTGGCCATTCTTAACAAATTGTTTTGGCATCGGTTCTTATCTAAATCAACTACTTCTATACTCTTCTAAGGGAACGAACATCAACACGCTTCCATTGAGAAACAGCTGGCCACCGTTCCCGCAATAAAGCAGCAATAGCATCTTTCGACTAAAATATCGTGCTGCTACCTTGAAAGCTCCTGTAACCAATTGGTTAATAAGTCCATCCATCATACTTCCTACATTCCGTTTCAGCATTCAACATAACCAACGTTGCTGAAACCTTGTAAATTTTTTTCCAATATTTCCAGAAAAACACATTTTCAACACCTAAAGCTTGTTAATCTCCACAACATAAGCAGGCTAACAAACTCCTGCCACCAGTCATAACATCAATATTCGTACCAACGGAAACGTACTTTCCCCTCAGAAAAAAGAACCAAACCTCTTTACTGCTTGAATAGCCTCTTTCATTCATTGAAAAAAGCTTTTGCTATCTTCTTATTAAACAATCATTTTCCTCCTCCTCCTTGTTACTTTAACTTTATTTATCACTCAACTTACTAATTTCCGATTCATCTACATCTACTTACTTTTCCTCTTAATTATTTCGGTTTGCCCAAGTCCCATTTAGGATTAACGCAACTCTAAAACCATGCTAACACTTGAAAGTAAAATCACAAAAACCACCATTGTAGCATACAAGTATTTTAGAGATTTAAACAAAGAAACGGCTGTTAAGAACCACCTAGTACCCCAATTTAGGAGGTAAATTAACGTGATCTTACGGGCTATAACTGGGACCAAAATTTAAACGTTGGCAATACTTCCAATAGGAACGGAAGAATGTGCTGCTCCCCATCAAATAATGGAAAGCTACGCTGGATTCATAACCTAAACATAAAACCGTAAAGCCATGTACGCATATAAACAATACCAATATTGTTTTTAATGCACCATAAGCAAATAATAAAAACGCCGGCGTTACTAATTTAGTACCATATAACCTGTTTCTGTCCGTTAGAAGGAATCACATTGGGGAATTTCCCACTAAAAATAAACATTCTCTGCAAACGGTTAAACCGATTGAAAGTAAATGTTGATGTTTTTTCTGATTTCACAACAAAACGGGTCCTAACATACGCTCCAAAACTTGACTGATACATACAAACAGCTATTTTTAAGTCCAACATCAATTGATGTATATATAAAAGCCATTGCTCTACTTGAATAACACATTGGTCATTTAATGGTTCCTGGTAAGTTTCTAAAACACCCATTTCAAACTTTCCGATACAAATAGTTCCAATACGAAATCTATACGCCCAAAAGTGAAAGTAAAAATGAAAAATGAAAGTAAAGGGTAAATGCTAGCGTGCTAGCTGTTCAACCAATAATGTATTCTGGGTTTTGGTAGATCCTCACAAAAGAAGTACAAAAAATAAGTTCACAATTACAATTAAGCGGTAATGAATATTCGTAGTCGGCGAATTGTCTAGGGTTTCGCTCCAATAAGTTTTAGTTGTTGTAATTAAATAGTGTTCTAACATCTATGTGTGAAAGTCTTTTGTCCAAAATACTTGTTTATCTTGGTCTTCCAACTGGCTTTGATTCAGTGGGGGGGGGCGTTAAATGGATTGATGGAGTGTAGCAGGGCGGAGTGAAGAAGTGTTGGATGCTTGGGCGTTAATGTCACCATGCGAGAATGAAATTGGCCGTCCATAAGGACATCTGGTGCGGGGTCATGTGGTCGGTAAGGGTTGTGCGCGTGATGACAGGTAGCGCGCTTCTTTTGTAGTCTGCGGCACTGGTAGCTATCGCATGCGGACCTGGTGTGCGCCTAGAGGTCTTTCAATGTGGCGTTGCTTGTCGACGCAGTGGGGTGTGGTAAGGAACCGGTGAGCAAAGTGGTAAATCGTGCATTTAACGTGCGTGGGTGTTCGGTTTGGACTAGAATAGGGAAGGGGAGTAGGGACGGTGATGAATGATTTGTTCTCGGTAGAACCGGGGCTTTGTTCTGGCTTGTTGTGTAAGGTGAAGAGTCCTAGGTGGGGATAGAGGTGGTTCCTTGAAGTGCAGTCGGTTCCGTTTTGTGGCCAGAGGACTGGAGATATGATAAGATGGCGGTTTTGGAGGCTTGTCTGGAATGTTAGGGAAGGCGGCGTCGTCGACTGTTGGTCAGATAAAGGGCTGTGGTTAGTAAGCTGAAGAAGAGTGTCCGATAGAGTGGGTGTGCAAGGGTCAGTTTGGTTCGTGGTGACGGTCTTGGGCAATGTAGGTGGTGCGCCTGAAAGTGGTTAGGTGCGGAGTTCAGTTGAGAACTGAGGTGGGCGATGTTGTGTTTGTGTCTAGGTAATGTTGGGTGCTAGTTACCGTCGGCGAAGTCCGGTCTCGGGAAGCCAGATTCGGACAGGTACTTGGATCTGTATGCTACAAATAACTAACCCTTTTTTTAAAATAAACATTTAAGGTATTGTAATCTTTCGGAACGGGGAACACTTGAATTGTTTACTCACTTCATAACCTTTTTGCCGCTTTTTCAGTAATGCATGTAAACCAATGTTTCATACCTGAAAATTGATACTCTGTCATAATGGCTATTTACTCGATTCATCTTACATTCCTCCTTCAAGGTGAATTAATCACATGAAGTGTCTTGATGATTAGTACTACCTCAGTAACTAACTATATCCCCAAAAAAAATTGTTGTCAATCATTTGGTGAATAATTTACTTTATTTTCACTGAATAATTTTTAAAATACTTAACCTACAAATATAGTAACTATTAATATCTTTTTAATCCCCATTCTTGCTCGGTACGCACAATGTGGTCCGTTCATCTATTTACC
>Ga0163217_1117975_pt1 | contig 10725 bp, 14 predicted proteins | sample SynspAceP_FD_185933 | JGI IMG/M metagenome (GOLD analysis project Ga0163217, IMG submission 185933) | Saline lake microbial communities from Ace Lake in Antarctica - Synechococcus sp. Ace-P (PacBio error correction) | ecosystem: Environmental > Aquatic > Non-marine Saline and Alkaline > Saline ...
TTGTCGCAAGCGTCCGCGGCTGTTCGGGTCTCGTCGCACAGAGCAGGGCAAAGGAAATGGCAACCTGACACACGGCCTGAACCGTCGGTGGCACCATCGCTGCTACATAGAGGGCATGTCAGGCATTACGCAATGAGATACGGCTCAGCAACCATCGAAAGCGACGGGCGGGCATTCATGGGTTTCAAGTACCTGCCGCGGCATATTTCGCAGCGGGGCAGCACGGGGCGTCGTACGGTCAAAGTCGGTCCATTCTGGTTCTGGACAGAAGTTTGATGTCAACAGCGTATTCAGTTCTTTCAGCCATTGGTATAGCCCAAAGTTTCTCGGTCAAGCGGCGTCACTCCGCCGGCCAGATGGCACGCAAGTTCAACCATTGCAATTCGTTTTGTGCGACGACCTCTAGAACCAGTCGCCACAATATGATCGTGGCCGTCGATCTGCTGCAGCACTTGTCCTTGCAATCTTGCTCGCATGACGATGTTTACATTGGCCCTCCAACAACGTCTCGGGCATTTGTTCCGCTAAAGTTTGCACCTTCAAAATCGATTGACAAATTTTCGTGCGATCAATTCTTGCGGTTTTACGGCTGCAACGCCGCCAATGTCCGGCCAGTGTGCGTGACAACTTGAGCAAGTGTAGAAGACGCGCCGGGTGGGGTCATGCCCAGTTCAGACGGTAAGGAGATGCTTTTTGGCTGGTCCCCGAATGAGTAACCCTGTTTTTATTAGGTCCAGAAGGCGACGATATTTCGGTTTTTCCTTCCAGATCCGAAAGGAATTCGATCAGGCGAACCATCACTTCGCCTCAGTCGTCCCCTGGTTCGCACCATGAGGGTGGGGCGCAGCTCGTTAATGGGCTTCGGCACCCAGATAGTCCGTCAAAGGCGCGGTGGCGTTGCACAAGGCCCAAAGGACTTTTGTTGATTGCGCGCCAAAGTATGAATTCGCAGGAGTTTTTGGCGGGTTGTTGAGTCACCCGAACAGCGTGTTCCTCGCCGGTGTTCACACGATCAGGTGCTTCACTGTCGTGTGGACTGCGTGGCGCGGTAATCATCAATAGCTGCCCTGATCGATTTCAGCCGAACGATACATAGAGGTCTAGCCGTGCGCGATGCCTGAGGCTGCTGTACGTGTCTGGCGGAAGAAAACAGATTCGTGGCCGACATGCCATCGTGGTGGTGGCCTCCGGGGGTCCACGGTGAACTTGTAGGCCTCCTCAGACCGACTGGCTTTTCGATGCAGGGCAAGAAGGTCATTGCCTGTCTGGCCGTGGTTTTGCCGTTTGCAGCTCAGAAGGCACTGAAACGGGGGAATTCTTCGGGCTTCCAGAGGTTCGCGTGTTCACCGCCATACGTCCGCGCGCGCTGCTTAGGCCATAGCGGTTGCTTCTCGCCCCCTCAGTACAAAATAGCTCCGCGCCCAGAAACGACAACGATTCTCGTCGAACTGTTGCGGGGTCATCCCAACGCCGTTCATGCGAAAAGCCCGACCATCGCGGTGGAGCTCATGTGGCGGATTTGAATTTTCTCAAGCGCCTTGGCCTGATTAGATAGAAGTCGTCCCGAGGTAAAGCCAAGTTCCGGTCTGTGCTGCGTCCTACAGGACCTCGTAAGAGTGCCAACGGTGGCCGTCGAATTAGCCAGCCGGGGTGTGATAAGCGTGGTACCACGCCTGCGGCCGCGGGGTCCTTTTCCAGACGCGCAGCTGTCTTCGCGGGAACCGGATTGGTTGCGGTAGTTTCGTCATAGTCGCACGAAGTGTTACAATCGGGTCGCTCCAATTGCGTCGGCGCGACATAGTCCTTCGCCGCAACGCTGCGCGCCTTTCGATCATGTGACTCGAAGGTACATAGGCTCTGCGCACGCTGGTTTGCGCGCCCATGCAGCAGTGGGTCCCTGCGCACTCGATTGCAGTCGCGAAGCCAAGCGGCCCCCTCTGGCGGCCAAAACAGAGCGGCGAGAACATCGGGGCGGTAGCGAGACAAATGATGCATCAAAATGATTCCTGTTCCGTCTGCTGCAATTGCCAGAATTCTTAATAATTACGCGCGGGAAAAGTGTCAATGACAATGAAGCGTAATGCGTGAATTTTGCTGCCCAAATGCTGGGGTTTGCGTCGTAAGGAATTGGTCGATATTTAACGCAGGCATTGCACCGCTCAGAATTCCATAATTCTAGCGCTGACAGGGGGCCGATTTTATCTACGCCTTTCAATAAACAGCGGAAATTGCCTGAAAATTCCAATCAGGTACGCCCTAGAATAAGATGGGTTGGCATCACATGTCGATGGGCTGCGAATGCCCACCCTATAGGAGACTCTGTGTTGTAAAAGTAATATAGACTATAAAACGAGGACAAAATGGACAATAAGATCTTCCATCGCTCCCGCTGGCGGCTGCTGCCCGTCCGGCTGACTGCTTGGCCTCTGGCGCTGCCACTCTTCTATTACGCTGGCGACTTCACAGCCGCATATTTCCCGTCTGATTCCTCGGATTGGCCATTACGGTCTCCTGCTTGGCGTTGTTTCGCGGGCCAGACGGTGGAATGGACATTCCGCGAGGGCGTGTTTCACGTGATCCACGTGTCGATGCCATCGCTTGCGGTGTTGATCGTAGTGGGGCATAGATGTCGGTGTATGGGTCGCGTCGGGCACGGTGCCGACCGTTTTGATCTACTACGGGCTGACCGTTGCTGACGCCGTCGATCTTTCTGGGCAGCCCGCCATGATCTTGTGTGCCGTGGTGTCGCTATCGTGTTGGGGACCAGCTGGGGCATCGTCGGGACCATCGGCCTGGCGTTGATGGGCATTGGTGCGGGCCTTTGGTAATTCCGGCCTTATTGGAGCCGCAGGTGCTGTGGTATCGGGCGCATTGCCCTTTCGGCGAATAAGGTTATCCACCTGCTGTCCCGATACGACCGAACCTTGCCCTGCGGTATACGGCCACCGCAACGTCTTTCTCTGACCACATCAAAGAACATGCTGGCCCACTCCACTGTTGCTGCGATGATTTATCGCGCCTGGTGGGATTTAATATGTGGTCGGCTTTCATGCTGATCCGAAGAGGGTGTTGGCGATGTAAGTAGCATCAATGCGATCCGGCCGGTCTGGAAGAACGGTTCAGCCTGGGTCATCCCGCTGAACACCTGCGTTGATGCGTGGATTGTGCTGGCTTTGATGAAAAAGCCAGCATGCGTCGCTGTTTTGGCGGGTGTTGCTGGCCGGTGGGCTGGTCGCGAATCTTTTTGGCAGGGTGCCCGGTTCTGCATGACGTGTTTGCCTTTGCGCAGGTGGGCATTCTATCGACACTGGGATCGCCGACATCGACGCGCTGCTGAACTGCGAGGCGGCTCCAGTCGATGATGTGGACTCTCGCTGAATGCTGATTGCCTTGGGTTTTGGCGTTGGCGCCTGGAAACGTACGGCTTGACTAGAGGGTTATTATTGGCGATCGTCCAGCCGCGTGAAAGTTTGGCGCAAGTTCAAAGCTCGGCCATCGGGACGGCGTATTCGACAATATTGGTGGGCGGGTGATCCTTTATATCTCGATTGCGCTTGCCGGGCCGTATGTATGCGCCCTGTTCGTGGGATGGGATATTCGACCATTCTGAAACACTGAGCCGTGCGGTCGAAGAGGGCGGCACGGTTGATGAGCCCGCTGATCCCGTGGAAGCGCAGGCGGTGGCCTTTGTGATCTCGGCCTTTGGGCTGGGGGGTTATGGCATGGTAACTGACCCGAACCTGCTTTTCTATCCCGCTGGCCTTTTTTGCTGCTGGAACCGACCGTTGATCGGCGTGTTCTATGCGGTAACCGGACTGTTCTCGCCCAATGGCGACGGCACGAGGACCGGGCAGAGTGGGGAACAAATCCGGCGAGGACATCATGGACTCTTGGCGACCATGCACTGGCTTACGATGGAACGCAGCGACAAGCTGATTCCGCTTGATACCACACAGATGAAAGCCGCAGCGCCCTGATCGCGCGCTGCTGGCTTTTTTCAATGCGTACGCTGTGGTTTGAGTCCGGTCCCCGCAAGGTGTTCTTGACAATCTTGCATTGGCATTGCGGTGGCAAGGGGATCGGGTTTCGAAATGTTGCGAAATCGGGGGCTTTTGGTATCTGCAATCCGCGTGTGCGCGCGAAGGCTCTTACCCGCCTTAAGATCAGCGCGTATCGGTGGTGTGGATGAAAACATGCATCTTTTCCCCAAGCACCGGATCAGGGCAGCCAAATGGCGGCAACATTCGATACGGACGGGTGGCGGTCAGCGCGTTTTTTCAACCTCGCGCTGTAGATGTTATAGCCGCGCCCACGAATATCATATCCTTGCGGCGGTCATCGCAGGCAAGAATTAAAGCGCGTCGACATCGGCGCGAACCGCCATGTCACCGTCTTCAATAGCCGTCAATGAAACTCGCTGGCGGTGCGGTCGGGGTTGTCCCAATGCCGGGCACGGTCTCGCGCCCTTGTCCAAAGCTCTCCGTGGGTGCCGTCGGTGCCACTCATTGGCCCCTGCGGGTCAACGATACGGATGTCGCGGCAGGGCACGGCAATACGATGCTGTCCTGCGCGTTTGGTTTTCGAACCCATCGGCAGGATCGTCAACGGCAGAAGGTAAGCTCGGTTGGCGCCATAGGCATTCATCAGGCACAGGTTCGGCAGCTTTTCTGACAGCCTTCCGTGATTGTGGACTGCGGCATCGGCGCGCCGCCATAAGCCACCGATCCGCCAATGTTGCAGGTCAGTAGTCATCGACGTTGGCAGCGCAAGCAGAAAGAGGTTGTACATCGCCGGCACCATCAGCGTCTGCGTGGACTTTTTTTCATCTGCGTTACGACAGGAATTCAATGGTTGCGCCAAAGTGCTCCATCATCACGGTGCAGGCCAGCCGGTTTGCAGCATGGTAAAAGACAGTGGAACAAGGGCCGGTTCACGTGGCTGCAGGCACACAGAGGAGGGAGCGTTTTCGCGGCCACCCAGTTTTCCATGCAAAGTTCAAAAATGGCATTGCAGAATGGACAATGTTCGAAATGGGTCAGTGTCGCGCCGATTAGGGCCTGGCCTGTTGGTGCCCGAGGTATAGAGGATCACCGCAATATCATCCTCGTGCAAGCGGGACAGGGTCGCCCAGCGGTGGCTCGGCGGGGAGCGTGTCAAAAGCGTCAGATCGGCTGCGGTGCCGCCAACACACAAGCGGTGGTCAGAGCGGGCAGATGGCGGGCGCGGGGAGGCGGTCGGCGACATCCGTGGCCCATGCACGGCGGATCTTGGCCTCCGCATTGACGCAAATGAACGCAAGCATCAGGCGTTCCTTCGCGATGTTGATCGCAACGGCAATCGCACCTCAAGACGCAAACAGCCCATCATCCGTAACGATGAATTTCCCAGCGGTTCGCAACAGCAGCAAGGGCAACGCGGTGCCTGGCCACGCCACGCGCACGCAGCCCGCTGCGATGCGGCCCACCTGCAGTCAAGGTCGAGGGTAGATCACAGTCTGGTATTCGCCGCTGACCACGGCCCTCTTGATCGGGGGCGCGGGCAGTGCCGCCGGCGAGCATGGCGTCAGATCGGCTGGGCGATCCTTAAAGCACTTTGATCCTTCGCCGTTTCCGTCGAAATGGGTTTTTCCCTGTTTGTATGCGATCCGTGATGCCTGGTGACCAATGTGGCATCTGCGCTCCTCCCGTAGCTTGGGTAAGTCATTTGCGCAAACGATCAAGGGGCGCAACGGCCAAGAGCGGTGGTTAGCGCCCTTATAGGTAAACCCTTTCCAACGTGCGGTTCGCCCTGCGAAACAAGGCGAAACCGAGACGCTTATCCCAGCAACAGTTTTCCACAGCGCGTCGGCGGTTGCGGCGACGACGGTATCGACCTCTTCGCGGGTATGCAGAAGGGGCGCAAAGCGGTAATGTGCCTTGGGGATAGCAGCGCGCGATCACTCCTCAGTTCGAGCACTTGCTGCAGAGATCGCAGCGCCCACCTTGCGTGCAGAATCAAAGCGGGGAGCGTTGGTATTTATGGCCACATATTCCACCGCGCAAACAGCAGCCCTTCGCCACGGTATGTCCACCGACCTTCGGGTTGGTCGCCCGAGCGCTTCTTTCATCGAGGTGTTGAGATACCCCCCGACCTGCGGCCGGCGGTTGCTCACGAGGTTCAGTCGTCCCGATCAAGGCTTGAGGTTGGGCGACATCCCGCCGCCGCCACAAATGGGATCGCCGAATAGGTCCAGCCCGTGACCGAATGGGCCGTTTTCATCCGTGCCCTGTTCCAGCACCTTCCACATCCCTGTCCGATACGATGGAGCCTGACAGCGGCGCAATAGGCCGATGGTCCAGCCTTTGGCGATGGGTCAGATCGGTTTCAACCCATAGTGATTCGGACCCGACATGGTGCCAAGGCGGACCAAAACCGGTTCAAGCGACCTCGTCCGGCGATTACGCAGGAATGTCGTGGCGGTTCAGCCCTCTTGGATCGCGTTCCCCAATAACGCGCGTGGGCGGCGGGCCGATGCCACCGGTCCCGAGCACGGGTTCCCCGATAAAGGCCGCGATTGTGTCCGGCCCCTTCGGCCTGGAATCTGCGCCTTCGAGCGCGTTGGGCACATTGGGGCGGTGAAGTCGGCTTCGGACTGGTTTGCGGTTCCTTGCGGCGGTAGTAATAAGGGGCGTCTCCGTGTGGATTACGGGGTTCATGGGTAGATCGAATTTGTCGTGAAACAGCGACAGTTCCGGTCAGCGAATCCGGTCATCACCCCGACCCGTGATAGCCACGCCAGCGCGAGATGATCTTTTTTCTTCTGCGGACGGCCAAAGGATGTTTTGATAAATACCAGAACGAGCTTGATGTTTGGTCTCAATTTGCTCCGACCCCGACATGCCGAAAATAGACTTTGGGACTATGCCGCCGGTGCGCGTCCCATAATCATCTTTGCGAGCGTGATCGAAGTTTCGGTCCCGTGGCCCCATATAGGAATGGTAATAGGGGCCCAGCTGATGTCTTGTTCGGCGATGGCATCCGCGATCTCTGTCGGCCATAGCCCTGCGTTGACGCAACTAGAGCCCGGCAAAGGCGTCCCAGCAATCCGGTGCCGCACGGTCTCGAATATGAACGCCCGATGGCCCGCCTGTGATGACGCGCGTTTGCGGATTCACCCCCGCGCATTGTTTGTGCCAGAATGCGTTGAGGGATGAAAAAAGTTTTCTCGCGGTCCCACGTGGCGAGTTGGTCATCGTTGCGAAGCATAGGTCAGGCTTTTCTGTTAGGAGAGTTTCAGGTGAGTTCGGTGGCAAGTACGCAAAGAACAGTCGCCAGGCTGTGTCAGACCGGGGTGATGGGCGGGCGACATGATGCCCACCCATCTGGCGCGGATCTCGCGCGGAGGGGAACGCCGGTGGTGCTGGCCGTCCCACAGACGTGCAATCAGGTCGCCTTCGGCTTACGGTTTGCCCAAGGGTGACGTTTGAAGTCGACGAGCCACCGTTGGTTTGGTGGACATGAAGCAAGCGGTCGTCGTCTTGGAGACAGGACGCGTGATGGGGGCGGTGACGGGCCGCCCCTCAAGGATACCGACGTGGATCAACTAGGTTTTTACGCACCCCTTTACGAGCGATCTGTGCTGTTTTCCGGCGTGCGGTGCACGCGCCGCCAGTTTTTTCGGTGTGACGAAAAGTCTTGCCCATAGCTTCTGCCGGCTCGTCGTACATGCCTAGGCGTCCGATCTCGCCGCATCTCGACACTGAAGGCGCGTTGAACGCAATCGCGCGCGGCGCAGCAGCGGGCCTGCTGGTTCCGCATCCTCCAGCGTGTGGCTTGCAGCGAAGGGCAGGAAATCAAGCGTTTGGCCGACCCGAGTGAAAATCAAGACACTACATCGGCCATCGGAAGAAGAACGCGTTGAAAGTAATCCGCGATCTTTCTGCGTGGGCGTGCCATCGGACGACCGGGAAAAGCTTGCGGTTCATGTTTAACCCCGTCGAGCGGAAAGACACGCGCGTGCGGCCGCAAAGGCGGCTGGTTCTGAATGGGATTATGACTCACGGAGCCAGTGACGTCCTTGGCTGCAATGTCTGAGCAAAGCCTCGACCAAGGCAACGGGCCTTCGTATTCCGTCCCGTGATTGCCCTACCTGTCAGAAGGGCGCGGGGGCCGTCGCCGGCTTTTCACTTGGTCACCGGAATTTGGATCGCCCCCCAAGCACTGTCGTTACGAGCTATAGGGAAGGCGCAAATAGCCCGTGCCTGTACGCCCGTGGGCCTTCAAAATCGATGGTGGCAGAGATAGGATTGTCCCCGAATGGCGCTATTCCTTGATCACAAAGCGCACGCGGGTGGGTGCAACAGACAAGTCAAGGCACCCGTTTTCGGTGATGACGATAGGTTCCGTGATCTCGATGCCGCCGTCGTTCCAGCCACAGCGCTGGCATAAAGTGAAAAGGTCATCCCGGTTCAAGCACTGTGGTGTCGTCCGGCGCGGAAGGAACATGGTGGCGTTCGCGCCCAATCGGGAGGATAAGGAACCAGCCCGATGGGCATAACCGCAACGGCTGTCCTTTCTCGAACCCGCGTTTGCGCAGGTGGTGTTGAAGGCCGCGGGCCAAATATCTCGCATCGGTTGCCGGTTTGCTTGTTCTAGCCGCCGCGTCAATTGCTTCGACAGAACGGCCATTTTCCGCATCCGATATTTTTGTGCGGTTTGGCCCAGAAACAAGGTGCGCGACTGCGGCATTGGTAGCCGCCGTGCGCCCTGCAGATTTCAAAGACGTGCCTTCGTTATAGCGCAGGGGGGCGTCGTCCCATCGTGATATGCGGCGCGTGGCATCCAGACCGGAGGGTGTCATTGGCACGCCAAGGCGGGGGTAATCGCCCAGTGCCCGTTGGGCCACGCTGACACGAGGCGTGGTAGAATATCCGCGATCAGATCGTTTTCTTGCGCATGCCGACTTCCGGCCTTTTTCGCGATCACCTCATGCATCCGTTCAACGGATCCGGGCGGCGCGGCGCATGTATTCCAGTTCGGTGGGGGATTTGACCGGCGCGTTGCCAATTCAACCAGCGCGGTGGCGTTCTGGATGTTGAAGGCCGCGGTAGCGTGTTTGCAAGCGTCAGAAACGGCAGAGGCGGTGAAATATAAATTGTCTAGCTCGAACCCGATACGGGCGTTTTCCTAGCCCGACGGGCGCGATCAGGCGGCCAAATCCTCCATCGGGTGTTGTCGGGGTTCTGGACACTAGGTGTCGTCCGTAGGCCGACGATATGTCGTCCTCCAGATAGGGTGTGCGCTGGGCACTGCACTGTCCATCGCGCGGCCACCAGACAAGGCTGGGCCCTCGTGGGTGAGCAGCACGCCTGAATGCCACGTAAAACGACCCACCCGTCATAGCCCGCCAACCACGCATATTTGACGTCCGGGTGACAAACAGCGCGTCCAGCCCGCGTGTTGGCCATGTTTCGGCGCGTTGTTTTTTGCAGACGTGCTGCATATTCGGCTGCGTAAGAAGAATGGTCATCATGTGGGAAATTCCTGCAGGGTATTGTGCGAGTTAAGCTTTTTCGGCTCCGCCATTTATGCGATATCAAACGTCACGCGGGTAAAAGCTGCAAACTTTTGGAAGATATGGGAGATTAGGATGGATTGACGCGATATTACCGAAAATCCCTGCATCACGTGCAGCGTGACAATCTGCTGACCAGCGCACGTCCTTTTTCGAACTGGTGGGGTTTGTCGCAAACTTCGATCCAGCGGCGGTTGGCGCGGCTGCGGGCCACCAAAGCAAATCGAAGGCGCTATTGCGTCGTATCGCCCGAAAGCGGTGGGGCGCGCGCTTGACCATGGCTCATCGCGTGGAAGTTGGCGCGGGAACGCTCTGATATCATTGACAGGTTCAAACGTGGCGGTGCGTGAGCGGAGCAGAGGTGATGACGCCCTATTATACGCTGACGGGAGAGACCGACTTTATTGTTGAATCGTGCAGCGCCAAGGACATGCAGGACTTACGAAGCCATTACCCGCGATTTTTTTTCTAATACCAACCCGGATATCAAGGGTTCAACAACCACTGTCGTTGAAATGCGACAGGATCAAGGCCGTCTTTCACGCTGCCGTTTAAGGGCGATGTCAGGTGCGGGGCTCAGGCGGTTTTGGCACGCTCTTGCGCCCATTCGGGCAGGGAAAGAGCGTGATCATAGATCAGGTTAAACCGCAATAGGCATACACAAGGTAAAAGCCGCCAGCGCGATATCCCATGACAAAGGCGTCCATAGGCCTGATCCCGATACCACGCGATAAAGGGCATCAAGGACCAACGGCAAACCGCCTCGAATGCTTACCGCAATGGACCGCCCGCACGACCGTGATTTCAGGGTGGGTTCCGGTAGCCGCTGCCGGCCAGATCAATAGATCACAATTGTAGCCAAGGTTGCCAAAGCGGTCGCGAGCGGGCGCTGACCACCCGACAATGGCCAAGTCGCCGCAAAGGCAACGTCGAAGAGGAACGCAACCAGCGGGGACACAAGGATCAGCGGCGATGATTTCAAAACTGATGGGTTGGCGAAAGACGGTCCTAATGCGGAGCGCATGGGTATACCTCGGTGAGGGCCGGGTCCGTCCGGCAATTTTCCATTCAGGGAGGTTCGTCCTCTCGTTGCATAGGTGGCAAAGCCCGGCGGCCGGTTTGCAGAAGGCATGGGGGGCGTTGCCTGCGGAAAGCTGCTTGGCTTTGCGGTA
>Ga0163217_1076469_pt1 | contig 10724 bp, 17 predicted proteins | sample SynspAceP_FD_185933 | JGI IMG/M metagenome (GOLD analysis project Ga0163217, IMG submission 185933) | Saline lake microbial communities from Ace Lake in Antarctica - Synechococcus sp. Ace-P (PacBio error correction) | ecosystem: Environmental > Aquatic > Non-marine Saline and Alkaline > Saline ...
CAGAAGAAGAAGATCAAAGAAAGGGCCGGGCCTGAAACAGGCCCGCGTCCGGGTGGCCCCCCGGGGGGAAATTTTTTTGGCCGAATTCTTTGGGGAAGGCCGGGGCCCCCCCCTCCTTGTCCCAGTTTTTTTTTTGGAATTGCAGCGGAGTGGGTGGCGCCCGGGGAAACCCCGTGGGGGGTTTCCGGCAAACTTACACCCCAGACCATTTTTCAAGGCTTTTTTGGAAAAACGGGGTCCTTTGGTGCCAATGCGCCGAGGGGTTGCGTCAGGCGGCCATCAAACGAGGCCCAACTGAGGCAAGAAAACTAACAGGCCGCCCGGATGGGCCCCGGGAGGGTCGCGCCAGGTTTGCTTAGGGGTGCTACAAAGCATTGGCGGCAAACGCGCGTCGCCCACGTTTGTTTTTCCTGCACCCGAAGGGGCCGGTAGGCACGGCGCGCGCGGGCAATGTTGTTTGGCTGAGCTGACACCCGCGTTGAACACCCGCGGCCCGATGTGTTTTGCGCGCAAGGATTTGCAAGACGTCCAAACTGCTGCGCGGCAGCTGCAAAAACCGATTGCGGCAAAGCGCCTGCAGGACGGGCTTGAACCGAATCCAAGCGGCCCGTACCGAATTGACCAGGCCAATGGCCAAACCGAACCGACTTGCCCAAACGCTTTAAAGGCGAAGACCCGGTCCGCACGCGCGAATCCTTGATTTCCACCTCGGAAACACTGTCGGGGGTTTGCACAGCGGCCTTTTCGGAAATAGAACCTCAGAGCCGATCGCGGACGCGCGGCTGATTTTCCGAAGGGCAGAGGGCGAACTTGCCAAATGCCGGTGCACAGGCGTGATCCCTGCGCCGCGCAATGAACACCGAATGCCGCAGGGGTGCACGCCCGGTATTTATCCCTTCGCCACAACGCCCCGCGTGCCATCGTGACATCGGCCAACAGCGGCAACAATCCGCTACACCGCACCTTTTGGACCTTGGCAACGTGGTCCATTCTTGCACCTCGGCCGGCGCGTTGTTTTGGTGGGTTTTGGCGGGGCTGGATGTGGTGTATGGCGAGGCCAGGACAGGTGATCGGGGCGGCAACGCCTTATTCGGTCTGATGGGGCGGGCCGACCGGGGTTAAAATCAACAGGCGCCTCCTCCAACCAAATGGTGATGGGGCCTGGCATAGAGCGTTTCAGAAAGGCCTTCTATTACGAAGTGAGAGACAATGTTTCGCAGGACCGCGTCAGACTTGGCCTTTCCGAACTGAAAGGATGGGATAAACGTGAAGAAGTTCCGTGAATGGCTGCCGTGGCGTACGCTGGCAGGGTGTCTTGCGCACGACGCAGATTGCGGGCCTTTGCTTGGCGCAGGAACCGAAAAAGCAGCACGTCTAATGAACAGCTTTGATCTGTTCGGGGACATCTTTGAACGCATCGCGCCCAATACGTCGAAGAGGTTGATACCGAATGAAACTGGTCGAGGCCGCATCACGGCATGCTGACCTCGCTTTGATCCCACTCCAGCTATATTGTCGCCAAAGGAGCCGCCTAAAAAATGCGCGACCAGACGCGCGGAGAATTCGGCGGGCTTGGCATTGAGGTGACGCAGGAAGAGGGCTTCGTCAAAGTTGTTTCCCCCATCGACGGCACGCCTGCCTCTGAGGCGGGGATCGAAGTTTCGGGCGATTTTCCATGCACCCATGTGGATGGCGAAAGCCTGCTGGGTCTGAAACCCCTGGAATGACGCGTTGAACTGATGGCGCGGACCTGTCGGGTCCGAAATCGCGATCACCGTAGTGCGGCGAAGGCGAGACGAGCCGTTTGGAACGTGTCGCTGGTGCGGGATGCAATCCAGCCTGACGCGGTGCGGGCGCGGACCGAGGGCAACGCTTGTTGTTTCTTGCGTGTCACGACGTTTTTCAATGAACAGACCTTACCCCAAGCTGAAAGAAGGCCTGGAACGAGCAGGTCAAGCCGCCGGCGGGATCGAGAACGTCAGCGGCTTTGTGTCGATCTGCGGCAACAACGCCGGTGGGGTTGCTGAACCCAGCGATCGCCGTGGTCAGATGCCTTCCTTGAAGAAGGAGAGATCGTCAGCAACACGGTGGGCCGTGAATGCGGCCAAATGGCGACCGTCACCAATGCGACGCCGGGTGATCTGGCGAGGGTAAGCCGATTGTCGTGCTGATCAACGGCGGGCTCTGCTTCCGCCTCCGAGATCGGTTGCCGGTGCTTGCAAGACGCACCGAGGCGCGATTGTGGTGGGCAACAAAAAAGCTTTGGTAAAGGTCGGTGGCAAACGGATCATGCGCTGCGGGGCGAAGGGGCGATGCGCCTGACCCGGCGCGGTACTACACGCCGTCGGGCCGCCTTCTAATCCAGGCGCTCGGGGTGTCCCCCCTGGAATCATCGTCGCACAGCCTCCGACGCCAAACCTGGCGGACCCCGAAAGACGAGGATACAGCAAAAGCACGCCCCTGCGTACGAAGCAGATCTTGCGTGGCAGCCTCAACAAATGACAGCCTGACCGACGATCAGGTCGACGCAAGATCATGGAAGACGGTGCCAAAAGCCGAAAAAGCCGCGGTCCTTGCGCGAAGAGGGATTATCAAGCCTGGCTACTCATCGTACATCCTCAAGGCCTGTCCGCAACTTGGCCGAAAAAGTAAACGTCGACACTCAAAAGCTATGAAAAAAGGCCGGTCGCCAGTCATGCCGGCCGGCCTTTTGTTCTTTCTGCCCCGGGTTTCGTCGGGGCCAACTACAAGCGTCGGCCGCGGGGGGCACCCCGCCTCAACCCATAGGGTTGGCGCACGAAAGCGTCCGTCAGCTGGTTTCGACGCAATGCCGCCGAAAGGCCCGTTTAAGCATATCCAGCTCTGCACGCAGCAAATCCACCTCGCACGCAGGTTTCGGGCCCGTCACCTCGTCCCATCCGATCAGGGGTGATTTTTGGCCAGTGTCGTGCCGGATGTTTCCCGATCTGCGATCAGCAGGGTATGGGGGGGATGCCGTCGCATTGCCGCAAGCGGGAACGGGGAATGCCTGAGCAAGCGCCAATGAGTCAGACCCCGCGTTTCTGTACCAGCTTAAATGCCCGCCACGTCGGCATCGGCCGTGGGTGACTGCAAAGATGGGTTGGGCGTCGCCCGCGCCGGTGACGATCCTTGCCACGTGCCATCGATTCATATGGGTCTTGGTGAGGGTTCAGGGTTGCTCATGCGGGGCTCCTACAACTGGGCGGCGCGGGCGGGCGCGGAAAAGGTCAGGTCACGCAGCATGATCTGGTTAATCTCGGGCCCTTTCAAAAATCAGGTTTCGATCCAGGCTTTTCTCCACGCGCTTTTTTCATTCAGGTTGGAAAATAAGCGAGTCGAATCTGCTGTGGAATGTCGGTTTTGGTCCCAGCGGCAGTTCCTGAACGCATCTGTTTCTGTATTGGGGCGTGGCGGATATTGGACGGGCGAAGATCTCGATGGGTTTTTCTATCTCTATCACAGCATCCACACGCAGGACAATGGGTCCGCCTTTAAAGCCCCCCTTCTTCACCCAGCCCCACCCCCCCCGCCCATAAATAAGCCACGCGACGCCGGTCGCCTCGACGGCAGTGCATCCGGCAAAATCCCAGAACCAAAAGCGACAGGACGACCCGTAAACGATAGACTCCAGCCTCGCCCATAGGGTGCCAGGTGGGTCTCTTCGAGTTGGGCGGATTTGCCGGATGCCCATTCTGACAGGAAATGCAATCGTGAAAGATCGTGACCTCGTCGCCCATTCGGTCGCTTTGGGCTGAACGACGACAGGCCAGAGTGGGGCGCAATGGTGGCGCGGCACAGCTGCGGAGCCAGGACAGTCGGTGTATGCGGGCGGAAGATTTCGTGGACCACGCGGGGGCAGGCGCAAAGTCGGCTTTCGGCGGTATAGAATCAGCTTTGTCAGAATGTCGGCCGCAACGCCGCGGGCTTGACCTGCTTGCTTGCCGCGCACCGAGATGTTCGTGTGGGGGGCACGGTCCTGCCTTGGCCTGACCAGCGGCGGTGACCGCGCGATATGGGCGCTGTCGATTCACCTTTTTCCCAAGTTTGCGCATGGTGCCTGTTACCCGATTAAAGGATGGGGCTTGTTTGTTCGTACCCTACCGGCTGCGGCTTGGGGCACAAATGAATGGGCGGGGGTAATTGGCGCGTTAAGTTGCGCTTGGCGACGGTGGTTTGCGGCGGGTGCGCTTGCCTTCATGCTACGGGTGATGCACTGAGACAGCACCCCGCGCCCAGAGGAGGGCTTTACGATAATCGCCCGGTTTCCGGAATACGTAGACCGCGATGCCGGGGTTTTGTGTGCCATTCCCGCGCAGCTGCCAATTGGTTCGGGGAAAGCCGGCCAAAGGAATACGCCTTGAGCGGCGGAAGTGAGTGATTTACGGCTTTTCCAATTGCTTCCGTTTTTGCAGCGGGTTTCTTGCCGCGGATCTGCTGTGGCGCTTGGCAAGGCCGGATTTGGACGGGGTCAGGCTGACTGTGATCAACAACCGCGCGGTGCGCCCCCGCAGACGGCAAGGTGCCCCTAACCCGTCACAGCGTGCAACCACGGCTAAAAGCGGAGCTCGGGCTGGTCTGGTCCCGCTGCAGAAACCGTCGGGGGCGACAATTCCGACACGCCGGCCATTTTCTGCACGGGCGACCAGCGGTGGCTTGGCAGCACCCGAAGACGCGCCAAACCCTGAACGCGCCCCTCGCAGGCGGTCCAGAAGCAACCAGCCCAAGGCGCGAGCGGACCCTTTACAGGCCATGTGTCAAGGGTGGGTTTCCGCCCTCTTGCGCCGGGATGCGTGACCCAGGCACAGATAGGTTTTGGGCCACAAGCTGCCGCGTATTTTCCACAGTGCGCGCTTTGTGTTGGTCTTGCGCGCCCGGGCCTAAGCGGCTTTACGCTCTGCCTTTCATCGGTCCGAGATATCGACCGAGATAGAGCCTGTTGATCGCGTTTCACCGTGTCATGTGCCCCGCCTTGAGCAGGGCAATCGGGCCGCCATGTGGCGGCCTTCGGGACCAACGTGACCGACGCAGAAAACCGCGGTGTCCGCAACCAGAGAAACGGCGCGTCAGTGATCAGCGCGACTTTTTTTTGCCCAGGCCCTGCACCGGAAGTGCCGCTGTTGTCGCCAGCATTTCGCGCCATGCCGGGGCCCCACCGGCGGGGCCCTTCGTTGCGGACTCACGAACACGTCGCTCGTGTAGGCGCGGTTTTTTGCACGGCTTCGAAAGCGTCCTTGCTTCAATTCAAAGATCAAGCGCCGGACCGGTAACACGATGTCCTCTTGCGGACATGCCCGCGATTTTACGATCGCCCTTCGGGGGCCAGGTTGCCCTTCAGGCGACCGACGCCACCGGGTTTTGCTGATCGGCGTTTCGAGGCGTGGATGACTTTGCCGTTCCTGATTTCGCGTTGATCATGTCCAGCTCTTCGCCGATAGACCGGCCCGAACTGTCAGACAGTCAGCGTGCAGCAGACGGCAAGCCTTGCGCAGTTCCTTCATCACAATCAGGCAACAGACCCCGCGTCAATATCAGGTCTTTCGCCACATGTGACCCGCCGGGTTTCATGTCTACGAAATAGGGCGTGTTTCGCGGAAAGATTTCGCACACTCGCTGAGGTCAAACGAGATGCCCGCCTCGGCGGGCCATGGCTGGCAGGGTGCAGGCGGCATTCGTCGACCCGCCTGGTGCAAATGCAAACGATGCGTGCCCGCGTTTTCAAAGCTTCGCGGGTACAGAATGTCACGCGCACGAATGTTTTTTTCGATCAGGTGCATACCGCTTCGCCGAGGCGGCCGCATAGGCCGTCACGCGATACATAGGGGTGGCGGGCATCCCGAAGAGTTCAACAGCGCAAGGCGATCGCCTCAGAGACGCAGGCCATAGTGTTGGCGGGGTGAACTGGCCACCACAGGCAGCCTTCGGCCGTCGGGCAGGCCCACGCGTTCCAATATCTCGAGGGCGGCTTGCGGACATGCTGCGTTCTGGTAGTTTTGCCCACGGCCTCGAACACGTCTTGCACGGTCAAATCACGGCTGGCGAATTCGGCAGCACATCCGCAACCTTCCGGCACTTGCCAGGCAGGATCGGACCCGCCATACAAAGAAACACAGACGGCACGTTCAGACGCATGCATCGCCATCATCATGCCCCGGGCAAGAGCGATTTGTCGCAGCCCGCAACAGTCCGACGATTCGCATTTCCGCTAAGCAGTGCCGCGTCATGGTCAGTTCCACGGTGTCGGCTAAATCGCCCTCGCGCGATGCAAGCGACGACCGCATGCCCTCGTGGCCCATAGCGATACGTCGGTCCACGCGTGATGGTGGTGAAATTTCGCCGCGGGCGTACCCTGCTGCGCTAGACGCCGATCTTGACCGCTGGGCTGACCGGTTTCAGCGCGATGTTTACACGGGGCCGCTTCCGTTCCAGCAGGTTGCCAACGCCCCCAGAGGCTGGTGAATGCTCTTCTTCCGGTCATGCCCATTGCGTAATAATAGGCACCGGTGCGGCGCGCGCTCTGGCCCTTTCGTCACGTGCCGGCTTGGCAAGTCTGGATCTTATCAAAGCGGGTGTTGTGGACATGTGGCAGGCCACCCCCCCCCCCCCCCGCCTCTCTGAGTGGAACGTTTTACACCCGGAATAGCACCCAGACCTGCCGCTGCAACGGCTGCAAAGCCACAGTTGAACAGCGGGGGCTCTGCGCGTAGGTGTTTAGCCGAACCTTGGCTCTGTGCCGCCCCCTAGCGAAAGCGACCCTGCATGGAGCATCGATTTTTTCTTTATTTGGAAATACTTCCCGTCGGGAAACAGTTTGTTTTGCTTGTCCTGACGCTGGATTACCTTCCCCTTCCTTCTATGTCACACTCGGATACTGCCAAGCGTATCATCAAAACGCGCAAATCGGGGCCGAGACGGATGTGATCGTACGCTTTGGAATGTCGTTCCGTTCAGGTGCAATTCCTGATGCTGCTGTGTTTTGCCTATCTGTTTGCGGTGCTGATCCACGTCTGATGAAAGATGCGTTTGATACACGATGAAAGGGCGTCTTCGGCTGAACGGCTTTTTGGGCGGTTTCGGTATCAGCTGATCGCCCGGATGATGCGGTTTCCACGCAGCTATTACGAAATACCAGCCAAGGCGAACTGGTGGTCGATGGTAACGCTCGGAGGCGGAGCCCGATGGGGGGGGTGATGGGCGATGCGTTTTGCCCGCAACCCGTATTTCAGGCGGGGCAGATGTTGATCATCTTGCTGTTCCTCTTTTTGCAATGCCCGTGGTTCGGACTGGCAGGCGTCGCGGCTGATCCCGTTTGCGGCTATCCTGATCCGATGTTTGCAGGCGGCAGATCAAACCTGCTGACAAGGACGCAATCAGAGAGGGTGCGGCAACTGTCCGTCCGGAGATTGGGCGAAACCGCGGCCGGCATCACGGACCTGCCCGCACCCAAATAGGCGGCTGGCGACTACCGTTTGGCGTTGTTCACCGACCGGGCTGGGGTACTTGTTCGAGATCCGCTTTCAAGATTCTAGCAAAGAAATTATTTATGAGTTTTTTGAACAACTTCATCACCAGCTTACGCCGTTCTTTTTCTAATGCTGTCGGGGGGCTATCTTGCGATTAAGGGACAGATCACCGTGGTGGCGCGCTGGTCGCGGCGTTGGCAGCCTCAAAGGATTTTTGTCCAGCCGTGGAAAGAGTTGGCTGACCTATACAACCAAGACGCAGGATATGTCGCTGGCGGTGGGAATGTGGTCGTTTTGAAACGGTTTTGCGGCCACGCGGAGAGATTGACGCAAGCCTGTTTCGAGGCGAAGCCTGCGAAATCCCTAAACCGATGCGCGGAGCTTTATCGTGCTTGAACACGTGTCCCCTGCGCACATGACGGATGGCAATACGATCTTCTTGGACGATCTACGCTCGAGAATACCCAAGGGCGCACGGGTGGCAATCGAGAATGCACAACCAGCACCGAACGCAAATCCGCCTTGGCAGAGCTTTGACGCCGAGGAGGCGTTGACGAGCCGACCGGTCGGATCACCGATGGGCAGGGCATAATCTGGCAGTAGCTGCCTCAGGCGGTCTTTGGCCGCACGCATGCGGCTTTATGCCCATTCCCGAACCCTATTTTGTTTCCGGGCACTGTCGGGGATAAACCGTGCTGATGTTCGCTTGCAGGCAGGTCCGAGGCCAAGACCGTGCTGTGGACCCGAAAATGACGAACCGCGCGGCGATGAAACGCAAAGCGATCGGCCAACAGTCTGGACAGCACCAAAGCCATTGGCTGGATTGCGCGGGGCTGGCCAATTTGAACACCGCGCTCCGTATTTATGACTGGTGGTATCAACTGGGTCAGCGCCGTGGGCACCAGGACGTGATGTTCCCGCGCCATGGCCGTCGACCGGATGAATCCTGAGAAACACCGCCGAACTTCGGCGCGTGTTCGTAGGCTTGCGTGAACGAGGTGCATCGAGCGGTCAAAGAAAACAGGGGGCTTGATAAAGTGGTGCACAACCGGCTTTTGGATCCCGACGCGTTTCAACCCGGGTTGGCAGCTTGGGGTACTGATGTTCGCCGCGCCGATCGCAGCATTTCGCCAAGCCGGCCTCGCGTTGGAAGCAAGCTTTCTGGCGATATCATTGAAGCAGGGGCTTGCCGAGCAGGGCATCCGCGATTTCCAGACGCTGGTGGAAAAACGCTTGCACCAAACCTTTTGGCCGCGATGGCACAGACCACCCGCTGTTTACCGCCCTTGGCATCGAAGAAAAGAGCTGTACCGATCAACTGGTTCGACATTGCCGCTGGCGCGCCGCGCCAAACGGTGACGAAGCCGCTTAAGCGAGGATGAATTTTCCGCTGCTTCTGACGGTGCCGCTTTGCCTTCACCGCGGAACAGATCGGCCCTGCATTTCCCGAAACCTTTAAGGATGAAATCCTCAGGATCCGTAAAAATCAGGGGGGGGGGCCGCGAAGGAAATGCGGCGAACGGGCACGCGACCTGTTTCGTACCGATTGTTGCGGTCCGACCAATATTTGCCGCGCCTGACTGTGCTTGAAAACGCGCTGTTAAACGGCGGTATCTGCTGTGGCGGGTCTGCAGGCTTGATCTTATCCCTTGGAAAAAAAAAAAAAAAAAAAAAATGTTTGGGGGGGGGGGTTTTTGGTCGGGAATGTGTTCCAAGAAACACGGTCTTGCAACAGGTGTGGGCGCTGAAAATGTCTTTGGATCTACCAGCTCAAGTATCGCGGGTCGAACATATCGACGATGTTTTTCAAGAACGGGCAGGTTCAGCGCGCAGCGAATGAAGCGCCCGGATAATTTTGATTCATGAACCAGTCCCCTCGGGGTCATGATGCCGAGGTCTTTCGCGCTTGCGCAACAAGATAAGGTGAACTGCTGCCGAACACCAGATTTTCATGAACACCAACATTCGCCCAAATCCCGATGATTTTTGACGTCTTACATCAAATACGCGGCGGGCGCGTTGAACTGGTCCGGCACAGGTTCGATACGCCGACGAAGGATGCAGTATTTCCGATGATTTACGGCGCAAACCTTGGATAATCGCGGCAACGAAATTGTTCGGAAACTCGACTTCGCGCAATCAACAGGCTGCTGGCTTTTGGCAGCGAGTTGGTTCTGCTGGTCGACAAAGGGAGAAGGTGATCCTTTTTGCGCAGGACACAGGCGCCGATGCGGTAAATATCTTGTGGTCTGGCGGGCAGGGAGAGCTGACTGGCGTGACCCCGAGGGCTTGGCAGGCATCCAAACGTGTCGGACGGTCGAAAAGGGCCGGCTTGATCGGTGACCATTGCCGGTCATGTCAACGAGCCGCGGCGAATTTGGATTTTGTCGCGCTTGAAGACAGCCGGCTTCTGGCGAATCGGGCAGATGCAGTTCCGATCGGTGGTCGATAAACGACCGTGTCATTCTGCTGAGCCCCTGCCGGACGGTGGTCGGGCCACCTGACCAACTCGCCGCCGACTTGTTCGTGCGCACGGGTGGAGTATCCCGCGCGAAGATGAAAACGTTGCCCCCGCCCGTAGGAGAATACCCAACTTGACCCATACGCTGCCCACAAAGCCTTTTTTCGCGCCGGCGATCCTCTTCGCAGCACCGTGGGCGTCTGATCGTCGGATTTCTGGGGCACCGCGATCTTATGCTGCTGCTGAACAACCTGATGTTCACGACGCTGTTCAAACTGATGGGCCCGCGTGCTGACGGTTTCTATGAACAGTTTGTTTGACGGGCCAAACGCCCATGGCGATGCTTTTGGCCTGCTTGGCAGTTTCGGCTGATGACTGTCGGCGTGCAGTGGTGGGCGCCGCTGATCCACAAACGTCCCGTGGCGCGGCCCCTGATGGGCGCCAGACATCTGGTGGCACCGCAATTTCTGGCCGTTGCTCAAGATATCTGTGCGCTGGGGTGGTCACATATCTGACTGCCAACGTGGAACCTTGGGCACCCTATGTGCCCAACCTTGCGCTTGGCTAGCGTGGCTTGCTGCTGCTCCCATTTTCTCTGTTGGGGTGCCTTCGTACGGGTCAGCGCCGAGAGATCGTTGTCTTTCGCGACTATGTACAAAGCAGCCTTGCGGCAACGGTTTAGCTCCTCGCGCTGGTGTTGGTGGTGTTGCCGGCCGTGATTTTTTCGCGCTTTGGCCACTATCTGCCCTGATCAGCCGGCGAAAATCGCGTGGTTATCGCGC
>Ga0163217_1094769_pt1 | contig 10724 bp, 7 predicted proteins | sample SynspAceP_FD_185933 | JGI IMG/M metagenome (GOLD analysis project Ga0163217, IMG submission 185933) | Saline lake microbial communities from Ace Lake in Antarctica - Synechococcus sp. Ace-P (PacBio error correction) | ecosystem: Environmental > Aquatic > Non-marine Saline and Alkaline > Saline ...
AAAAAGTGGAGGGAATATAAAAAAAAAAAAAAAAAAAAAAGGGGGAGAAAAAATTTTTTTTTTTTTTTTTTTTATTTTTTAAAATTGAACAAATTTTTTTTTTCCGATTGTAACATCTTTCCTTTCAAATCCTTCTCGTTTTTTTAAATCCCCCCTTTTTTTTTTTTTTGGATTGGCTTTTTCAATTTTAAAACTCTAATCTTTTTGTTTTCCCAAAAATTTGGATCATTTTCCCATTCAATCTTAACTTTTCTTTATTAGGAAATTCAAGCCCGCCTTTTCTTTTTAATTGTTCGGAAACAGTCCGTTTTCCTGATTCCTCTTTTTAGATAACAAATGCTGTTAATCCAAAAATCAAAGCTTTCTTTTTTTTCTTAAATCAGGAAACCACTTTGGAAAATTGGAAACTCCGAATTTTTAATCCTGCTTCCACAGTTCAATTCAAGTGCAAAAATCATCTTTTTTCCTCTAAATCTTTTTCCCTCGTCCAATTTTTTTTTTTATTGAATTGAACGTGGTTTTTGGGAAAGTTTAATTGGTTGTTTTACTGATTAAGATTCCTTGTAGTTCCGTCCCAGGTCCCTTTTTTTAACTTTGGGATACCTTTTCTTTGGATTTAACTTCCTTTGTGGGGAGTTTTTTATCCAAGAATAATGTTGTGGTTTTTTGCCTTTTTAAGTTTAGATAATTCAATTTTTACCTTCGCCGGGTTTTTTTATTTGAGCGCCGCTTAAAAAAGAAGTTTGTTACATCAAGTAATTTTAGAACTCACATTAAAGTGTGGTCTGGTTTTGCCAGTTGCCCAGCAAAAAGCAGATTTGAAAGAAAAAGGCCCTTTATAAATAGCAGGACGATACCTTTTTTTCATAAGGGTTTAAAAAGGGGTTGGAAATAGAAAGACCAACAACAAATTTAGGAATGTGCTGCAGATGGTGAATTTATTTTACTTTTTCTTTTTAAACGAAATACAAAAACACTCAACAAGCCAAAAACCAACAACATGATGTATGGTCCGGGATATTTGTTTGGTATAATGTTCAAAATCGTTCAAAACTCTTTTAAATAAGTGATTGTTCCAAAAGGTGAAAAGTAAGAATCCGCAAAGAAATCGCGTAGGAGAAGGAATACGTTTTTTCCATAATTTTTAATTTTTAAGAGCAAGAGGTATTAAAAAAAAATTGTTTCCTAAATTTTTTATAAACAAAACTATAAAAGACTAATTTTTTTCCCATTTAATCGTCTGAAAAATAAAATAGGAAAGAGGGGGGCAGCACCCTCTCCTAAAAAAAAATACTAAAGAATTTTAATACTTTCAGATTTATTTCTCCGAAAATAAGTTTTGATTTTCATTTTTGGCGCAAAGGAATTAGTCTATGCGGTCAAACTTAACCCTGGTGGTTCACAAAGGCAATTTTGGGTAGTAATTTTGCTTTTCCGCTTTGTGGGATGTTTGTTTTTTTTTGCCACCCCTGTTCATACAACATCAAAAAATCCAAACCCGACCGAAAATTGATCTTTTTGAACCCAACTTTGGGCAATTCAACTCAAAACTGTAGCTTTTTGGTTTTTTTCATTGGCTTTTTTTCGTCCAAGACCCTGTAAAATACATGGCAAAAATCTCGGGGGAAAGTTTGTAACGTTAACATTTTTCCCATACAAACCGATTTTGTGATTACAATCCACTCCGAAATTTGTAAACAAATGGGAAGAAACTCCAGCAACTTTTTGAATTGCCCGTCAATAGTTTTTCTTTTTTTTCTTCAGTAATGGCGCCTGTCTAAAAACCCAGCAATTACACTTTTTTGAATCCAATTTTTTCCTTGATAAATTTTAAAGTTATCGTATTTTAAAAACAGAATAACGGTTAAGTTAGGCAAAAGGAGCGATAAGAAAAGTAAAGAATCCACCTCCGTTCTTTAATCGCCTTCAATAATTTTTGATTTTAAAAGCCTCAAAAACCATTGTTTTTTGTTCAATGAGCCACTAAAAATTGGGTGATGGTAAGAATACAAAGTGGTGGTTTTTTATACTGCATCAGGAAACCGCTTAATGGGGTGCTCCAAATTTTTGGTCTTCAATCGAGCTTTGAAAAACAGCCACTTCAAATAATACAAGATGAATTGTTTTTAGGAAGCCTAACCTTTTGTAACCCACTTTCAAAAACTTTGGAGTCCCTTTTTCAGGCACCAAATTCCCCTTTTTTATTCACTTCAAATTGGTGTAAAGGAAATGTAGAATTTTGAAGAAATTCCAACAGGCGCTTTTTTATAACCAACCGAATAAGTTCGCAATAAAAAACAGAGGCTTTTGTTTCCATTGGAATTTTTTCTTGTTAATGGAAACAGAAAGGAAGGAAAAAATCAAGATTCCAATCGTAAATTTATTTTTTTAATTATTTGGCGGAAACACTGTTTGATCCTGGAATAATTTGTTTTTTTTTTGTAACCCCTAAAACCGATTCTTTGTAATTTTCTACTTTTCATTGTGGGCTCATCCCAACTCCCTTGCAAGTTACACTGAAATCCCTTTTGGTAAAGAAAGTGGGGGGTCCAATTGTTGTAAAGTAGGCCGCAGTGCTTATTGGGTCGCCTGATTGAATACTTCCTAATTTTCCCACCAACTTACATTGTAACCGTCCTAAATCAGTGGCTTGTCCTGGTCCACAATTTCCATAAGAAGGTTGGCCAAAAACAGCTTGTAAGAAAACTTGTATTCAACCCCCTTTGAGATTCCACTTTGATTGAAATGTTATCTTGAACAGTTTGTTTAATTGACATATAGCGGTCGATCCTTTAATCCCATAAATTTCAAAATGGTGCTTTTGTTCCCGTTCGCAAAACCGCCCCGGCAGAAAAACTTGTTGGGTCCATTTTTTTTTAAGGTTAGAACCACAAGAAAGTAGTGGTTTGTTTTTTTGGAAAAGGTTGGCTTCGTTTTTGAATTTAATAGGTTTTTTGACCAAAAAACCGCTCTTAAAAGACTTTTAACAAAGCAGAAATGGCGCCATCCGTTTTTTTTAATATAGTTCGCCACATTCCCCTGAATAATCCTTTTCCTTCAAAATATTGAGTTATGGTTCAAAATTCCCCATTTTTCCTTTTTCGGTTCCGTAATAAAAACTATTCGCTTTATAACCTTAAATAAAAGCTTGAAAATGCTTTGCTTTTTTCAATTTAAATTTTTAAAATCAACCCAATTACATTTTCACAAAAATCTTTTTGTTTTGGGCGATTTTTTGGGTTGGTGATTCCCATAAAATCCATCAAATTCCTTGTATGCCATAAATTAATCAAGACGGAGGAATTTTCACCCCGCCCAAATGGCTTACCTGAAAGTCCGTGGATCTGAACAATCCAATAACTTAACCGAACATCGTGTTTTGTCAATAGTGGTCCCGTGTTTGTTTTTCTCTTTGCTTTTTTTTAAGTTTTGCAAATTCACAACACCATGGCCTAAATGGGCTTATTCCCCGTAAGAGGGGCGGTAAACCCTGATTGGACCTTGTTTTTGTGTTACTTCCACTTTTTATCTACATAGAACCGAAAGTCAAATTGTCCAATCGCAAATACGGTTTAATGCCTTCTGGCGGTCCAAGTTTTCCAAATGGAATTTCCCATTCAAATACACTTTAGAACTCCTGACCATCGAAAGTTGTTTACTCGCTCCTCCTTTAAAAACCGGTCCGTTTTTCCCGTTAACTCTAATGTTTTTAAGGATTTGACCCCAACCTGCAAATGGGTTAAAACGCGCTGCCTTGCCCATTTTGCAACACCCGGGACATTGGTAATTGAATGGCATAGGACAAAAAATAGTTCCGTTTTTTTCCAACGGTTTGTAAGTTCAGTGGACATCCAATTTTACAAATGGACCTTGGCTTCTTGTCCAAACAACAGTTTTTTTTTCTTTACTTTAGAAGAAGCCCCGTAAATTTTCAACTTTCACCTAGTTTGGTTGTTCAGCCATTTTGGCAAAATTCCACAACCCCCAACTCTTTGATTGGCAAGTTTAGCTTTTATCGTTTTTGACTGCTAGTTAAGTAAAATATCCCAATATAGGAAACTGTTAACGGAACCAATTTTAATTTTTGACAGCCTTAAATTTTTTTAAAGTTTCCTAAATTTATCAGTCGTTAGTAATTTCCCACTTTTTTAATTTTTTGAATAGTTGCACAAATTAAATGGTGCCATTCGTTTCCTGCAATCAATTTAACCCTTCCCCGATAAATTTTGTTTCTTAAACCCTTGTGCGTTATTGAATAACGACAATAGGAAAGTTGGTAATATATAATTTTCATGTATTTTCTAATTTTAAAATTTCTAATTTTGTAAATCGTTGATCGATATCATAGTTTTAATGTTATGAAACATAGCTCCCCGCCAAGTGGCTATTTTAAAATGAGGCAATAGCAGAATATTTGTTGTTTTAATAAATTCGTTGAAATTAGAAACCTAGGTTTAAACTTTTGGTGGGAAAGGCAAAGGTGGAGTTTTTGAAAAAAGGCGTATTTACTCCTATTCAGAAATAATGTGCATTTAGTTATTGTTATTTTTGTTTTTTTACCAAAACAATTGGACATTGAAAAATTGAGTCCAATTGTTTCGGCAAAACAATGATTTTCACGAAAAAGAGTTTCTTTTTAGTTTGTTTGTTTTTTTGATTTTTAAAACGGCAGGGTCCAATGGCCGAAGGGCCATAATTTTTGGGTCAAATTTGAAATGAGTTTTGTTTTTATTTAAATTTGGGTTTTTCCTTTTTCTTCCAAATCTTTTCCACAGCAACCAATTATTTGAAGTCAAAATCTTCCATTTTTTCATTTCACTTTCAAATGAATGTCGTACATCAACACCTTTTTTGGTTTATTTCGAATTTCCTTTGGAATGGCTTCCCATTTCAAAATTCATTTTTCGAATTTCAAGCTTTTTGGTTTGAGTTTAAAATTTCTAACAAATTCGTCCCCTTTACCTTTCGCTTTTGGGTTTTTTCAAAATCATGGTGCTTCCACCCTTTCTCTGGCGGGGGGCACGCGCAAATTTCCCCCTTCGGTTTATACAAATAGAAAATCCACCACCAATTAATGGCCCGTAGCCAAAGCCAACACCCAAACCCAAAATCAGGATGCTGTTTTTCTTATTATTTTCTACTGTTAATGCGATCCAAATAATGAGATTTGAATCAACAAACGTAAAAATAAAAATGGGTTTACGGTGGGGTAATGGTTGGGGTGGTTTTTTGGTTTGGCTTATGTTTTTGCCTTATTCCCTTTCGACTATCGCTCAGGAATGACAAACTATTTTGGAGTGTAAATCAGAAACTTCGATGTTTTTGAAATGACAAAAACTTTAGCCCTTTAAAAATTCTTCCTTCTAAAAAATTTTTTGTCATGTAAGAGGGGAGGTCAAAAAAGCAAAAACAAAATAAGAAGAAAAAGTATTGGGAATGATAAGATTAAGAAGTAGCAAAAGCCCAAAAATAGACAAGAAAAAATAATTTATAATTCCTAATTTTTAAAACCATGCCCAAAAAAGGATTTTTTCGTTTTTTTAATGTTTTATATCCTTAAAAGTTGCGCTTTGATGGTTTTCAATTTTATTACCAGGTTTTGGTTAACTAAATTGAATATGAAAATTGCGGGTTCCAAGCAGCAACAAATGGCTTGGATAGAATTCCGACCCTTTCTTATTACTTTTATTCAAAGGACGACCGGTAGAAGTTGGGTTTTTTTTTATGAATGAAAATTTAATAACCTCGATTTCCAAGCCAATTTAAGCAATTTCCGAGAAACAAGTGGAAGTTTTTTTGGAGTCGAAAAAAAAAGAAAAGAAGCCATCCATCCAATTGAATAACCTGGGAAGGAATTTGTTAAGGGCCTTTCGGTTTGTAAAGAAATGAAAAGTTTCACCTAAAAAGTAAAGGGAATTATTAAAAGGGAATGGTTTGGGATTGGGGAAGGTTAAGTTTTTGTAAGTGCCCTACCAGTTTTGATTAAAGCCCTGTATTTGAGCGACATAAGCCGAAATTACTCCAAATGTTTACACAAAACATTGAAGTATTTTTTTTAAAGAAAATTCAAAATTTATTTATTTTATGTTTTACTATTTGGTCCATACATTGGGAGGATAAGTCCGAAGGGTAGACAAAAATAGAAACCTTAAAATTGTTTTTTCCTTTGTAAATCCAGGAAGCACTTCGACAAGTTTTCTTAAGACTGGCTTTTTTTTAGTCGAAGGATTTAGGCGCCCAATGAATTAGTGGATAAAGAAAAGGTTGTAAAATGGAAACCACTAAAGTTAAATTCAATAAAGGCCAAATCACATCTTCCCTCAATATTTTTTGATAATTTTCGCGGGGTTTCCTCAAATATGTACCTTATGATTTTTCAGTTGACGGACCTAAAGCAGTTAAATTTTTTAGGCGGAGAAACGTTGGTTTTAGTGAAATGTTTTTTTTGTGGGTGGAAATGAAAACGAAATAAAATCGCCTTAATGGGTAAAAAATGGTGCTTTTGGAAGTCCACTAATGATTGAAAAATTATAGCTGGCGCAACAGAAACCAAACCAGAGGTAAAGTAAACGCTTCCAAAGGATGCCTTGTTTCAATCCGCTTTAATTTTGCCCGCAAAAAACATTTTTATTTGGAAACCCGAGATGACTGCAAACCGTAAATTTTGAGGAAAAGCCCGCCCAAAGCGTTCAATAGGAGGATTTTTTCTCCATGCGGGAATGAGAATTTGAATCCAAATCAAAACAAAACATTTGGAAAACAAGAAACAAGACTATGGAATTCTTGCTTGAAATATTCCCTTTGGTTTTTGAATAGACCGTGTAAAAAGTGATTTTAAGGGAAGAGAAGTTTTTTAAAAACGCCATCTGGAGGAAATTTAATTTACGACCGGTGAAAATAGAAAAAAGGCATTAAAAAGGATTAGGATTTCAAACGGGAAAGAACTTTTTTCCACACAGATCAACAAAAGTGAATTTTTTAGTGGGGGATGGAGAAATGCGGAAATCGGAAATTGGGCCAAAACATTTTATTGCAGAAAACCTGAAAATTTAAAAATCCTTGTTTAGATTTGAGCCCCAACCCAACCACATTGACATGAGGTTCCAAAGTTTTGTGGTTTTAGAGCAAATTTTCCTTTTGGTTTTCACAAAGCAGAAAGCGGGTAATTTGGTGAATTTTTCTCACGGAAATAGAACCTTTATCGACAACAAATTAACCAAATAGAAACATTGAAGTAACAATGGGTAGCAATCTATGACCCTACAAAAGCCGAATTACAGTCCATTACCTTGCAGTTTGGAGAAGAAGAACCGTAAGAAGGTGGCATCAAGCAAAAAAAAGCATAAACGAACCGAGCAAGCAAAAAAGTGGATAAAGCAGACCCCCATCAAAGGATTTTTATTTGAACGATTTTTAGAGGGACCTTTATTCTACAACGAATCCAAGTGATTCGGAGAGAACGTAATTGGTTTTGGAGAAAAAATGGAGGTTATTAGAAGTTGGACGAAATTGATTTACTTCAGCAACTTCCGATTTTTGCGATTTCCCCGCGGCGGGGCCACGCTTTCAGGAGAATTTTATCCTGTTTTTTTAGTGCTTTCCGAATTTTTTATCAAGCAAATACGAATGATCCCAACGTTAAGTTTATTTAAGGATGCTTAGTTTTTTTCAGTAAGCCCCCGTGGAGAAAGTTTTCAACTTTGTTTGGAAGAAAACGGTGAAGGTTAAAATCTTTTCTACCATGATTTAAAGCCATTTTTAGGTGAGGATTAGGAAGTAGAAAGGGAGTTTGTTGTTATTAAGGAACAACAATGGTAAAAGGGTGGTTTTAATTTTTTTCAACAAAATCAGGCTGCTTTATTGGATTTCAAAAGAATTTGAATGTTTTTTCAAAAACAAAGTGGGAACGAAAGTTGGCTAAAAAAAGGGGGGGGGGGGGAGAAATCAGAAAAAACACAAATTTTAAAAATTCTATTTTAAGGTGGATTTTTTCCATGTTTGTGGTGATGGATATCGATAAGGAAAAAAAGTGGGAGTTAATGTTGTCAAGGGAGGGGGAAAGCGCAAAACTCCGAATTTGGGCAATGGTGAAAATTACTGTTTGGATCCTGTTAACTTAATTATTTCTCGATTAGCCCGACTAACCCCCACTTTAGATCTGAAAATCCAAAAAGAATGTTTTGTTTTGAAAGAAGCTCTTTTTAAACAAGGCGTTCGAATGGCACCCTTTGAAATTTCTAGTTTTCCCTCCCTTCCGATCGAAGATTTCTTAATGGGGCTTTTTTTGTCTTGAAAAAGGTCCTTTGAAGTTTTAAAGGAACAAAAAGAGAGTAATTGAGACACTTTTGAAAACCTATTGATGCCAATTCTTTGGAACGCAAATAAGAATTGATAGCAAATTTAAGGCGGGTTTGGGATTTTTGGAACACCCTAGGAAAACGCCTTTCGCTTTTTAGAATTGGGAAGCAAAGAAGTTTTTTAGAAGCTAGAAGAGAGATGCAATTTGGCTAGAAAATAGTGACATTTTTTTTTTCTTTAATTTTACCATTTTTTGAAAGTTTAATAACTTTTTTTTTGTGGAACTTTTGGGTGGTTAAAGGGTGAATTAATCAATTATTCAATCAGTTTTAAATTTAAGTTTCCAATTAATGTTTATGAGGTTTTTAAGCTTTTGAAACTTTGTTTGGTTTTTTTAAAAAGAGAAGGCAAGAAAGTTAGAAAGCCAAAGAAAGCTAGACCCTTGAAAATATTGGAAAACTACTTTGGTTGGTTAAATTAAGTCAATATTTGAAAATCAATCAATAAAGTTCAAATCAGTCAAACTTAATTATTTTGAATTTTACTTTGCGAAACCTTTTTGGTTTGGAACTTTTGGTGCCTTTTTGGGGGGGTTGGTTTTAAAAGAGGAGGCAAGAAGTTTTATAAGCAAGAAAGCTTAGACCTTTTTAGGACTTTGAAATAATTTAAAAACTACTTTGTGGTTAATTTAGTCCAAATAAATTTTGAACCAAATCAAATAGTCCCCAATCAGTCATTTAATTTATTTGAATTTTACTTTTTGCGAAAACCTTTTTTTGTGAACTTTTGGTTTTTGCACTTTGTGGGGTTTTTTTAAAAGAGAAAAGGCAAGAAGTTTAGAAGGCAAGAAGCTTAGAACCTTTGAAATATTGAAAACTACTTTTTGGTGGGTTTTTAATTAGTCAATATTTGGAATCAATCCAAAATAGTTCCCATTCAATCAATTAATTATTGAAATTTTACTTTTTTGCGGGAAACCCTTTTTTTGCGAAACCCTTTGGTGACTTTGGTGCCTTTTGTGGTTTTTAAAGAGAGGCCAAGAAGGGTTTAGAAAAAGCACAAGAAGCTTAAAGACCCTTGAAAATATTGGAAAACTACTTTGTTGGTTTTTAATTAAGTCCAATATTTGAAACCAATCAAATAGTCCCAATCAAGTCATTAATTTTTTTATTTTGAATTTTTACTTTTGGCGAAAACCTTTGTTGAACTTTTTGGTGCCCTTTTGGTTTGGTTTTAAAAGAGGGCAAAGAAAAGTTATAAGCAAGAAGCTAGACTTTTAAATATTTGAAAAACTAACTTTTGTTGGGTTTAAATTTAGTTCCCATATTTGAATAAATCAAATAGTCCAAATCAGTCCCCCCCAAATTAATTATTCAATCAACTTTTTTGTTAAAACCTTTTGTTTTGGTTTTGTTGGGTTAAGCTTGCAATTTTTTAGGCTTCACTATTTTTTCCGGCCCCATAAAAAAATCCGTACTCCCAAGTCCATTCTGGAATGCCCAAAAATAATTTCCTTGAAAAACCAGTTTTTTTTTAAGGTTTAATTCTTTCTGGTGTAAAGTCCAAGTTTTGTAAATAAAGATCAGCTTTAAAATTTTGGACATTCAAATGGAATTTGTTTAGCCATACCAAGTTTTTTCCATGTTCCACCCCCCGTAATCCCATTCCGCCGACGCGTTTTGTGAAATGGGAAGGTTTTTTTTGTAATTTAATAATGAAAAAAAAGGCCTCATTAATTGTTTTGATTTATTACTACGAAGTAATTGCTTTTTTTTTTTTAATTTCCACAAGTCTTTTTTGTTGCAAATTTTTTTCCCTCCAAAACAATGAAAAACATAAAGCCGATGATTGAACCCGGTTTGGTAAATAGAAGTTATACTGAAGACCAAGAATTTTCCACAACTTGATTCGGCCTTTCTTTTCCCAAAAATTGGAAAATGGCCTTCAATATTGTTTTTGGTCCCCTACCTCGCTTTGATTCTTTGGATCAATCTAATAGAAACTGTGGAACGCTTTTGCCCTCGAAACCTCAAATTGAACGGGTGGTTTTTAAAAATCTAAAAATTAGAGAGAATCGTTTTTAACCTTAAGTCGATACCCAGCAATGTAATCCATTTCAAAAAGCAAAGTTTTTGTTAAAAAAGGAATGGGATCTGTAGGGTATTTCTTCTTCAATTCGGAATACGGGGTATTTTTGAAAGTAATTTTTCGGAATGTTTGTTTTGAAATCTTTCCCCTGCGATTTTTCAGAATTAGAATTTGAAATTCCCAAATGGCCGGTAGCCACTTTGGAGTACCCTGAAATAAAATTCCTTGCCCGTATTTGGTTTTGTTTTGGCAAAAAAATGCCCCAAAAAATTGATTCCTAATAAAAAAAAACGAGAAAGTGGGTCCTTTCTTTTTTTTTATCCAATGTTAGTTTTGTT
>Ga0163217_1004577_pt1 | contig 10723 bp, 22 predicted proteins | sample SynspAceP_FD_185933 | JGI IMG/M metagenome (GOLD analysis project Ga0163217, IMG submission 185933) | Saline lake microbial communities from Ace Lake in Antarctica - Synechococcus sp. Ace-P (PacBio error correction) | ecosystem: Environmental > Aquatic > Non-marine Saline and Alkaline > Saline ...
CTTACTCTACACCTCAGCAAATGACTACGCGCCTTCGCTTCAACCCACACAAGGAAGGACCTTTCTTCACAATAGTCTTGTTCACTTCCAATTTCTTTTTATTGGCACTCAGCGCAGAGGTACAGCTTTTAAGCGGTTTCCAACCAACTCAGCATATATTTGATCATTAATACTAACTAATTACGTCCTTAAATATATACACCACGCTGTTCTATATTTTGACACAATTGTGCAATATGACCATTTTATGTTATACGCGAATGCAATTATCGATTTTGGATTCTGGATTCCTATTGATATTAGGACTAAACTGGCTAGAATCAAATACAATTTACAATAATCCCAATCCAACAACCACACCAACTCAAACCACTACCATCAGCCTTACCAACCCTAATCCCCTGCAAATAAACTACTTTCTCCCTCTATAATTTAAAGTAAACTACCAGTTATCCCTCCGCTTAAATTCAATCCCAAAATTAACACCAAAATTAATATTTCATCAATTACCAAAATATATTACAAACATAACCCTTAAAGCTTCCTCTTCCTATCCAAAGTTACAAAGACTAAACCTTCCAAATCCCATTCAATAATCTCTACATCAAAAACCGCTCCCTTCAAAATCCCTCTCAAAAAACTGAACTTCTACACCTATTCATACACAATTCTATCCCCACCAAACTCAAAAGACTAACTACGTCAAATTCTTCCACGACACACCAATTCACCATCTCACACCACCCACTCATTCATACTCCTGACAAATCCAAGCCCACAAAACTCAATCTCATTCAGCCGAATCATCAAAACACTCTCCCATTCCTAAACACCCAACAACAACACCCAAACTTAAACCATCAACCCGATCACTTATCCAATCCACAATTCCAAATTACCATATTAACAACACACGAAACACTCCACTTAAATCTCATCAATACATCAAACTCACCTTAACACCCAATTTACCCTAACATACCAACCCTCACCCCTCCATATTCAATACAGCCTCACATTTCCCCACCCCACCACCCAACCTTCCCACTTCCTCTCCATCAAAAATTCCATCCACAAAAATACCCAACTCCTGAACTACCAACCATCCCCTCCTCCCAAAAAACCATTCATAAATAACCCACCCATACAATCTCACCACGAAAATCTACCATAACACACTTCACCCATCTCTCAACATCACTCAATCAACATCCACCCAATTCAAACCCACCAACCACACCTAACCCATTTTACCATCCTCCAACATTCCAAGTCTCCACCTCAGCTATTCAAAAGCCCCCAACTCAACCCCCATCTTACTTTCACATACAACCACCATCCTAAAACCCAAACACCTCAACCTAAAACACCAATAGCTGATTCAACCATGCCAATCTATTCAACCCAAACACCTCCAGATCACACCACAAAAAGCAATTCCATACACTTAAATAAATCACGCTAACCCAAAAACACCCCAACTAACCCATCCACATCAACCACTCAAGTTCACTAACCCAAGACAAAAAATTCAGCCAGCACCTGCAAACTCTCTCATCACACCATCCCCTACCATCAGACAGCACAAACATCACCTCAAACACACTTCAGACACCTTTCACCAACAAAATTTTCAACACATTACCTAAATAATTCTCTACAAAATCCCCCTTCAAAACACTACCGCCAAACTTCCTACCTCTCACACTTTCATCCTCAACCCTACTCTCAACATTCCCAATCACCATTTCCCTTACCTACCATCCTCCATCAACAGCACCAAATTCACCCCACTACAATTCCCTATTCATCCTCCCCCTCCACATTCTTTCTCCACAAAATTTACACAGCTCCCTCCACTAAACACTTCTTCAAAAACATTCAACAGGCTCCTACACCTATTCCTTTACCCCACCCCCCTTCCCATCACTTTTCTGTATTACCGTTTAACCCGGCACTAAACATCTCCCCAATTACCATCTCTCTCCCTGCCCCTTCTCCTCTCCAAACACCCCATAATCCCTTTCAATCTTATACTAGATCTCACGAACTATCCATTCCATCAAAACTCATTCCTTTTCATATCCGTCCCTTTTATCATTCCAAATTACTGCACATTCTCCTTTTTTCCCCTCCTTTCTGTCCTATTTTCAAGCAACAACTTTTCTCCTATTCTCCTATCCCCCCACCCACTCCTTTCATCATAGCCACTTCTTTCTCCATCAATCCATCCAATTCTCCTTATACGCTGATTAATCTACTTTCTTCCGCCTTTTGATCTTCCACCTGAAACTTCTACTTCTCATTCACTATATTTCCTCTCCCTCTTTTTTCCATTTTCTTATTTTTTTATATTGCTACTTACATCTACTGTCATAATCCTTCTATCTACGTATCTCTCAATCTCTCTCAATCTCCACCATTCTTCGTATTCCATCAATGTTCTGCTCCACTTCAATCAATTACTTCATTTCTCTTTTTCATACCTCTCCAAAGTGAAATTCCCTTAATACCCCAATTCTTAACCATTCTATTGATTCCTCCTATTGTTTTTCATGCTTGATATATCTTCTCCCCCACTAAAATTTTTATTCCCAACCTCTAATTCCAACAATATCCCCTCATCGTAAACATTCAAACATTTGTCTTTTTATTCTCCATTTCATCCACATCCATCATCTCCAATCATTTTCTTAATGAATCACTATCTTCCTTTATACTTAAAGCCTTTTCTCCCTTGCTCAAGTTTTTTTATAGCCCCCATCAATCAATCATCAAATTCTTTTCAATTCTCCCTATCTTAATTTTCATTTTATTTTTTATACCTCCCACCAAACCACCACATCATCTTCCTTAATTCCTCCCTCAATCGGTCAATAACACCACCCTCAAGATTCCTTTTAATCTTACACTCTTTTCTTTCTTGTTTTACTCCACCATCAGCATGCTCGTTCACAACTCCGTTTTTCTTTTGACACCACTTCATACACTCTTTTCTTATCACCTACTCCACCCACTTCACTTTTCCGTACTCAGACAATTCCAAGCATAATGTTCGTTTATCTCAACTTTTTTTCAATCACACATCTTTATTTTTGCCATTTTTAAGCTCTCCCATTCCACTTTTAGTCTAATCCTAATTTTTATATATCAAATTTTCTCTAATATGTATCGTATTTAACCTCTCCATTCCTTTTATGTCATTCCTTTTTTCCACTCCAATTTCGTTCTGTCACTTCTTATCCCCTCCTTTAACCTCACAAACAATCCTCCTTACAATCATTAATCTATGTAGCTCCTCGATTCTTTTCCTTCTTCTTTTATCTCAACTTTCAACAATCCTTACTTTCCTTCACCAACAGTCAGATCTCCATCTTCTTACTCCTCTTAACCATATCTCGTGCTTCTACCTCTTCCTCAAATTACTTCGTTCCAATTAAACCTTAACAATAAAAACCTAACCTTGTTAATCCTAAAATAAACCCCCTTTTTTTCCCAAAATATAAATAATGAATAAAAAAGAAAAAACCCCCTTTTTTCCTTTTATCCCTCCCCTTTTTTTTTTTTTTTTTTTTTTCTCACTAATACATCTCTTCCTTTCAACCACATGTAAACCATTTCCTCCTACTATCAATCATGTTTTGGCTCTAACTATGTAAGTCTAGTTTTCATACCTTCAATCAGTCTCTCCATTCTTCAATCTCTCTATGCCTCGGACTACAAGAGATTCCAAGTACACATCTGATAGCAATCAGAAATCTCATATCAGTACCTCCTTGCTCCATGCCTATCACTTCACATCACTATTCCAGCATCTCTGAACCATTTAATTTTTTGTTCTGTAGTTTGTCAACCTCCCAACTCACCCCCTTCTCAAATTTCCCTGATCATTCCTTTCTTAATTCTTTTTTGGTACCACCTCTACCACCCTTCTTTATCTTTCTCAATGTTATTCTTTCAACTTAATTAAATTTACTAATCCTTTATCTCTATCTCGTATCAACACGTTCTGATTCATCAGTCAGGTTAACCACCTTCCTCTCAAGTCAATCAAATCATCATCGTAAAAAATCTAATCATCTAATCATTCTTATATTACTCTATAATTTTTCACATCCTTAAATCCTTTCATTTCTGTACTCCATGTCTTTCCATCTTCCCCCTCCCCCTATCTTATAATCCACTTTCGCCAGCATATATGTTTCGTTCTGCTGTCCCCGTGGACTCAGAACAGATGCAGTTGTATACTGGTCGCCTTAACTCTTTAGCCTAATCTAATTGATCTCCACGAGACAACCACGATGGAACATTATAATAAAAAATAGATCTTCCCTACTTCACCACCAACTCTACAGTATGACCTACAATCCTCATCAAATCCATCGTGAATCTATGTTGAAACATAACCCACTACAACACATCTCCTTTCACCCTTATTCCAATCACCTATAGCTTCTAAGCTCCCATGGTTATGCTGCAAGGCCAGTAAGAAATTCATCCTGTTCCAAAAATCTCATCTCATCTCCCTTACCAATCCTTTTCCTTTCCCTCTTTTTCTCACCTTCGTCATTGCAATTTCCAACTTCCCTTCTAATTCAAATTTTCACCTTCCTCACCAACTCTTTATCTAATCCTTCTCTACTCCCTACACATCTACATCCCTCTCCTTCCTTTTCCCTCAGATCCACCTAAATATTTTAATGATATTACACCCACAATAATAACTCCAGAATTTCTCAACCAATCTTACCAGCCCTCTATTTTATGGAGAGCGCGCCCAAAATCTCCCCCTTTCTCCATATCTTATCAATTCCTCCTATCTTCCTGTTTTAGTCTCAATAAAGAATTTCTATATCTAAGTATTTCCTATTCCTACAAATCCTTTGTTCTAAATCTTGTCTTCCATCATCTTAATATTTCCCCAAATTCCTCCCTTCTCTTCATCAACACCTCTCTTCAACCATAGTTCTCTAACCAAACATCCCTGTACCTCCTTCATTGTCTTCTCCATCATTATCTTTCCACCAATCGTCCTCCAATACACTCCTCTGCAAATTCGTTCTTCCCAATTTTCTTTTTATTTTCTTTATTTTCACATAATTTCAAAGCTCTCAAAATCCCTCTATCTCTCTACGATATACCCATTCATCTCTACATTTTCATCTCACCTCCTCAATGATTTTTAAACCTTACATCACCACGTGTCCAACTCCAGACCAATCTATCACTACATCATTCCCTTGTTTTTTACCTTAATTTTTCTCTTTCAATATCGCTACGTCTAATCTACCCACTATCTGTTCCCAGACATGACATCTCCATCACCTTCACTGTTATCACCTCTATCATCGTAAACTTTATCTCTCCCAAGTTCCAATTCATATTCTCTCCACCACGCTTAATTGACCTTCACAACTTTCAAACCCCATACCTGTCTTGTTATTTCCAACAAGTTTTAGATCAACGTCCCCTTTCCTTGAATTATCTAGTACCCAATTTTTCCTTTTTTCTCTACCTTACATCTCACTTTTCTCCTTATCTCTTCAACAGAAAACCTGCTTTTCTATCCTTTCTTCTTTTCCCTCACCATCATCTTCTTCTATCTCCAACCTCCCTTTTATTTTCCTCATCCTTCCTTAATCACTTCCTTAACTATTTTTTTTGTTTCTACCTCCAATCACTACTCATCTATCTTATACCTTAAAAAATCATTTCTATTATTTTTTTTTTACCCAAAAACCTTTACATCAAAGTTTCCTTCACCTGCGCATTCACTTTCTCAAATTCGTAACAATCGTTAATTCTTCATCAACATTTGATTTTAAATGATTTCTTTTCTTACATTTAAATCCCCACAGTCCATAATGTTTCCTTTCTCTAAATTCATCTCTGCTTTAATTCTACAGTTTTCAACCATTTCAGCTTTTCCAACCGCCTCTCCTCTACATCATCAAAACCATCTCCACTTCCATTCCCATTCTTCAATCCTTTTTCTCAATCCTTCCTACTCTTCCCTTCTTTCCATCACGTTCTCACTAAACCGAACCCCTTAAACTTTCCACTCCCTTCTTTCTGTTCCCATTTCCTCTACACCCTTTCTTAATTCTATAATCCCTTGTGACTTAACATATTTACATATCCTTCATCTCTCCCAATGTATTCTTAATCTATTCCATCACAACTCCTCCAACTCTTAAACCTTTGCACCCCCCCTATTTAAAATCTTCAGTCCCTGAACCCCCTCCCAAAGAATTTCATTTTTCCCCCATCCACACTTTTCCACACTCTCTATTACACCTTCATCACTAAGAAAATTTCTTAATTTCTTCTACCCTCCTTCTCTAACCTAGTCTCTTTTTTTGTCATCTAAATCTTCGACCAAACCCTTTTTTTCCTCTTCCACCATAAATACTTTCACCAATTAATGTCCCTTAAATTTCTGTTCATTCCTCACTCGTTCCTACTTGCAATCCACATCTCTATTACCAGCCTAATGTTCCGTTCCTGCCACCTCAGCTTCATCATACCCGTCTCCTATTCTTTTTGCAAACAACTGTAGCGATTCCGTCAATCTCTTTTCTTGAATTTTCCCTGCTTTCCTTTTTCAATCTCCACCCTTCATCCGTAATTATCCCTCTCCCACTCTCATCTTTTCTCCTCCCTTTTTTTATCACAGTGTCTACATCACCTTTCCACCTTAATCCTTTCCTCTATTTTTATATTATGCCTCCAAATCTCCTTCATCTGCTCTCACTTTAAAATCACGCATCCGTCCTACCTCTCACTCTGTTTCGTCTATTTTTTCTGTCTTAAACCCTCCTTCGCAACCAACTTGTTCACCATCCATCTGACCAACACCTTCGTTTATCCTCTATCATTGACCTGAACTCACAACTTTACTAATCCTGAAATCTTCTTTAACCATCTGTCTACTACAATTTCCTCTTCTTCCCTCATTATGTCATAATCCACAATCTCTCTCTAACACTTAAAATTCTTATACTTTAGTTTTTATTTCTTTAAACCTTTCTAACCGTTTCTTAAATGTTTTTTAAACTTTGATTTTTTCCTCTCCCTATAATTCACACTTTCCCTCAAGTGTTTCTATCTTTCTCGCACAAACTTTTTCATCTCTCTTGATCTTTGCTTCTTTCTTTCCATCCTCCACTTAACCCTTTCTTAATCTCTTCTACCCTTCTTCTGTTCAATTTTTAGTCTTCTCTTCCTATCTATCTTCCTCTGCCATCCATTCACACCATGCCATTATTGCTTCCTTTCATCACATCCCATTTCTTCATCAACAATCATCTACCGCTACACCTATCACTTTCCTAATACCCTCAATCATTGTTCAATTATCCCTCAATCTCACCAGCTTTTCCATTTTCTTTCAGGTCCGTTTTTGCCTATTTTACTTTCAAATCTGAAATATGCTTCATCAACTTAGTACCATCACCCCAATTCCTTCCATTTCTATTTGTCACAACCTTCACTGATCCTCTCCTAAAAACTTTAATTCTTATGTTCAGCACCCTACTCTTTTTCTTTACACCCCTCTTACGTTAACCTTCCATTCTCCTCTAACCCGTTCCATTTTCACAATATCACTCTAATCCTTCTTAATTCTCATCAACCTTCTTCCCAATTTCTAATATCTATCACCCTCATTCCCCCACTCTCCTCTACTTCTCCCATTACTCCCACACTCTCCCTACCAAATCCCTTCCCCTTTCCAATACAACCTTATGTGACTTCCCCCTTACCCTCCTGGCCATTCCACCTTCCTCAAAACTCCTTATCCTTCCTTCCCAATACAACATCTCCTTTACCATCTCCTCGATGAATCTTTACCATCTATTTATTCTGCAATTTTCGTTAAAATGCTCCGCCTGTTCATTTTTATATCGAACTACCACAACACCTAATAAAGTTCTAAACTCCCTAATTACCCCACGATTTATTTCATTCTCCCACAAAATCATGACCCAAGATTTCATTTCCCTAAAATTTCAACAAACTGATTAATATTTAACAACCTTTTATTACCGTATCATATTCTTTCTTTTCCCACACCTTGTACCCATCCTTTTCAATTCTTGTCATTTCACAAAAACCAGTATCTTTATCTTTCTTTCCAATTTTTCTCTTGTTTTTTATTTTTTTTTCCAATCTCCACATCCATAATAACTTCATATCCTTGCTTATATATTTTAACCTTTTCTCACCTTCAGTCTTAGCTATTTTTTCAATTCCCAGCAAACTACTTCATAAATTTCTTTAAAGAACCCCCAACACATTAAAATTCCTCTTCTTTATATTCCTCCACACCATCCTCTAACAAAAATCTTTAGGTTTTTTTGTCTCTGCGTTTGGGTTTATATTTCTCCAACATAAATAACCGATGCTTTCCACCCTATATCACTTACTCCAGTAACTATATTCAAACCTTTCTTGACTATATATCGATTTTTGAATTCAAAAGCTTCTTTAATCGAGCTCCAATCAATACTTATTTCATTAACATCTCCTCAAGCAATAACTTTTTCATTCTTGCTACTCCTTTTTCCATACACTCACTCAGATACAGCTTTATGTTCAAACTTTTTTAATATTAATATTTTTCAATCCTCTATTTTTATTAATATGACTTTTTTGTTATCATCATTTTTGATCTCCTATTATAACTAACTTCTATAATCAAAATACCAATTTGACAATTTAAATCCAAGTTAAATCCAAATGAAGATCCAAATTTTAATTTCATCCCATAATCCTTGTTTTCCACACTTCTAAGTTCTTAACAATCTGTCCAGTTTGTTTTACTCTTTCCCTGTTTCTGTTTCCCTGATTTATACCCTAAACAAACCATCATTCTGGTTCTAACTTCCCTTTTTACCAACAATAAGTGTTTCCTTCTTCTGCTTCGGATCAGCTTCCAACCTCTTATTCTGCTCCATCATACCAATTTGAACTCTTGAATTTTTGTCCTAATGTATTTCACCTACACAATCTCCATACCACCAGGTTCCATCTAATCATAACCTGCTCACTGTTCTTCATATTTTTATCTATTCCACCTCCTATCTCTTTCCTGCTTTGCCTTCAGTATTTTTTGATCTTCTTCTCCTTTCTTTTGCTCAATCCTGCACCACTTTTTTATTCTTCCTTGGACCAGCTTCATCCTTTCAGCATCCCTTTCTCTTTCTAAACATTTGAACAACAGACAGTACCACACACTCGCTTTACGAAAGACATTTTCAATCAGCTTATCTTACTTCATCTTTAAATGTTGTTGTTTCATTTTTTGTTCAATCTTCTCCATTCTTCAAACACTTCACTTCTTTAGTCTCTCACAATCATCCCTCCCCCTTTTGGACGCTCTTCACTCACTGATTATCCCCCTCTATGTCTGTCCCGTTCAAATTCCAACGTCTACTCTTATCATCTACCATCTTTTTTTTTTCTCTCTCATAACCTTTCACCACTCTGTTTTTCCGTTTCGAAATACCTCCCTCCATCCACCAACACCCATCTTTAATCTGCCAACCAATTTCTATCTGATCCCCTTCACTTTCCCCTTACTTGCCCTCACCATGCATCTTAGCACACCTTTCTGGACACCCCCTATGCATGAACTTTTAGTTTCACTTTTCTTAATTCTTATGCTCATTTCTCCAAGTTTACCACCCAGCGAGGGTGTTACAGGTTTCACCAATCTTCTCCTTTTTCTCCTTTCCCATGCATCTTAACACGGTCATGTCCGTCCTCTCTTCTTAAACGTATCATAGTCCCCTCTTTTTCCTCCTGTCTTCGAACCACCCAGGCACACCCCCATGTGTTTTTTTTTCACTCCCCATCCCAAATCCCTCTCCCCATTCGACCAACTTTAACCCCAACATTCAATCACTCCTATCATCCACCCTTTTTTAACCCCACCCCTCCTCCTTATCCGCTCCCACCACAATTTTCATTCACTACACACTTTTGTTTATCTAATTTTTTCTATATCATCCTTACTCTTCACTCTACCTTCATATCTTTTTAATCACCTTTCTAATGAATTCTTTTAAATCTCATTTCCCTTAATATCCACCCCATTTTTGTTCTTGTTATCCCCTTCCACCGTCAGCTTTGTAAGCACATGTCCTCCACGACTCCCTCCATTCCCTTTACTACTCTCTATCCCTCTCACTTCTTTCTTCTTCTTCCTCTTTCTTCTCCACTACTTCCATTCCTTTTTTTCCATTCCTACTCTAATTCCTCACATCACCCTTTTTCCTTCTGCTTCTCCACGTTTATCTGTTTGTAATTCATCACTTCCTTCCACCCTTCTATTTCTCCCTTCCCTTTTCCACCTTGTTTCTGTTCCTCGTTTCCTCTTCTTCACCATGTCCTCCATTCCTTTCCCTTTCCTTTCATTTTCACATCTCTCTTCCTCAACCTTTTCTTTTCTTTCAATCTCCTTTCCCTTCTCCCCTCTATTCTTCTTTTATCGTTCAACCTTCTTCAATTCACTTCATCCACTGCCTTTCATTCATTTCCTGCCTTCATCTTTTTTTTTCCTGTTCCTTTCTCTTATCTATCTATCAACTCTATTCTTTCTTTCTTCTCTTTCCGCCTTCTGTTATTCCTCTGCTTTTTCTCCTTTTCTTCCTCAACCAACTCCACATCTCTCTCTGTAGACTATCTCAAACTCAATTTTTGATACCCGTTCACCTTCTTC
>Ga0163217_1011556_pt1 | contig 10723 bp, 12 predicted proteins | sample SynspAceP_FD_185933 | JGI IMG/M metagenome (GOLD analysis project Ga0163217, IMG submission 185933) | Saline lake microbial communities from Ace Lake in Antarctica - Synechococcus sp. Ace-P (PacBio error correction) | ecosystem: Environmental > Aquatic > Non-marine Saline and Alkaline > Saline ...
AGAAGTATGAAAGGGATTTTTTTGTTTTTCCGGCAAACTTTTCCATCCCCGCCCCTTAAGAAAAATAAAAGGGTTTCCCCCTTTAAAAATCAATATTTCGTTTTTTTTTATTGCAGCCTATTGTTTTTATAATTAGCGGTTCCGGGGCAATTGACTAGGCCTTGACCCGTTCCAATGATCTGTTAATAAGATGGTTTGAGATTTCGTACCCGGAATCTACAAATCTGATGCCAACCCCCAATTCCAGTAGATCAGAGGTTCCCCAAGCCTTCATTGCGGTCCATTTCCCATCCAAAAGGCTTCAATAATGCCTCCTAACCCATAAGTCGTTCCCAAATCTATTGTAAATGGTCTCCCCCTATATAATCTTTCCGTTTTTTTCAGGTTTTTACAATTACTTTCTGAAAAGCAAAATAATAAGCGCTCCTTTTTAACACTTTCCGGCCCATCCTAACGGAACCTAAATTCCGGGATAAAGAAAAATTTCAACCTCGGCATTTGGCAATGGCATATATAAATCGATTTCAATCCATAATGGAATCTGCAAAGATCGGACGCAAACCCATAGGGATTGTTCCAAGGTAAGGTTGCTTTTAACAAAGCTATTTATGGCATGAAGCACATTTTACGTTTTTACACCTAAATAAGGACTGAACCAATGTTTTGGCCGCCTGCATTTTCGGTGCGCGCTGCCTAGCATTTCAACCTCCCTCCATTCTAAATCTCCTTTAAATAAATCCTTCCGATACCTCGTTGGTTACCAGTTTCCTTGACCATTTTGGGGGTCAATAACGCTTGTTTTTTTTCTCCAGTGAGGTATATAGCCAATGGGTGATTTGTTTTTCTCCCCCCTGTAATAAATCCGTAACCACTATAGTCGTTACGTAGTAGGTCATTCCAGAAACTCAACAAAATTTTGAGTAATAGTTGTGAGTGTCGTTTTAAAAGTTGTCAAATTAGACTTTCTTTATCGGGAATTGGGAATCATCTATTAAAGTCCTTTATTCATTCGGTTCTGGGAAGTAACCCTAATTTATACCATGTAGGATCGTCCCTAATGAAAATTGTTCTGTCATCAACTATCTTAAGGCCAATCAACATCAGTCTTGTCAAAATAGGCCGGCCATTAATTTAATCCACTTGGGTGGGTTGTTTTCCCTACTTTTGGGCAGATCAGGTTAGAAAGGTGCCAACTTGTGCTTCAGGAAATACTTTAAGGCTTTAAATCGCTCCAATAAAGCACCATTTTGGATCCAAAGTTTATTAAGCGCTATTTCATTTTCTTTAAGTACTTTCCTTTTTGGGCATTACCGTCATCATCATTGGGGGAAAAGGGTAAATCCTTTTATACATCTCACTTTCTGAAGGTTTTACCAGCAACTATGACCGGCCAGATTCCCCGCCTTTGAAAACTCCTTCTTTATTTTTCCAGTATCAATTCGCCTTTTTGCTTATCTCACTGGCATTGATAGCAATTAATGCGCCAATATGCCCCTAACAAAGATAAGATCTTCTAGGCTGAGTTTTCAGTTTTAAAAGATCCTGGTTCCTTTAAATTCCAGTGGAGAAGTACCGGTGGTCTTCATCGTCATAGAATCTTGATTGTGCGGCAATACAACTGGTTTCAAATAGTCCTCGCCAGTGGTTAGACTTGCCCTAAAGAACCGGCAATGCTTAGCGATAACGACCGTTACCAATAAGTCAAATCGATCTAGTCGTAATCCGTCAATTTTTTGTTCACGATATTCGCCAAAACGCGGTTATAACTGCCAATACAGCCGTTGCTATTCCCGTTTTATTGGTGGTAGTTACTAGTCCGCCGGTATCATCAATCCATAATTACGCAACAGCCGCATTATAGCGGCCATTATAAGCCGTTACAAGCTCCAACAATAACCATCCAATTAAATACTTCTCGAAACCCTTGTCGCTTTGCCCGCCGATAGTGGAACAGCTCAAAAACTAGGCAATGACCAACAATCCTATCGGGAAATGAACGCAACAAGGGGTGAAAACGGCCCTAAAAGCTGAAATATCCAATATAATTCTTCCATTAATTATATTACTTGTTTTTTTATATCTTTTAGTAAAGAGAACCCTTATCCAATGAAATCATTGATGATCCGAGGGATTATGGTCCCTTAGGCGCCGATTCCCTAATTCATATGGCCCTGCTAACGATTTTCCTATAAAATAAGTTGTGTCGATTTAGACCCATTTTAGCAAATACAACTCAATAAGAAAGACTCTGTATTGTCATACTTTTTTAATGGAAAAGGCTTTTCTAGGAGGTTGGCACTGGCATTTTAAATTGTATACGGTTTTAGGGTGACGTTATAGCGCAGTTTTTTCTATTCTTAAATTAAGGTAATTTCCCTGATTTTAAATCTAGGAGAAATATAATTTTAGTTGTTTAGAAATTTGATATTAATGCTAAATGCCCGGGAAGCATCTTTGACCAAACGATATCAATATTGTCGCCAAATACCAGAATCTTTGGTAATATCCCAATAGCTTGGTTTTTTTTTTAGTTTCAGAGCCAAGCGTGGTTGTAATAAGCTCTTGTCGCACCCAGTGAGAGTGCCCCAGGCTCCAACCATGATCCCGCATTGGAACCGTAGTATATCCCAGTTTTCGTAGTCGAAAGCCTGAACCAGCATCCATCCAAATCAGCTGTCCAGAAGAAGTGCTCTGAATACGGTAGCCATAAATTCAGCAAGCTTGTCTACGCTTCAATATATCTAGGATTTTGGGTAGCCTGTCAGCCTTTCAATTTAATGCAAAAAAGGCAAAGTTACTGGTGTACAACATATCAGCAACGGATCTCCATTGGAGTGAATTAACTCGGAAGCCTCGGCATGACCATAACTTTCGTTTGGAACTTTGGTGCACATACCCTGCCCTTACTACTTCCGCCCAACTCTTTCTCTGAGAGCACACCGCTTTCAACTTGACTTCTTCAGAAGGTCAATCACATATGGTATTTAGCCAATCCCTGTGTGATCGTATCTCTATCCTAAACCAACCATGCAATGGAAGGATCATTCGGGCGCGTTCTTGCTGTATACCGTTTAGTCATGTCCAATTTTTTTGGCTAATTGTTCATTGTAAATTTCTATGGCAGTTTTAGCTTTAATCCAACATGGGTTTGGTACCCGGTTTTGTCATAAAGCCAAAGGTAGGCAAGCCCTATCCAAGATTCATATGTGGGGTATGTTATCGATTTCTCCTCCTCATCAATGTTTGCCAGGTTTTTTTTTTAACAATGTCTTGCCACAATTTAGGCACCTCCACGAAAAACGTTTTTTTCCTGAAGTCCGAAAGTTTGCAAAACATCAATTCGAGAATTTGCACGTTCCATTTTATTTATTTTCAATCAATTGTGAGGAAAGAATGGAGGCCAGTAGTATTCTGGCATTGTCGTGCACCATAGTATCTTGGAGCTTTGTGTTGCTCCTCCAGCAACCAAACCATAGATGAAATCTTAGGGTCCTTAACTACTGCGCGTTTTTGAAAATGTCCAGTGTTGTACAAAAGTCATTAGGTTTTCTGCGATTTGTTTCATTCTGTCTATTTCCCTTAATGTCATCTGCATAGCAAAGTCATGGCTGTCTCTCCACACAAATCACCGCGAACCAATAGCGGTAGGGCTGGCCCTTCCATCATAGTTCAATATATGAGTAGTGTCCTCATACACCAAGGGAACCGTCACCTGAAGGCAGATTTAGGTCCATTAGAGGGCCAACAGGTAGTTTTAAAGTGTCCGATACTCTGCATGATCCTTCCAATCGGGATGAATTAAAAAAACGAGCTTTCTTGTACCACTCTGCGCCACGTTCCACTGCCAATTTAATAGGCGTTTCAGGAAGGGGACTGTAGCATTGTAGCTGGGTTTTACAATTGGATCCCATTTTACGGCTTCCTTTTCCATCTCAATTGACAAGTAGGATAGAATACCACGAATGTACTGGCGCCAGGCTGTTAATGGGGAATAAGCGACTTTTGTTAAAATCGCCTCAATTTTGTTTTTGAAACCAACACATTTTCTATCCTGCAAAAGGAATGGGTGAATTTTGTTTTTCTTCCAATCCGTAAACTGCCTTGTCGAAACCTGCAATACTAGCCCCTTTTAATGACTGTCCCTTTTGGAGTAATCTATATAGAAATATAATCCGGCATCTAAAATACTCCATGGGCGAAAGTTCTTCCCACAGAAATCTGATGTAACTACTAAGCGTTCCTTTTTAGTTGAATTTAATTTCCCCACTATTCCTGATTCCAAATGGTTCGGGGAATTCAATATAAGTTTTCACGTTTCTTTTCCACTAACAAGTTCGAAAAATTGCTTGAATATAGTTGGGCCTCAGGGTATTTTTAAGGCCAAAATCATAATACGTCATTCTTTTTGCTAAAATTTTCAAGAGCAACTGTTAAGTCATTGTAATTCGAATACAATTCCTGACATTGGACTTTAATAATTGAAAAAAGATCATTGGATTCCATTAAATATACAATGTATACGATTCTTACTGGTAAGATTTGCTTTCCTGTCCAAAGTGACAAGTACATAATAAAATGAAAAGGCAAATTGGAAAAAGTGATTTTTGTCTCATTGGACATATTATATTTTTAATTTAATCGATTTGGTTCATCATTTTTTCTCTGTAATACTCATTTGTAATTCTTTTAATTTTCAAGATAACACTAGGTCTAAAACAAAAAGGAACGCTATCCATTTGGAAAATTTTAAGAACTATTTTGGTTTCTGTTCTTAACTATATCACTCTATGTTTAATGCTGGTGTTGTTCTTTTGGTATTTTTTTTGAAGGAATTTAATCCATTGGTTTCTAGTAGGGGGTAAATGAACCACAAGGAACTGGTCAACTACGTTTTATGGTGTTTAGCAAAATTTATTCTTGTAAATGTCAAATTTTGCAGGGGGAGAAAGATTTCATTAATTCTTATTGAAATCATCTTCGTTCATGGTTGAGAGTTGCTCTATAAAGATATCAAATTCACCATTTTTGAAGATGTAAGCATTTTTCCCTCATCAACACATTTTTTGCTTTCATGCCAACATTTTGGAGGAACTGTTATTGTAATCTCCTTCTGCTAAGGATATTGTTTCGCATCGAAAATGAGCTCAAGTTCTCCTACTAACATATTAGAAAATCCCGTCTTATTTTATGATGATGCCCGCTTTAAATGGATTTTGGTTTAAGTGTCTTCCACCAGCCACAGTTCAACCGTTCGTATGTCTTGATGAAAGCTTTATAAGCATGATCCTGAGAATAATTGTAATTTTCCCTTCACCTTTTCTAATATTTCTTTTGATTTCATTCTTTTCTTCTAAATTGTGTAGAGCCTACACATATAGTAATAAGTTGCTTAATGCCCATTAGCTGTCTAATATAGTAGATTTTTTTTGAGTGGATACTTTTGGATTATTACGAATGGCCTTTATGAAAGCTTTTTCTTAATATACAAACTAGGGTAAAGAAAAGAAGAGGTTTGTTTTCTAGGAGGAAAGCGTAAAAATGGGTGATTTATAATAAAAAAAAGGGGGCAATACCTCAAGACATTTTTCCAGATTAAGGTCTGCCAAATATCTTGTAAAGAGTAAGTTGACTTATGGGCAACAATTCTTCCAAAGGTGGTTGATCTGTTTCGGAAAATGCCATCCAATATTGCTCCCAAATCTTGTTTATTGTTGAAATTGTCCGCTTTTATCCATCCAAATCCAGGTAAATAGGTTACGACATTTATTCTTCACCTTTAAATGTGCATAGGGCGTTACTTAGAAATCTTTGTTGGCACATCGTACTTTTCAAAATCTATGAAAGTAATCGGTAGGGCAAATGAATAGCAAGTTCCAATCGGAGATCTCCATGGGTTGCCCAGTAACTTACCCATCCTTTTTTCCTTCTTCCCACTTACCTTCACCATCCTTTTCATGAAGGGTAAGTCCGGCGGAAATCTGGTCTACACCGTCCTAAGTGAAATAGTGAATTTGGATTAAATTTTGACCTAGGTCCAAACCTAATAATTTCTCGATTCCTTAATGGCTTTTGCCATCAGCGTCCGCAATCTGCATATTCCAAATAAAAAAGCTAGTTCTTAATAGGGACGTTGGTAATAGTCCGCCACTGTGTATAGTTTTTTGGAATAATAGTATGTGCTGTCTACCTTGGCCTGCAATACCACCAACACCACGACTTGGACATACGTGAAAATCATCGAGGCCTTCACCCGTATCCTCATGTAACTGCCCGATCCATCGAGATTTTTTTTTATACATTTGTCTATTATGGGATAGTCCCACTTTTTTTTAGCCAGGCAATCTACTCCACTGGAAAGTGTGCGCCTGGGACCCTTGTCCCTCTAATCATTTTTGTGCAGTAGGGCCGTAAACCCAAATGCCAAACCTTGTTGTTTTCCCAGTTAAATCATCGTGCGCTCTGCGAATCTGCATAACATAATTCTGGCGCTGTGGGATTTTTTTCCCTTCCCAACTTTTAATGATTTCAAACTTACTTTCCCCATTCGGGGCCACCTTCGGTTGAAATAAATATATCTTAAACGTGCCATCTTCCATCATTATTCCTACTTTTTGGATGATTTCCAGTTGCTTGGTTTCCATATTTCGAATTTCCTGCCATTAGATAGACTCTTTCCATTTTAAGATGGCCCCTTTGTTGAGCTCCACGGTTTCCCGAAGTCCGCTCTTGGTCAAGATTGTTTTCTTACGGGATTAGTCTGTGCTTCTCTTGTTGGAGCAGGCATGGAGAACAAGAGGCTAAAGGAGAGTATTGCCGTTTTATTTAATTACTTTCATGGCTGTTTACATTAATTTTCGTTGGAGGGTTGCCATGGTGGCCAAAATCCTCCATCTACATACAATTTGGCCATTTACAAAATTACTGGCCTGGGAACATTAAGGAAAATGGCTGCACCTTGGAAGGTCGTCTCCGGTCCTCCCCATTCCTGCTGGAGTTCTTCCCTACTATAAAATCGTTGAAGGGATGGCATCTAACGGATGGGGGCAGTTTGTGCAGTGGGGCAAAGTAGCCGGTCCAGTTATACCATTGAACCTGAATGTTGTGTTTGGCCCATTCCGTAGCCATATTCCTGTCACATTTTTTTTAGGCCACTTTGGCAGCTAGCATAAGCCCCTAACTGTGTTTCTGCCCAATTCGCTCATTCATGGAACAAAATGTTAATAATCTTGCCTTCTTTTCTAAGGCGATGCATTTCCTTTACAACATTTTGGATACAATAAACGGACTCACTAAATTCCACTTTTATGACTTCTCGAAATCCGGCTACTTCCATGTCTTCTAAGGGAATTCTTTTGATAATTCCAAGCAATTGTTTACAGCAAAATATCAATTTGTTCCACTTCATTTTCAATTTTGGCTATATTCTATTAGCTTGGGTTTCTCTTGGTTAACATCCAAAGAGGTAGCCAATGGCCTTTAATCCTAAGGCTTTTTTTGTAATCGGCCAACAGCGTTGTTTAAATTTTTCCTGTGAAGAGGCTCCATTTTGACTAGGGTTGGCACCTGCTTGGCCTAATCAATTGGCCATAGCCTTGCCCAATCCATGTGTAGCACCTGTAAACAGCGCTAATTTTCCAGTTAGATCAATAAATTCATTGACGATATTCTTGTGTGGTTCGTTGCAGTTTATCTAAGTCCTTTATTTTGCAGTGGTCCATGTCTCCGTAGTCTAAGTTTTCACCGGCATTCCCCAAATAAGGTATATTACTGGTTTCTGAACCGGACAGTGAATGGACGCATGGTGGGGAAAATTACGGCTTTCCGTTATTGGCATACCAAATATGCCTGTCCTCTTGGGGCTGTCCAATAAAATGACAAAACGGCTTGGCTCCTCTGGAACTTCTAAATAAAATAAACTTCCATTTCTTCTATCCTGTGTACCATGTGCTGCATGGTATTCCAAACACACCGGTTTAATTCGGTCATTCCCTTTGAACCTGGCCCGGTCTTTGACCATGACGTTAACGATTCAATTTCCTGAATAGTTTGGCATTTGCAGTCTGCCATGGAGCCAAGTTCTCGATTTCAGCATCTGCTTGGCTCAATCTTTTTTTAGTTGGAATAAACTTTAATGTGCAGGGGTAGAGTTAAATAACATTTGGCAGGGGTTTCGGGACTATCGCTACTGAATACTACATCCACATTTTTCTTTTCCAACGTAACATAGGCTTCTTTATAGTCCAAATTAATAATTTTCACCATTAACGGTGACCGACCCGAACCACCGACATTGATAATGCCAATCTCCCTTCTCATCTCAAAAAATAATCCGATTTTACTGGCTCTATGGTGCGTTTAGTTTTTAATGAAGTGCTAACAGGCTACACCCTCCTACTATGTATCTGTCAAATGCGTGTATACTAAATTTATAAGTTCGACTTCCATCAAATTCTGAATTAAGAACTACCTTTGCCTTAGACCTCAGTGGTTAGTTCTTTGTCTCTTTTGGAGAGAGCATTCTAACTTAACGTAATTGTTTTTCATGACTATTATTAATGAATTAGTTTATCAAATTAGTGGGGAATTTAGAATATTGATGTATTAGAGATTTGTAAAATATATCAAAAATATACTTAAAATACACCATCGAATTGGGTATTTTTGATTTTTTGTATACTTTGTGGGAGTTAAGATACTCTTTTAATTCATGGAAATAAAACAACTATACATGATATTGCCCAAGGCTCTGAATATTGACAGCCTCTACGTTTCCAGGGCGCTGAACAATAGTCCCAAGGGTAAAGCCAGAAAACCAAAGAGAAAATACTTTCGAAGGCTAATGATTAGGGTATCAACGTAATTTTTGCGTCCAATCTTCCGTAAAATAAGAACCAATACCATTGGTGTAATAGTACCCAAGAATATCTCGACCTTTTTTCTTCGTTATTTCCGGAATAGAGGAGGCGGCCTTGATGCGGGATTAAGTAATTTTTTCAGTCTTTTGGAGCAAGTTGAACGGGAACAAGGATATTGTAGAAACATTAATTGGACAATAGGGTTGCGGGTGTTGCTGTCCGTTTCGATGGAACCATGAATTGACATTTAACTGGAAATATTCAAAATAATAGTACACTTTTTCTTTTTTTTTTGGATGGCATTGTGATTATGACGGAATTAGCAGTGTTGCTTATAGATGTTTCAGGTGGTTTTGATGGCTACTGAGCATTTAATTTTAAATGGATGTAAAAATATAGGTCATTTTCTTGCCTCAGGAATTAGCCATTTAACGGAATAGACAAAGCTGGTATTAAAAGCTTTGGAGAACATAATATTTGCATATAGACCAGAGCTAGTTCTCCGTTCAGAGTTTAATGGAGTTTCGACGGTGCGGAAGGTGCCAAAAACCTTGCTTCCTTACCTCAGAAATAGATGGGGTCTTATTTTAGCCATGGAATATTGCAGCAAAAGGTGGCATGAAGTATTTTTAAATATTAAAGGAATTAAGAATTCCAGAATGATATTGCCATGTGGGATTCAGTAATGAGCCTATTTCGGAATAATAGATCCCATTGACCCACCATTGATCAGCCAGGGTTTTTCAAATAGGTCAAATTTCCACAAAGCTATTACTGGAAGAAATAAATAGTTCTTCGAAATCACAAAGGGCAAACCAACTATCTGAAGTCTTCCTTATTGAACGGATTCCTCTAAGAAAATATCCAAATAAAATAACATTTATATCCTATGAAGAACTATTTACTTGTATCCTTACTTTATTTTGTTTAGACCAGTTGTCAGATTTTATCCCAGAAGCAAAAATATTAAAGTAGAATTAATTATACAGCCAAGAACATTAATTCTTTGATCTAAAAAAGGGAAATTACTAACTGTGAAGATCAAATTTAAACCAAGCCGTTCCTAAAAAAAAAAACCCCCTTAAAAAAAAACCCGAAAAAAAAAAAAAAAAAAATTCTTTTTTTTAAAATTCAAAACCAAAAATTCCCCCCCACGGGGGGTCCTGATCGAAACCAATGGAAACAGAATTGGAAAGAAATACCTAAGGGAGATTGGTGTGGACTTCTGGATTTTATCCAGGACTCCTTTGGTATAATGTCGACCTTACTAAGGACGAAAAGTGGAAAGAGGAAGCTATAAAGAGAACAGAAGTTTTTGAAGATTTTAAACTATCATGAACACCACGATATTGGGTTATGATGTTCCCGCTTGGTAATGGATATTGGTTTGGAGACAAAAAGGAGGTACAGGGACATTCTTCCTAACCATCTGCTGAATCCCCTAGCTAGTAGGTTTAATCCAAAAGTAGGAACTATAAAGTCCTTGTCAATGTAATGCATCCACGATGGCCAGCAACATATTCTATAATCGACAATATGCTAAATTTAGAACTTTTGTTCTGGGCAGCAAAGAATTGGCGGTAGTCAAGAATTTTATGATAAGCCGTAAACATGCGGAAGACTACTATGGAAAATCATTTAGACAGATTATACTTTTCTTGGCATGTTATTGAATATGAAATCCATTTCGGGGAAAAGTAATTGAACAGACATCCCAAACAGGCTATGCCGATGACAGTCGATGGGTCCACGTGGACAGGCATGGGGTATTTAATGGATAACACTATGGTATATAGGGAGACTGGAAGATAAAAAATTCTGATTTTGCCACAAAGTTAACGATAAATATCTGAATTACTTCCCGGCAA
>Ga0163217_1076790_pt1 | contig 10723 bp, 6 predicted proteins | sample SynspAceP_FD_185933 | JGI IMG/M metagenome (GOLD analysis project Ga0163217, IMG submission 185933) | Saline lake microbial communities from Ace Lake in Antarctica - Synechococcus sp. Ace-P (PacBio error correction) | ecosystem: Environmental > Aquatic > Non-marine Saline and Alkaline > Saline ...
ATACGGACCTGCTGCGGGCCAAGATTTTTTGAAATGATAGAAAAAGATGGGAAGGATTTGTGCGAAAGTAAAGACCTAACCCATTTCATTTCTTCGATCCCCACCATTACTGAGTAGTGGCCTTCTATTCGTCCTTAATTTGGAAATATTTCAGATTCTGAAGTGGAAGTTTTCAGTTTCACCCAATGGGTGCCTTTATCAGAATAGAGAGTTTCGTGTTTTTGGGCTAATATTTTTTTGGAGAAAATCACTAATTGGCTCCTGTAAGTAACAGCTAAACCTATTTCTCCGGTTATGATTGCCACTCATAATATCATTCGGTCATCAAGGGTTCAACAACCAAAATAGGAAGTGACTTATCGGGGAAACGGCTATTTTGATTCTGACAATACCATGTATTGTTTAATCCCTGCCTGTTGGAAGTGTAAGTAATTGTTGCTTCTCTTAAAGAATGTGAATTCATATCTGAGCAGGATAAAGAATGATTTTATCGTGGATTTGGTGACGCACAATCTAATGTGTATTCCTACTATCATAGATAGATTCTCCCGTTAGTGACCCTGATGAAACTTCCGACTTCTTTCTATGAATTTCGATGAATGCTCGAGCTAACTCGAGAGATCTTCAACGGCCATCGTGAGCACGAACCCTGTAACTAGCGGGCTGAGCAAGTTGAAGGTTAGGTCATTCGTTTCTCAATATTGGCGAAGAGCTTATGCGTAGAATATGATATAAGAAGAAAACGGTGGAAGTCATAAGTACTCCGATACTCCAGAGGGTTTTCTATGAACTGCTCGCACCAATACTGGAGTCAAAGTGCTCAAAAATCTTCCCCCAATTTTTCTCGAAATATTCTACTTTAATACCGAACCAAACGCTTAGCGGCTTGACAAGGCAAGTTAGAACTTCTCAGGGCATAGCGAATTATTGGGAATTTTTAAGTGAATGAATGAACGCTTGAATTGGAATTTGTACAGAGATCGAGGAACTCACTAGATTTCCTTCTGGGGCTAATGTCTTGTTAAACTAGCAGATTTGGCATATTTTCAATTTGAAACTCAAACTTTTGAGTTTGAATTAAAAATGCGGATTAACACGGCAAACTACTTTTGGCTTTTTGTTTACATATAGACTTTCTTTAATCAATGGGCGTAATGTATCATCCTCCGGTTACGCAGGACTGGCCTTTCGGTTATTTGAATTTTGATCTGAATACCTTTAAAGGAACAGTTGATAAATAAATCCCTGCAATTCTGACCAAAATCTGCTTATCTGGCATAAGCCCTTGCCATGTTTTAGGGAAAGAACCTTCATTTATGGAGGTTCTCTTTTATTTTAAGTATCTAAACGACAGCATGTCCTTGTCAATCTGTCTATATGAGTCAATCGAAAAAATTCTGTATTTCAAAATTTGATGGCTTTGGTGAATTTGCCGGAAGAGGGAAAGACCCTTCAATTCAGCTAATCACTTGACTGAAATGGCGAAGATTCAGGGCAAAGAGGTTTATGAGGAGAAATTCCCATTTTATATCCGTAAGAAATACAGTGCTTTTTTCCTGAGTGGTGATGCCGATTAACGTGGGAAAGAACAGCGATCTGTCCCGTTGGTAAACAAGCTCAAGAAGGGGAATAAAACTAATTGGGGTATGTGCGCAGATCAATGCAAATAATGATGACTTCCAGAGTGGAGGATATTTACCAAGTCCGTACCTTCATTGCCAAATCAATCAAATGATCGTTTGCCTGATGGATAATACAACCAATTCATTATCCAAGGTAAGAAAGCGATTCAAGATCAAGGAAGCAGGTCACCTGATGACCCGTATTTTATGCCTAAAGTGGAATATCTGAGGAAAATTTCCCCCGAAGATGTTCAAAAAGATTCAGCCTTGGAAGAAGTCACTAAAAGACTCTTGCTACCCGAATTCCCACTTGATATTCCAGGAGAATTCCTCGTGGAGGCAACAGGTAGCATTAGATAATAATTGAATAGATACCGGCTTTTTCTCCTCCCAATTTTCTTTCCTCCAATATTAATGCCTCCTGTAGAGTCTAAGCAGCCGCTTGTTTGGATCAAACTGCAATGATGGTGTGGAAAGGCTACCCAATTGCCTTGAGATTTATGATAGAAGTACTCAGAAATGCTGGACGTTGAAATCTGGAAAGATTCAAAGAGTTCAATAGCCGATTACGATCAACACAACGCGATTATTCCTGCGTCAGCAAGATGAAAGTTTTCAGACCGAGAATTGGGTAAAGAAGGTCTCGGAAAAATAGAGGTGGCAGGGATCTTCGCGCTCGTGGTGGATTTGAAACTTGGAAATCAAGGAAAGCCATAAATCACTTCGAAAGGATGCTGAATAGCCGAGAATTCCTTCGAACCAATCCTGCCGCTGCACAGATAATTCCTAATTGCGCCAAAGCTAAACGCTGAACGAAATGGTAGAAGTTGCCGTTGGAAATGAATACACCAGGATAATTTTGATTTGATAGCATGCCAAGAAAGATTTTGGATAGTGTTTTCATGGAAGGCTTAAACAAAGCAAAGAACGGATCATCGAAAGATAAACCTTGGACGGAGATGGTGTTGAAGCTGATAAAATGATCTCATAAGGACGCGAATCCTTTGCCCTTTATGGACTCCCTGGCGTCGGAAACACTCCCTAGGAAAGAGTAATTGCTTCCGCTTTAGGAAGAAAATATATTCTGAGATGTCTCTCGTGGACTTCAATTGATGAAGCCGTAGGAGGTTCGGGACATGAAAATAACCTATGTCGTTGCAATGCCAGGCAAGGATCAGCAGAATAAGTGAAAAAGGGTGAAAATTCATCATAATCCGCGTATTGTGTTTTTTGGAATGAGATCGAAGTAAGCCTTTCTCAGACTTCAGAGGTGAATCCAAGTTCAGCTTTTCTGGAGGTTCTTGACCCAGAGCAGAATTTTGCATTTCTAGAATAATTATTTAGAAGTTAAGAATACATTTGGTAAAGTGCCTCTTCATCGCTAGACATGGCTAAATTAGCTCTGGATAATATTTCAACTGCCGCCTACTGCGGGATAGAAGTGGAAAATCATCGAGGTGAAGGCTATACACAAGAGGAAAGGCGTGCGCGTATTGCTATAATAACACTTGTTTCCAAAACAACGGAAGGAACATGGAGTGAAGCCACTCAGATCACTTTTGGTAGAAAAAACTTTAGTAAAAATCATTGAAGATTACACCCGAAGAAATCTGGAGTCAGAGAGCCTTGAAAGAGTGTGGGAGAAGTTTGTCCGAAACGTGGGCCGAAAGTCACTGGACGATGGAGGAGGAGTAGGTGCATCCGAATCACCCCCGCTGAAAGCATTCGTAAGGATATTAGGCTCGAGATTTTTGATAAGGAAATCTATCAAGTGATAATAGTGCTACTGGCGTAGTTTTCTCGGATTTGCTTGACAGTGTTGGTGGAAGAGATGCTATTTATTCGAATCCCAGCTTGAGTAGAGGAACAGGCTCAAAGGAACACTTTCCGGACCACTGGAGAGTGTGATGAAGAAGTCCCGCCATGAGCCGCACTTTCTTAACTTGAAATCAAAAGCTGAAACCTTGGCAATTGATCTATAGCCTGAGAATATTTGAATCAATGAACCTGCACATCCCGGGACGTAGCCGGCGAGCAGTATTCCAACAGTATGAGTCTTCTTGGCCCAGACGTCGCCTACATATGATGAGATGCGAGGATCGTCAGATGTCTGAGCGAGCGTGCAGCATTGTACGCAAAGAAAAATCGAAAGCTAAAGTGGCAAGACTGGTGAGGTCCACCACACGAGGCGAGAGGAGACATATATATATATATATATACTGTATCGACGACGCCTGCGACATATATCTGAGCAACAGGAGTAGATAACTACGATAGATATTTCTTTGTAAGAATAATTAACTGAGTTACATAGGGGAATTCGTTATGACCTCATCTGGTACGATCATAACGCATTACCGGAGCATTGCATTCAGAGGAGGACCGAATTCGATAGGAGATTGCACAGTATTGTCGCTCATGACGTGCAGATCGAGTGATTATTGCTGAGCTATGCATGAGGACCGGCTATTGGCTCCGCATGTATTTAGCACCTTTAACTCCGGAAACTCACTCAAAGATTAAATCACCCCTGTTTCCGCTGGGTGAAGACACGTTCTAAACCCTCTTACGTCAGAGGATTAAACATAATTAAGATATGGAAAATCCTCACACCACCAAGACAATCGTAGTAATGGTTAGATAAATATACATCGGTCAGAATAGCAGCGGAAATGTGGCGATTGCACTTCGAAACCCGAATTTCGCCGACTAATAGTGAAGTCAGAAATCCAGACAGGATATAAGGCGTGAAGTAGACACACTATGATTCACTGGTTCGACTGGAGTCGAAAGACTGAGATTTGCACGCCGCTTAGCCACGAATAGCTCAACACCCCTTTACTAAAGTAGTAGGCATCTAAGTTACCGCGAAGTAGGATTGGTTGGGAAGAGATGGTGGAAGCATGTGCGAGATCTGGTCGAGCATCGGTGCGCTTGGTGCGCTTGAGCAGAAAAAAATGAAGAGGTCAGAGAACACAGATGAAGCACTAAACCACGCTGAAAGAACCTGATTTAGACCTTCTGATCCCACCTGTAAAAGAAGTGCTGGGATGATCATATGTGTCGAAATGCTACCATTGAGGTAAGTGAAAGATGGAAGAGCCAGTCATGATGCAGGATTTAAATGAACGGACTTCGTTGAATCGCGTTTCGGGAAAAGCTTTCGAGATGAGCGAGCTTGTGATCCGCAAGATTGAATAAGACGAGGTTCCGCTATTAGGTATCCGAGGAGATTATAAGATAGCTAAGCTCGTTCGGCATGGAATGATGGAACGACGCAAAACGTATGGCTGGTCTTCAGGATATGATATCCAAAATGATGCCGCAAAAAAGTTAAGAAAAGAAAACTCACGATCTCCGAAGCAAGAAAAGTGTTTTACTTGAAAGCGGAGATGTTCCAAGTTGATTGATTTTTAGACGGAGCCAAAAGAAGAAGGCGATCAGATTGGCAGAGAAATAATGCATCATCTTTATCGATGGAGAATGGAATAAATTTGCTTTCAAATCAGGTAAAGGTGGAGGAGGTCCAGAATGTCAGCCTGAAGAGTACAGCGAGACTATACTTCCGAATCGTGGAAGGCTCCGCGGGTAAATTACCAAAGTACGGGCGTTGTAAATACTGGTCACGTGTTATCATTCGCGCTGGGCATTTCATGTAGCTAAGCCATCTGATTTGATACCAGAACTTCAAGGGTAGACTTTCCGATTCGAGTGGAACTTCCAAAGTCTGAACTTCAGGAATGAATTTTTCAGAAATCTTCGTGAGCCAAAGAATGCTTTGTCCAAGCAATATCAAGCTATTTACGAAGCGGAAAGAAAGTCTTTACTTGGAATTCAATGATGGGCGAGTCGAAGAAATAGCCACGATTAGCTTTTCTGATAATCAAGATGAGCGAAATATCGGTGCAGAGGAAGACTCCACATCGGTGATCGAGTCATTGCTTAATGAGCTATTTTATTTGATGTCCCAGATACCCTTTGTCAGTGCTATATTCGAAAATCATGATCACGAAAGAAATGGTGGAGGAATCGACTAAGCTCGACTCGTGAAAAACTCGAGAACTTTCTCTCCAATACATACGTTTCAAATCAAAGGGCGGCATCTCGTTCAGATGCCTTTTTTGCGTTATGACTAAATCACCTTCTCATTCTACAGGACACAGCCAAGGAATTAGGCTAAGGCCAATTATTGTGGAATTTGTTTCTCAAAAGTTAATTTGGAAATCATTGGGAATTTCTAGAATAATCTCTAGGGCTTCAGTCAACAAGCCACTGAAGGATTTAAGTCTAATTTAGCTGATTTTGTGATTTGGTGTGGGAAGAATTTCATCTTTGATCGATTTCCCAAATGGACAGTTCGGAAAGAAATTATTTTGGTCAATAATGCTGGGCTCCATTGGTGAGATTATAGCGAGTTGGTCAATTGATCCGAAACGATTTTCAGGCACTTTTTAATCTAAATATGCTGCTCCAGCATGTTGACGTAATGCTAAGAGATAATGATAATTCAATTCGATTATAATTGTGCAATATCATCAGGTGCCTAGTCGCATAAACCACTGGAAGGTTGGTCAAGGCTACTGCATGCTCAATAGGCTGGACTGGCAATAGTTCCACTGGTGGTCTTGCCAAAAAGAGAATGAAGAACTGGAAATTCGGTTTTTTTAGCTTGCTCCCGGATCATTGATACGGCCAATCGCAACCTAAGATAAGGGGAATCTGCAGTCGGAGGATTTTTCCAGCAATTGACCGTTTCAAAATGTAGTAAATCTGAGGGCAAAGCTTCTCTTCAGGAGCCGAAGTCGCAAAAAAAATCGCTATTTATTTAGCTAATCATGACAAAGTTTGATTCCGTAAATCAGGATGTGCGGAATTATGATTGCCCTAGAATTTTATTTTTTTAGGATAATCAAATAAACAAGCTGAGCATTACCTGTATCAAGTTCTTTCCAAGAATCCAATAGCAAGCTTTGAATCCATATTGTCCTGAGTGGGAAGATTGTGAAATGGCTCCACCAGTAGTTCAATTGAAATCATTGAAGATGAGATTGTGCACTAGAACCAAAAACAGTGTCATCCACAATGATCGGTTGCTTTTGAATCTCATTGAGAATTGTTGAAGCTGAAGCGTGCCCTAAGATTTTCCTGTGATGATCATCAGCCGAAATCAGCTAATCCTAGCTCCTTTTAGGTACGATTTCTGCGTTATCGCTTCGCCTCAGCGCAGTCCGAGGATAAGATGCGTTCTGGATATATTGCCTTTGTTTTCAAACGTTTTGCCATCATCGGCATATCTCTCGAACCCCTTCTAACCGAAGTGGCCTATCATGGTCCGTAATTGTATCATCCCAGGAAGATTGGCATGTCTAAGCAATATAATAATTTTCCTCATCCTCAATTTAAGCGATGATTATTTTGTTTTAATTATCCTACCTCTTTTATCTTTTAGAGCAGTCGCATTTATTATTCAAAACAATTATATGTCTTACCGGAACATGTTAAAATTTTAACAATGAAGCCAAAGGATTCGAATTGAGAGTCTCGTAGACGACGACACTCAAAGCGAAGTTTTCCGTACACGCAACAGGATTTATTAGAGACCAATATTGCCCAGAACGGACAAAGTTACATACGAAGTCAAAGAGGTAATGAAAGGGGCCTAATGCTGTCAACGTCAAAAGAGCTTATACAAGCAATTTGACTTCTTGTTAATTGCATCCTGATAGTATCCTTCGGAAGGATTTTTGTTTTCAATTGTTTTGATGGGACTACTTCTGATTCCGAGTTCCTGTGATCCAGCTGCTGAATGGTCCGATTCCTTCCATGAAGCGGAACGGATTTGAAGCGTATAAATCGCGTTTTGGAAAAGGGGATTTCGATCCCATTTTCTTTATGAAAAAATTCAAAGAATGGCCGTCAAATTTCTGCCCGTACTTCGATCCAAAAATAAATACTTTCACCCAAAATAGCACTCTAAATCAACGGAACTTAATCGCCGAAGTTCTGCAAATTAATACTCTCGAGTGGGCGGTTTCAAGCATTTTTTCATGGTATTAGAGCCTTCTCAATTTACTGTTTTTAACTTTTTCCATATCCGAGTCATATTGCTATCCCCAATGGGTCACGTCTAATCTTCGTCGCTTATCTGATAAGTCCAATTTGAATCAGCCCTTTGTGAAAGCAGATTCCCCATTAGTAAATGAATCTCTGAACCATCATAGGCTTGAATTTTTACTCGCTCGAATACCCACTTCTTTACGGTTCCACTCAGGTTTCCTACTTCATTTTCGTCGCGATCTGAATGGGTTTTCAAAAGCTAGAATTATGCAGATACCAAATTGTTTTTTAATCGTTTTGAAGACAAAGCCTATGCCGTACGGAGAGTGCTTCCCAAGACAAATGGCGATATTGTCCAAAGGGATTTTAGCGCTGTCATTGCAAAGCACTAAATCCGACAATAATCAGAGCAAGACAATCAGGAGAAATCGAACTTCCCTAAACCTTTTTGGTACGCGAATGAGAAGATTTCTGGTCCCTGAGATAGAAGCAAAATAGGCTAATGTTATTGGCTAAAAATGAAGAGAATCACTAGCAATTACAAAAAATAGAGAAATAGTTGAAAAATTCGAAAGTTGGCATTTCCAGACCTCGTTCTTGAAGTAAAAAATTCAAGAAACATATCGTAAAGTGGGTTAAGGAAGCCCACAATGGAATAGGATACTGTAAGCCATATGCAAAAGAATTAGATGAGTAACCCTTGAATCCGTTTTTGATTTCTGTGAAAATCAAAAATGTAGAAATTACATCAGACTCTATCTTTTCTCGCTCATCCAGAGATAAACAGCTTTTAAACTTACTTGAGTAAATAGATAAGTGGGGCCAAGCCAGGGCGGTAAAAACTTGCCAACTCCAATAATGGCATATAGATTTTGCCAAACTAAATCTGGCTAAAATATTCGCTCCTAAAAGAAAAATTAGAGACAAAAGAAAGGAAAAACTTAAAGTATTTAAGCACAATTGAGCCATTAATGGTTCTTAACCGATTTCTTTTAAAGAAAAAAAGCGCGAGAAGAATTCCTCCTAAAGCTGCCGAGTAATAATCGGTCGTTTCGGAAAAAGTGACTTGCCAATGAAGACCTATTGTGGTCCCTAAAAAGTATAATGGAAGAAATGCTATCCATATGGTGAAAACCCGAACCCCAAACATATTCGCAGCAACTGCACTCCGAAAATAACACTAAAATTTTAAAGATAAAATTGAGCTAAACTAATGGAGATTATGTAACACAAGAAAAATAAGGGCTAAGACAATTACTATAAAGTATGCAAAAAGATTTTTTCTGAGGTATGGCGACCCCTCTAAGATCAATAATCGGCAAATTCCCTTTTTTTCGTGAGATTTGAATTTAAAATTTGCTGACCTGAAAAAAAAATACGGCTGCTATTAAAGTGCCATTTTCCGAATCATGATATGCTTTTTCGCGAGATATCGTTTTAGAATGAAACTAATTGATTCGTGATAGAGCTGATAAAGTTCTTCTATACAGTTCCCGGCCAGCGGTGTCATCCGAAGATCCCATAGGATGGGACCTCTTTTTGCCAAGATTTTCGTTGAATTGGTAATTTCATTTGTTTGAAAAATTGACTGAGATCTAAATAGCTCTATCGTGATCTCGGATATGGTTTTGTGGCTGAAAAAGCTGTAAGAGGAGAATTCCTGGAAGGATTAAAATAACTGGTCCAAAGAATTGATGGATGCGTTAATGATATTATTGTCTTTTGAAATCAGGGAAAAACATTGTCCGGGCACGTGGGAATAAATTGGAGTGTAAGAATCAGCCCGAATTAACTCGAGTGTCTTACCGACTTCCAAAAGTTCGGTCCATCCGTTTTGCTAATTAATTTCTCAATTTCCCCGTTCCATATCATAGAATGGATCTGTAATCGACACCCTTTAGTACTACCTCAGGATTAAGTCTGTCCCAATCTCTAGTGTAAATTTTTGATGTTTCTAAAAAGACTCTCTCAACTCTGGTATTTGGCTACTCAGTTCTGTTGGTGTCGGGAATTCGGACAGAAATGACTTTGATCTTCCCCAAGTTCGGATCGCATAGTTTTTTTTGAGTTATTGAAACTATCCGCTTAAGATAGGAACCGGATTCTCATTTTTTTTCTGAGCAGGAATCTCATTTGAGCAAATAGGCCTGTCAAGTGGGTAAGACGATTTTTTTAATGATTCCGCATCGGTTTTTGAAGTCGTCTCACCCTGTCCAGTTGCACCGAATGAAATAAAATCAATAAATAGTAGTAGAGAGATTGAAGTCTAATCGGCAATTTCCGGGTCTTTTTTACTTTGCAATGAGTTGAAAGTAATATTGAATAACGGCAAAATCAATTTGGTTTTCCTGATCATTCCATTTTCAAATTAAATCAGGGTAATCAAAGTCTATCTAGTGCTATCACTTCACTGGGAAGCAACTTTTCGAAGTAATCTTGTAAATTATTTCTTAACCCCTTTCTTTACCTAGTTACCACAGCCCAACTGGAAAAAGGTCAACCTGATTATCTTTTAACTAGGACGTGATTGATTTAATAGGCCCTTCTGATTAAAATAAATTTGAGGACGGGCCCAAACCTCCACTGCTTATTATTTTTGTTATTCAAGGCGATGAGTATAAAAAGCGGTTAATTCTTGTTAATGTTGAGGTTATTCGACAGTAAAAAGCAGCTTCCTCCTTGGAATCTTAAATTTCCTAAATTCGTTTAAATCACAATCCATTAAGTATAGAAAATTTATGAAAAAAGGACAATTCTTTCTCGAATGCTTCTTGCCTCATTGATAGGGAGGTTTAGTAGCCTTAGCAGGTTGTTAGAGTTTTCTTTATGCACAGTAGGCGCGTCGAAGTTCCTTCTACTACTACACACAGTAACAAATGCAAGTCGCTGTATGACCAGCAGAGAGGATGAGAGACTGTTGTGCATCGTGAGGGAGCAGCGTAATGCGGTCGTGCTGCAGCGAGATATGGTTGCAAGCAGCACCCGCGTAGTGCATGTAAAATACCACACGTTTCTTATTCAGGTAGACAGTCAAGAGATCCATA
>Ga0163217_1113761_pt1 | contig 10723 bp, 7 predicted proteins | sample SynspAceP_FD_185933 | JGI IMG/M metagenome (GOLD analysis project Ga0163217, IMG submission 185933) | Saline lake microbial communities from Ace Lake in Antarctica - Synechococcus sp. Ace-P (PacBio error correction) | ecosystem: Environmental > Aquatic > Non-marine Saline and Alkaline > Saline ...
AAAGAGAGAAGATTTGCATCACATCAAAATCTGGGGTGGGAAACCGGACTTTTGGGAAACCCTTGGGGTTTGGTTTTTACCGATTCCCCAAACTGCAAGTAAAAGGAATTGGGGTCCAGAAACCCCAAAATCGGACATCAGGCCCCCGGCCGCATCACAGGTCCCCCCTCCCCGAATTTCCCCGCTGCAACATTGTAAAAGGGAAACGCCGCGGCCACCTTCAACTGCAAAAGCCCCGTTTTTTTCCCTCTTTGTTCACAATTTTTCCAGCCCGCCATAATTTTTGATGGTTGGAGGTCCAAAAACCGGAAATTATCAAAATCCCACGGTGGTACACAATGTTTCCCTTTCGCTTTTGGTGACCGTTCTTTCCCCTGTTAACCACAGCTTTTTCACCGAACCACAAGTTGCCCGGCTTTTTAAATTTTAACCTTGTCTTTTCATCAAAGTGCTAAGACTAATAGGTCCAATGTTGGTCTCTTTCCCATTGGTTAAAAACATACTGATCCCATAAAGTGAAATTCATCCCCTGCCATGCCTCCCATAGATGTTTGATATGTTTTCCCGACCACATCCTCAAACCCGAAAAGCAATTGCCTCCGCATCTGTTTTTCCAAATGGGGTTCCCGAAATAAGAAAGGCAGGATTGGCAAATACGATTGATGCCTTTTTAGCCAAATTTTGTGCTACTTTCACCGATAATTTTTTTTGGGGGTAATTCAATCAAAATAAATTTGAAAATAGTCCCGGTTTTAGATCCATTAAATAAAATAGCACCTTACCAAAACTTCTAACCTCTCATCTTAAAACCACACCAATGGGGTGGATGCACCAAAAATGGTGATGCCAGGCTCCATCCAATATCCGGCAAGATAGCGGCACGGTCTTTGCTTGATTGAAAGAAAAGCGATGGCTTAAGGTGGGAGCAAAACCATCTTTCATGTTTTTCTTCTATTCCGATTTAATTTCTTCAGGAGACCGTTTTTTTCCTTTGAATTGATTTTTTGCTTTTCACGATGGTTAATTGTTAGTTGATAAATTGTTAATGGTTAAATTTTTTTAATAGATCAGTTTTTTTTTTTTAGTTTGGAAAATGTTTTTATAATTGATGTTAGTAAGTTTCCTTATTTCTGTTTACATCCTGAAAAACAGACTCGTATTGTTGTTTAATCCAGATATCCCTTGAATTGATATAAAATTTCATCCAATATTCTGCTTCGTTGGCTTCCTTTTTGTGCAATTGCTAATTTATGAATGAAATCCAGCTTGCTTTCTGCTTGCTCAAGCTTCTCTTAACCATTGCTCCAATAGATGTTCCGCTCCATCAAACTTGCTTGCCGAGGATATATTCTTTCCTTTTCAACTGCAGGTATTGAATATAATTTAATTACCCGAAGGAGCAAAAGCAAAACTTTTTGTTTGATTACATTCTCCTTCATATTTTTTCTCATTATAAATTAACATTCACCATTAAAAATGGAATACTATTTCTTCTTTTCAAAGCCTACCCAGCTTAACCGTTGTTTTCCTTAGAAATTCCAGGCGACCTTCAATCCAATTTTCCAAATTCTCCCAATGAGAAATAGCCTATCATGGTTTTGCCGCCAAGTGGATGCCAAAGCCTTCTATTTCTGTGGAAATCAAAGGACCGAATGTTTCCTTAATCTTCCTACACATGAAAAAACCAACAAACATCGGCATCCCGGCATCTCCTTTTCTTTACTGATTCTGGTACTGCCCCACTTGTCGATCACATCAAAAATCCGGTGGAAGGGAAAAGCCGGAATTGTTCTCCCCTCTTTACACCGCCTGCAAATCATGACCCGATTGATTGGCAGGATTAAAAAACCAGCGCAGGCCTCAATAATAGCATTTTCCTGATGCCTCGCTCAACTGTAATGGATAGCCCAGGTCTTGTTGGAATAAAAACCACTTCCTTCTGGATTGAACCCTTACATATCATTCCAAGAATCTTATGAATGACATGCATCGCCGTTCATGGTCCAATTCGTTAATGCCAGGTACCTTCACTTTCGTGATTCTTTTCGTAAGTACCTATCGGCTTCCATCCTGATACAGCCAAACCGCTTATCGCAACCTGTCCTGATCAAGAATGAGGGCAATAAAACCACCGGTACTTAATTCTTCCTGGGTAAAAAGAACCCCAGGAAAAAGTCAAGCTGGATCAACCGGTCCCCACCACCCCGGCGCGATCATGATATTTGGCCTGCCGCATCTGTCAATCTCTGAGATCAGTTCATCGTTGGAACCCATCCAACCCAATGGTGTAAATGATGAAAGCCGGATATCTAAAGGCCCTTCTTTTACCGGCTATGCCTGTTTTTTATAACCTGCTTCGGTTGCAGAAGATCCCTCGTATTCGTTTAAACTAATTTGAAATTGTCGGTTTAATATCCAGAAGCATGACAGCGATTTGTTCCTCCGTATTCCATGTTCAGTAAAATTTTGGGGAGCGGTGGACTCCAAAAATTTCAATACCTTGTTTTTCCAAAAATTCGGGCGGATTGGTTCAAGCATCTTCCTTTTTTGTTTTAAAAGGATAATGGCAAGAGTCGGTTGGGAAACCATCCTTTGTACTTTCAGCGAGTGCTGTTTTTTATTTCTTACCGTGATTTCCGGTGATTGATTTGCTTTCCATTTTTTAAAAGTTGTTAATGGGATTTTGAAGATTGGTATTTCCAAGGTTGGGATTGAATGTCCAATTCTCCCCACATGGCTTTCACGAGTATCATGGGTAAGTCGACAAATACCCTAAGCCAGTCCCCTTTTCCGTCCTTTTTTGGTTGTGAAAAATGGTTGCAAGATTTTTATCCCGAATCTCTATCAGGATTCCGCCCACCAATTGGTGAGATGGATAGGAATGGACCTGAATCTTTTTTGCAAGGCAGTGGTCACAGTCAACTTCCGGGAGGTAAGCTTCGGAGCTTCCACTTCCAACCTCCAACTTCAACTTGTTCAGCATCGCATCAAAGGGCGTTGTTACAGAGATTCAAAATCACCGCTTCGAAAATCTTCAGAAATCAGGGTTCAGCATCGCCAAATTTGATCATCGAAGCTGCAAGTCTATGTCCCACATTGAATTGGAGCCTTGCCAGCGCGCATGCCATGGAAGGAGAGTTTGACAAATTCTTTTGACCCAGCGGATTGAAGGCTTGGTTCTCGCTTGCTTCCCGAACCCGGCTATGCTGTTATGCATGGAAGTGACAATGCTAATCTGCACGCACCCCAATGCTTCGTGAACTTTCGTCAGATTGCTTTGGACATCTTGGAGGATCGCAATGATCTCTTGGTTTAGTCTCCGAAAGGATCGATAGAATTTTTCAAACTCCTCAAAACTTCCCCTCAATCATTCCTGCTAGATCAGAGAAGTTATTCCAAAATTCAAGTGGGATTTTTAATCTCATGGGCGATGCCTGCGGTAAGTTGGGGCCAAGTGAAGCGAGTTTTTTCCTGTTGGATGAGTTGATCTTGGGTGGCTTTCGAGCTCGCCGAGCGTATTTTCTATTTAACCTTTGGCTATTTCCAGCCGCAATTTGAAATCCTCGTATCTAGAATAAGCAATGGAGAAGGCCAAATCTGCTAAGGTTTGAACTAAACTCAATTTTGCTCATTGATTCAAAGGTTTCTACAATTTCCCACAATACAGCAATCCCCTGCTTGAAAGGGACCAGATGAGTAACCCAAGTTTTTCGGGGGGTTTTCGGTTCCTGCCTGGTATTTTTTTTCGGTCGGGTTACCTGGCCTTGTTCGATCAGGGTCTGAGCAAATACTATAAACTGCTGCTGACATCCAAGTCTCACAAATATGGACCGACCTGAGATCTCCAGTTTTGAAGTCCGTTTTCCGCACTAAGGCAATATCGTTGTCAAAGTACGCCAAAGTTGAATAGCTGGCAATATTTCTCCAGAGGGAGAAGAGAGATAATAATGCACGACCTGATTTTTTCCTTAGTCCCATGATAATACCGCAGCGGAAAAAAATGTTGCATACTGCCAGCGTACTTAGTTCTTTCCAGATCAGCGGGAGTGATGCGCGTTCAAAGGTTCTTTGGTAGTACGCATGGAGAGCAATCTCACCGCGAACCCGATCCAAAGAAGCTTGTTTCACTACTTGTTTGGCTTGCGGCCTCAGCTTTTTGGAAGATCAAGGAATCGGGTATAGGTCTGGTTTTTTCGAAGACTTTTGCAAAACCGACTAAGAATGAAAAATTCATACTTCAGTTAAAGGAGCATTCACTTTTTATGGAAAGAGATAAAACCCATATTTTCATTAAAGAGTAAGCTAAAAAAACAACATTCTCCATGGCCCGAATATTTTCCATTGAGAGGTTCTGGAAAATATTTGAAATCTGTATAGTTCAAATAACATAATCATCGTAGCTAAACCTTATCCTTTCCTTTTAATGCGAGATACTTTTAGGAGATGGCTTGTTTTTAATAAATTCTCCCACTGCTTTTTGATTCCTGGATGTCCATCAATTTGAAAATAAAAAAAACAGTTTGGGCACAAAGTCGCCATTAACTTGATGAAAGCCAAAATGATGTTGGTCCCGCCTCATTCATGATTTGAATTTGCAGCCCCAATCAGCCAAATCCCCAATTTTTCCGATTTTCCCTTATAAAATAAACGGCTCTAACTTGCTAATTCAGGACTTTTACCCAATTGCCCATGGTCGGGCTTCTTACCCTTGTCTCCAAAGCTAGTTCAATTTCTGCCTCTCGTGTCTGTGCTTCCCCTGCTTTTTGAAGGTCGAGAAAGCCGGGTGTTAGGTTTTGTTCGAAGACTCTTTTGGCAAATTTGGTGAATAATATTCCCTCCTTGAAATTCATTGTTCAAGTTATTTATCAATAGATATCCATAACTTAAAAGAAGCAACATGATTTTCTGCCAAACGGAAGTGGCCTACCGGCATCAATTACTTTCCTGAAACTTGCTTGTGAAACTAGGAATGGTCATAAGATGGTACATAGATGTCTTTAAGTTCTTTACCATCTTTGAACATAGGAGTATAAGTCCCTGGTTTTGTTTTTCCATGTATTATACATGCTTTCTTCTCCATGATCCGCATTGAACGGAATAAACACTGGGTCAAAAAACATGACCTGTTATAGGGCTGCTTCCGCCCATTTTCAACTAACAACTCATCTTCTTTGCAAAGGCAATGAAATTGCGGACCAGAGATCAGCGCCGAGGATGCTTTAATTGTTTAAAGAGAAGTGCCGCTACTTTCTGATAGCTCTTCACTTTTTTGCATTGGCCATAGTTCTAGCACGACTCTTTCCAATGCCAAGTTCAAATTTTCAGCCTCTCTTGGGCTTGTGCTTCTGCTTTTTTGGAGATCCAGAAAAGCGGTGTAAGGTTTGCTCGAAGAAACTTGGCCGAAGCGCGATAAAAATATCATGTTGCTTTCGGGATAGGGTTTGAGGCTGATCGAATAGCAAGTTTCCATGAAGAAAAATTAAGCTACGTGATGATCTGCCTATCAGGCTGGGGTGCCCACTAGCTTATAATTTTCTCGAATGCTTCGTCCATAATATGGGTAAGTTCGCAAATATCGGAAATGCTCTTGCATCTCTTCCTCCGCCAATCCTTTACAATAAAGGCTTCCCTTTTTTTTTCCCAGACTCATAATTGACGGGCATAGCCAGGGACTCCAGCAATATCCAGTTTGGAAGGGTGGGTTATCGTTCCAGTCAGGTCTGGCACACCCAATGAAACCATTTCCTTTACCGTCTTTTTCCCAAAGCGTAATCCCGCTGCTATAGGTCTCGAACCCTCCAAGATTTGAGTTTGCTGAAACATGACGGTGGCTGTATTCTTGTCCAATTCATCACTCTTGTGCATGTAATGGGAGCGATTTAGGCGGCACTCGGATCCTGGCGGCGGCTTCGATCATTTCACAGATGCCCTAGTTTTATTCCTCTACGTTTCTAGAAAGTCCGTCTTTTGACGCATCTCGTAGCATAAGATTTTCTTCGGAAAATTTTTTTCCAAAGCAATATTCGCGCACACACCGCTTCCGCTTTGGGGATTGTCAGGAAAGGGAGGAAATTGCTGATGAATCAAATTTCCACAGCAATGGTAATGTTCCTTCAGTAAAAAGAGAGGCTTCGAAATTTTGGAATAAAAAAGCACCCAGCCCTCTTCACTACAAAAACATATAGTCACATTGCTCATGGAATAAGATCAGTCCATCAAATAGATTCGGAATGTGGTGGATCCGGTTTCGGCCATCTCCAAAATTCCAGCCACCTGATCTATGGTAATCGACTAAAAATTGAATGGCGTCCTTTTTTTTAATTGGAAAAAACCTCATTTTCTTAACACTCCCCCCACTTGGGTATAGCCCTCATCTAACAACGAATAGCAAGCGTTTCAATATCGCCTACCAAATAGCTCTTCCATGTAAAAGCTCATGAGCTGCACCTTGCTTCGTCAAAAATTGCTTGGTTGTCCAACTTCATAAACAAAGTTTGGGATGAAAGTATTAAAAAAATATTTTTAATAGCCTTCTATTTCTTTTCATCAAAGACTGCCCCTTTATAGATAAATTGAGAGGTGTATTTCCGTCAAGTGTTTAAAAATTTATATGTTCCGAACTACGGTTTCTCTGCCAAATTAAATTCCAACCTTAATCCCCGGACTAAAGTCCGGCAGCCACAAAATCCAATCGAGCCACGGCTTCTGATATCCAATTTCTTTTCTGCCAACACTTACAAAAGCCATAGGACCAATTTCTTTTTCTAACATATTATTCCAAGCCAAAAAAACCGTAGGCTTATTCCATTTTCCTAATTCCAAGTTCGGCCCAAAAAGCCGGCGGCTTGGATCATTTTAATAAGCGAGGGATTTTTACCCCTCCGGAGAATTAACGCGCACTCAACGCCGAGAGCCGTCGGCTCGGTACACTTTGTTTACAATTTGAAACACCCCTTTTGGCAGCCTACTTTTAACTTTAAATAAGCTCCTGAAAAAATGTACTTTCATCATAATACCTCAATTTAAAAATGTTCAGAAGTTCAAGATAACTTCTTCCCTTTGAAAAGTTGCCTCTTGTGGTGCTCCTCCTCGAATTTAGATTTTTGTAAGTTATAGAATTGTCAAATTGCGATTGGCTGTAGGAAAAACTCCTAACCCATTCCTGCCACTCAAAAAATGATCGCTGTGAGGCATGATCATTGATAATTTTCGATGACTTTGCCTTGACGGTTTTCATAAATTCAGAACTGAGACACTGGTTTTTAAACCACTATGAAACAATGTACATGGTCCTTTCTACGCCGTTGAACATATGGCCTTGCAACCTGTTTCCATTGAGTGAGGTTAGCCTAAATACTCCTTGTAGCTTTGATCGCCACGATTTGTCAACACCGAATTCCTGTATTTAAACAGCAAACACTGTTGCAGATAGATTGATGATAGGTATTTTGCCAATGTGAAATAAGTTTTAAAAGTTTGTTCAATTATATGTTCCGAACCTACGGTTCTTTTTCTCAAGTTTCTCTATTTTGCTTTAAACCCCCGGATTGAAACCGGGGGTTTTACAAATATGACGCGAGCCTATTGGGCTCTTTTTTTTAATTTGGAAACTACTACTTTGAACAAGAAGCTGTAGGCCTTAATTCCATTTCTAACTTCTATGTCATCGCCCGAAAAAAAAAAAAAACCCCTAAAAAAGCCCCCCCCTTTAATTTCACTTTCTAATTTCAGTTTCGGCCCAAAAGCCGTAGGCTTGATTCATGTTGTCAAACAAGGGGTTTCAACCCTTGCCGTGAAATAATTTGTCCAATGGAGTGCCGTCGGCACGAGATGCCATTTCTTAAATGTTCCGAACCTTACGGTTCTCTGCCAATTTAATTCCAACCTTAATCCCCGGACTAAAGTCCGGTGCTACAAAATCCAATCCCGAGCTAAGGCTCTCAAATCCCTCTACCTTAGTCCAATCTATCAGTAATCTCGATAATTATCTGACCCATGGTTTTACAATAATTCATGCGAGCCTACCGGCTTCTGATATCCAATCCTTTTCTGGCCCAAATGTTAAAGACATCACCTTTGCAAAAAGCCGTAGGCACTATTCCATTTTCTAACTTTCAGTTGTGGCCTGAAAACCATAGAGGCCTTATTCCTTTTCTAATTTTCAGTTCGGCCCAAAAGCCGTAGGCCTTGGTTCAATTTGTAAGGCTGGACCTTTAGTCCAGTCTAATCATCTCCAAAACTTCTACCTGAGTGGCCGTCGCACGATCCATTTCTAATCGGTAACAAAATCCTAAACTCACTTCCCTTGTCCTTCCGCAGTTTTTTCCTACTCTTAATTCTCCCCCAATGCGCTTTTACAATGTCAATGGGTAATCGATAAGCTAAGCCAGTCCCCTTCCGTACCCATTCCTTTGTAGTGAAGAAAGGCTGCAGGATTTGTCCTGATTTTCTTTGGGTATTCCGCCACCATTGTCCGCCAATCGACAGGATCACTTTGTCCTTTTGCAAGGCGGTCTTCTACGGTCCAATTTGCGATGTAAGATTTACGCTTCCACGGCTTCCGCACTTCCGACTCCAACTTCAACTTGTCTCGCATCGCGTTCAAAGGCATTGTTACACAGATTCAAGTCACCCGAGAGAAATCCTCGCTAAATCCAAGTTACCATCTCCGACAGCTGGATCGAGCTGGCAAGTCAATGTCCACGTTGAATTGGAGCCTTGCCGGCTCGCATGCCATGGAAGGAGAGATTGACAAACTTTTTGGATCAGCGGATTGAGCTTTGGGCTCGCGCTTGCCCTTCCCGAAAGACTCGCTATGCTGAGCATGGAAGTGAACAATGCTATCTGCACGGACCCATGCTCGTGAACTTTTCGTCAGATTGCTTTTGGACAACTTGTAGAATGGCGATGATCTCGTTCTTTGGTAGCTGACGCTTCCAAATTTTCCAATTCCTCAAAAACTGCTCAATCGATCAGTTCCTGCTTAGATCGGAGAAGTTATTCCACAAACAGTTGAGTGGGGGCGTTCTTGATCTCGTGGGCAATGCCTGCGGTAAGCTGACCGAGTGAGGCGCAAGTTTTTCTTGCTGCGATCAATTGCGACTGGTGGCTTGAAGCTCATCTAGTGTGAATTTCAGTCGATCACGGATCTCTTCACTGATCAGGCCGTGCCTGTTTTCAGCTTTTTCCAAAATCAATAAATCGAAATATAATGCCTGTTCAAAAAACCTGCCCCATTTCCCTTAATAAACTCATTTTTCTTCCTCAGAAACTGCTTTCCATCCAATGGTTAATAATGAAAAAGCTTGTGTTCTTCGACACCAACACAGACGAGCGTAATCCAGAATTCTTCGGCCAGAAAGGGATTTCCCTGCCTTGAACTAGGCGTGGTCACTTAAATGGAATGGTAAATTAAAGAGGGTGCTTAAAAAGCCCGCTTTTTTCCTCTACATCATAATACTCTGTGAAAAAATGGATTGGCATTTTTTTTATTCCATTGGAAAGCGTTTTGGTAGATTGGGTCATCAATAAATGGGATCTTAAACTTTTTCTCACAATAATTTAACCGACTACCACCTGCTCCCCCAGCAGTAAAAAATCCTTTTTCCAAATCTTGATGATTTCCAATCAATGCTCCTCCAGAAAAATGTCTATTTCCAACTCTTTGGAACTGTTCGCTTACTGTCTGAATTACCCTCAGTCAAACTCAGCCGACTTATGCTCATTGGCGAGGACCCTTGACTCAGTACTCTTTTTTCCAGAGCATTTTTGATCTTTTTCGTTTCTGATCTGCGCTTAGCTTTTTGGGAGGTTCGAGGAAATGGGTGTAGGTTCCTGATAAATACCTTTAGAGCAAAGGCGCCGGAACGATTTTCATTATCAATTCCTGGGGCTCATTGGCAGCAAAAGTAAAGAACACCGTCTCCCGCCCCTCCAAGCTCACAAAAGGTTGTTATAAGCTGTAACATATTCTTTTGGGTAAGGCCGTCGCGTGTTTCTAGTCGCGCATCTTGGATAGAAATGAAAGTCACTGGGTGAGACGATACCGTAATAAATCGAGCAAAACTCCTTGTCTTAGCCAAAACATAAAGAAAAAGGCCTTTTTTTTTTCCCAACCAAGCGTCAAAAAGTCCCTTGACGAGCATCGGGTGGATGGTAAAGGGAAGTCCACTCCTCGTACGAGTTTTCCAACTTTGCCCCTTGGGAGAAATCACACCAAGTCCCACAGGTTCGCAGTCCTTCGTTTCGGGGTCAAAAATCCCGATCCCACTTCGGCTCAATTCGATAAGATCTAATTTTTCTAATTCTTCAAAAAGGTGGAGGTACCAGAATAGAATCCTCACTTTGGTGCATGGCCATGATTGGGCCCTGAGCCCGCTCCAGCGACGCCTCGGGATTTAGCTTTCTCTGGCCCTGTGCTTCGGCTTTTTTAAAGATCTACAATCCGGGTTAAAAGTTTGTCTCAAGAACTTTGGGTAAAGCGTTGGGAAAATATCATGTGGCTTCCGGGACTTTTTCAATACGTAATGAAATAAGACAAAGCCCTGTGTGAATTTGCAGATGATTGATCTGATAGGTGGGAAGTGAAAGTCCTTTTTCATCAAATCTCATCAAAAGTTGGCTTTAAAAATGCCGGAAGGATTTCATTGCCTGTAATGATCTTCTATCGCTTTACCTCCAAAGTTCCTGACCAACATCGTTGATCACTAAAGGGTGATAAATC
>Ga0163217_1004327_pt1 | contig 10722 bp, 6 predicted proteins | sample SynspAceP_FD_185933 | JGI IMG/M metagenome (GOLD analysis project Ga0163217, IMG submission 185933) | Saline lake microbial communities from Ace Lake in Antarctica - Synechococcus sp. Ace-P (PacBio error correction) | ecosystem: Environmental > Aquatic > Non-marine Saline and Alkaline > Saline ...
CTACACACCCACCAAGGGAAAAAAAAGGGAAAAGAGATAAAAGTCCCCCAAAAAAGGGGTTTTCCTTGGAAGGTCATTTTTTCCCTTCCCAAATAAAGCAGCGATATTTTCCTCTCTTTAGGATTTTTTATCCCAAATTCAGAAGTATTCCAACAATATTTTTATCCTTGGCTTTACAATCGAGCTTCTATCCCGATTTGGATTAACTTTTGATTGTCTCGTATTTCTACTCCCAAACTCCGCAGTGATGGAGTAAATCTTCCTCAAGTTTCATCCATACATGCTTCATCCACAGTGGATTTACCTACCACCCTGCTTTAAGATAGTTTTGAGAAAGATGGTTTTTCACTGGACCTTTTTGAAAGTCCTTGGAATCTTAGACTGTCTTTTTGTCTTTAAAAGAGAAAAAATACCAAAGATTCCCATAGAAAAGGTTTTAAAAATGGAAATGTAACGAAAAAGTTCCCTTGCCTGACCTGTGGACAGAGGGACTTAAGATAACTTTTAGAATGCACTAGGCAACTTATTTTTTTCAAGGTGTCCCCTGAACCAATGTGGGAAGGAACCATATCTTTCTATTGAAGGTGTAAGGCACTGTCCTTTTCAGACTTTAACGGCTCTGATCACTTTTGGCGTAAGATACACCAACCTCCTCTTTTTTTTAGGGTTTGCTACACTTTCTTAGCCAATAATCTTATCGTTTTTATCAGGATTTTCCCGAGCGAGTTTACTTAATTTCTTTATGAACCCAGTCATTCTTCTTCAAGATGGAATTGAATTTTCTTCAACTCTAACCTTTCAGTAGTGTTTTTTCTGTTTTTGGTAAAGTGATGTATCCTTGAAGTACCTGGCCATACCGAAGTCTCTTGTGGCTTTCCGTGCATTCATAATCACTTGTATTCTATTGCCTTTTTCCTTAGCCATCTTCGTATTGATTTTAGGTCCGTGACTTTGATTATCTGTTACGAATCATTCCGTTCTCCTGAGCTTTTTTTCAAAACTGCAGTGATTCCCGTATTTTGTTTGATAGTTTTTTTCGTGCCTTTGAAGCACACTTTCAAAGTGATCAATGCGTCCTCTTCAGGACGTAAGAAATCTTCTTGTGAAGATTTGGGGTAAATATCTACGCTGGTCCTTGTTGTTTGCATGGGACAACGGTTGTTTCCCTACGCGAGGTCTTTTTCCGTAATGTCACTAACACTTTTGCCATGGTAATATATCGTAAATATGATGCGTTTTTCTGTAATGAGTCTGCAAATATCGGAACTTTTACCGAAATACCAAACAGGTAGTTCAAAAAATAACCTTTATAATTATCCTTTTGGTATAGGGGCAATGTTTGCAGCCACTTCCGCAGCAAATGGCCACGCTTCAACAATGATAGCTTTTCAGTGAATATACCATCAGTCACTTTCATTAAAAATAATAATCCTGCAATTGGTTAAATTGAGAGTGGAGATGATGGCTTCTTTTCTTGTTCATGGGAAGAGGATAAAGGCATTTACTAATATTTAAACCAATAGCTCTTTTGAATCGATTTTCAAATCCAAATACTAAAAAACATGGACCACTAATTACTTCTAGCAACAAGCATAGCACTCGAGGATCAGTAATGGTGCGCATAACTATCATCCGCTCTGTTGTTTTGGCTAGGGGAAGAGGTGTTTACCTTGGGAATGTTGAAGGGAAGAAATATTCGACTTTCCTATCCAGCCATTCCTAAGCTGTCAATCAAGGTCATTGCAATCCAAGAATTAAGGACGCGTTAAATTGAGCAAAAGCAGGTACTTTGACCTTGACTTCTCGAGCTTTTTATAAAATGATGTCCTCGTCCTTTGAGAAATATATTACTGAGTAATTTTGCCTTTCAAAAAGTACTGCCAATGAATAACAAGGTGCCGAAGCAGTAGAAACTGCAATCAAAATCGCTCGTAAATCGGGGGTATGAGAAAATACGGTATAGATGAGAATCAAGCAAAAAATTATGTTTGCCTGAGAATAATTTCCATGGAAGGACGACTACCATATCTCTTTTTTCCAATGATGAAATCGCCTCGCAAAAATTTCGAGCCCATTCAACAGATGGTTTTTTATAAGGTACACTATAATAATGTGTCAGCCCTCAAAAGAAGCACTAAAATCACTGAGATCAGTTGTTGCGTTTTCTAGTTGAGCCTAATGCCAGGGTGAAGGCAAGGAGTATAATGTGCGGCTGATGATTATTTTAAAAGAAAGCTAAAGCAGCTTGGCCGAAGCAGCAAATGTTTTTATAGAATAGCAGATGAAATCACAAACTGGAATAGCTCGAAACTGGTTCGCTTTGGCGGTCTGTGGAAATTGCCCTCCTGCGAAAATAACTGTGCAAAGGCAAGCTACCTATGTGAGACTGATATGTTTGATTTAAGGAAAAGGCCTATCTCTGGTGGGTTTTATCCAGTATCTGCTTGTTCTAGGGCTTGCATGACGCATAATTATGGACGTGATTCAAACCTGGCCAGCACGGCCTCTACTTTCGGGGGCACCCACATAGGTGCAAAAGATCGCAATTGCTGCTATTGGGAAGTAAGTTTTCAGATGAAAAATTTTAGCTCAAAATGACAAGCAAGGTTGAAAAGATTTTTTTCGAGAATCGTATGGAAGTAATTGGTTGAGAAGTAATCCAATAAGTGAAGCTCGTGCGTGGTAAAGGCGACACTTAAATGCGTAGTAAATTAATGGATACTAGGAAAAGTAGCACGCTTTGGAATATTTGCCGTAGTCCTTGAGAGATAATGGGCTTTTGGCTAAGGCGCAACTCACGGTAATAATTATCCGATTTGCACGCCGCTAGTGATGAGCGGGAAGAGCAGCTTCAAGAATGCTGTGATATAATACAGAGTAACTATCTAACAGCTTCTGAAAATTTGTCCCTGAAAGAAAGCTTCCAGGGATTTTTTGTCCCAATTATTACTTTATTGCCAATATTCTAAGATCTCCTATGCTCCCGCAACAGTTATTTTTGATATGGAAATGGTGTCATCTGTCATACCAACCCATTTCATTCCTTGCTTTTAAGCAATTCTTGCTTAAGCGAACTAAATCCAACCGAAGAAGAGTTCAAACTTCACATGTATGGAAAAAAACAAAATGGCTTTATAATCTTAAGCTAAAGTTTTCCTAGGAAGAGAAGATCCAAGGCGAAGAACTTTCAGATTGGAGTTTGAAAAAGAAAAGCTATTCGTGAAATCTAATAAAGCCGAAGTCCAACCGATTTTCCGGATATTTAGAATTTTTGGAATAGTCCTTAATCAATTGGGTCTATCAATTGGTGTGGCTACCTCCGCGCCTCGATGCTAATCTTGATTTGATTCTAGGGAACTTTAGCCATTAAAGAAATCAATGAGTTCCATTCGCTAGCTTTCTGAGGATGGTGTCCAAACACAAGCCAGGGCGAAAAAAAAAAAAAAATTCCCCCTGGGGAAAAAAAAAAAAGGGGTTTATTTAAAAAACATGCGGCTAATCTTAATTGACCCCAGTCTTGTCTCGTTTTTGAGATTCTTTTTCAGCGTGGCCCTTAGCGGGTTGAATGCTGGAATGAAGTGGTGGGCGTTCTTTCCAAAAACGATAAAAAGAAGAAATTACCTGTTTGCAGATTTATAAATATTAACAACTAATTCCTGAATTGGACATAGCCCGAAGTTTCAACACTCTTTATCTAATATGCTGCGAAGACCTAAGAAGAAATAGAAAATCCGAAGTGTTTAGAAATCTAGTAGAAGAGACCTCGCTTTCGTAATGATTTGATCTTCCATAGTCTTTTGGCTAGATGCGAATTCAGAGAAAGTCGAAGTAGCTTCTATGCCTGGAATCTAATCGTTTTTCGATTGATTTTGATGCTCAAAGAAATTGAAATCCGTAAATGAAATTAAGGGATCAATCATTTGATGTTTTCCCTGCTTACCCGGATTTGCTCAAGGACTCTGGTCGCAAGTGAAAGCATTATAACCCAGAAAACTTTCTACTTGAAAGCACTACGACGAATTAAGCAAACTTCCCTGAATATGCTTGATGTCAAGATGTGGCGATGGATCCTTACAGTGTGTGTTGACTCGGTTTGCGCTGAAAAATGGACTTTATAGTACGCTTTAGTGGGTTTTAGGCAGAATGTCTTTGGGCGCAGGCCAGATGCAGCGTGATATCCTCGGCCATCCGATATGATGGATGGGCGGAGTTGGATTTATTCCGGGAGCTGCTTGGATGATAATGGGTATACTGACATCGATCTTAGTGGGGTTGCTAGCGCCTTTTATGGCCATTTCGAGAGCATTGGGACTCAGCTCCAAAATTTGGAAGACAAAAAAGAACCCTATCAAGATGAAATCCAGCAACCATATGCAAGGGGCACTAATTGAGCCGATTTGATATGCGGGAGGGTGCTTGACTTTTGAATGGGTAAAGCCGGCTTTGGCTTTTATTTAGATATCATTAAGCCTTTTAAATGAAGAATTATTCTCTTTCCAATAGCCCGCTTATAATGTGTCAGGAGAGATATAGGCATGACTCAAAGCAGCTGGGGAAAGGGTTGGATTGAATCCTTGAGCGGAGCACTACGTTCGTCATCTTCGTATCGAGCTGGAGCGAAATGATTCTCACCCTATTTTTGGCAAAGGAATTTTGCTATGCTGAAAGGATAACTCGATTCGCGCTCTCAAATTTAGAGTATAAGACTGGGAAATCCAGTCTCTTATTTGTTTCAGGGTATCTCGCAAAAGTTATTAATTAAAAAAACGTGCACATTTTTTTAAAAACCGGTTAAACAAAAAATTTCATAATTAATAAAAAATTTATATTTTTCAATAAATAATCAATAAGTAGTACTTAAATATTGAAAAACAGGTGGTCTTTTCAAAATTATTTTTAAAAAAATTGATTTGACTATAAAAAGTCACTATACATCTAATTCTCGAATCGATTCAGTTTAATGGAAAATCAGATTTTTTTTTCTTTGCATTGTTTCAAAATAACACCCTTATTATAGCATATATTGCAAAAAATATTCAAAAAAATGGTTAAAAAAATTAATAAATAGCTTAAAATTGTCCAAGATTCAATAAGTGATTTGTTAGTATCAAAAATATAATTTAAGCAGTTCGAATCTACAATTTCTATCAAACCTATACTAAATTCTGAAACGCTCAGAAGTTTTAATTAAAACCTATGAAGTATTTTGTACCCCTAGTTGCCCCAAGAGTATAGGCGCTACGGCAGACTTAGTCTGCAGAAATAGCGCAAGGGCTATTTACACACCCCACACATGTGGTGATGCTATCCACCGCTTTGGTAATCAGTCATGCACCTTGGATTTGCCGGAGTGGATAACAGGAAATTTGGCCCAAGCCAAAACACAGTCAATACCTCTTTAAAAAACACAATCACTCCGACTATTCGCGGAACTAATACCTATGCTATGTGTAACGCCTTTTTGCCTAAATGGTATCCAGGGATTTGATACTCCGGGACTTGGTTTGGATTTGATTTGTCAGGTTGGAAGAATGTTTTGGTTTTTCTCCCAAGCTGATTGCTGATTGTGACAGCAAGAATATGCTGGATGGAGGTTATACGTATTGGACCGGATTTTTTTTTCCAAGGAATGTTCGCTGCTACATGGCAAGACCACTATCGTGTCTGGAGCTTATTCGCTGAACGGGTTAAAATATCTGCATTACCTGATTTTCACTTTGTTTTGTGGGTTTAGTCTATCGCTTAATCGTAGCAGGAAAATGGGGTGGTGGGCGCACTTGATGAGATGGGTTTCTATGATTTCGCTGGAAGTACGTTGGTCCCTCTGTTTGGTGATGGGGAGCACTGGCAGCGTTATCGCTGTAAAGGGCCACGAATCGGGAAAATATGTAAACATGGAAGACTGTGGAATAAGCCCGGGGCAAGTGTGCCACATTTGGCGTGAATCGGGGTATTTATGCTTTGGTTAGGGTTTGGTTCGGAATTCAACCGGCCCCCACGGGGCTCGGGTGCTTCTGCCGATCCGGCTTATTGTTTCCTATGTTTTGGTGGACTACTCTTCGCTTGGCGCCTTGTGCTTGGCGGAATTACGGCCGGATTCTTTGCTGGAAATATCGTTTTCAAAACGACTTGACCTAGGTATGACTGCTGACATCGGCATTTTGGCAAAGGACTGGTAAGGAAATCACTGCTGGTGGCCTAGACGTCAAATCACTCCAGCTCTGCTATTATCATTGGATTAGTAGCTGGAGTATTGGTAGTTTATTCTGCGGTGCTATTGGATAGATTCAGGCTAGATGTGTGTAGGTGCAGTTTCTGTGGCAATTTTGACCTGCGGAGTTTGGGGTACAACTCCGGTTGAACATCTTCTCCACAAACCCGGAGCATACCTTCTATTACTCAGCTTTACCGGCGTAGCAATCTGTGGAGACGATGGCCTCTTCCTTGTGCTTTCCTCATATTTTTTCATATTGAAAAAAGACATTGGAAAACTCCGAGTGTTCCTGAAGAAACAATGAGAAAGCGGTTTGGACTCTCATGAAGCATGGAAATCAGAGGCTATACTATTGTCTATGACGAATAGTCCCAATTCTAAAAATAAAAGAACCCCTCCCGGCGAAAAAAATACCATCTCTTTCATCGGACGGGGTCCCTGCCAGTCAACTCTAACATTCACTAACATTCAAAATTAACATGAAAAAATTTATTCTGTTTTCATTTCTGACCATTTTTTGGGGCTTTCAAACAAAAATATTTTTCGCAACAAGAAGAGGTCCTCATCGTAGAAGGTTATTGAGGAGGAGAACCTTCCAAATTAACCCTTTCAGGCTCTGTGGATGCCTATTTCAGATCTAATTTTAATGCGCCAAATAAAGGGCGAGTTTTTCCTAGACCAATCCTCATTTTGGAAATTTGCCGGGTTTTTCTTCTTAGGAAGGCAAAACATTATCGCCACCTATGAGGGAAGAAAGGGTTGGACAGTGGTTGATTTTGGTCTTCGGTCCAAGAGGTGAGGATGCAGTATTTGGATCTCCGCTATATGCAAGGCTGGCCTCAGCTTGGTAGTTCGCAGATAGTCAATCAACTTTATGTCTTATTTGGAATGTGAAACGATGTGGGTAACCCTTGACCTTCGAAATTCAAGTATTTTTCTTCACCTCGCTAGTTGAGGTAATTTTCTCGCGACCGGTAATTTCATTACTGCCACATCGATATGGACATGTTTGTCTCGTATGGGCCCATTTTCTCAAATTAACTGGCTTGAAGCTGGACTTTGCTTTGTCAGCAATGGTCACTGATGGCATCCGTGATGAATCCGACGGACAATAGTGATTTACCTGAATCTCAATGCCTCGGGCACCTAATACTTTAGGTGCGCAGCTTGGTTATTCCACCGATGCTGGACAGTACCTTTTTGAAATTTCTGTCTATGGAGATCCAAGGACGCAGGAAACTAACCAATGAGGAAGCTTTTAATAGGTGGACCCAATCTTCTGCGGCACAAAGACAATTTCAAGTCGATTTAACTACCGGCCTTTCAATGTGGGGTCTGATGCATTGTTTTATCGGTGTTGACCACAACGGTATAATACTACATCTCAGGTCAAATCTCAAACGGGTCTGATATCCAGAATACGAAATGGGCGAATGGTTCGGATTTTACCTGGTTTTGCGGATATCTCAGGCAACAACTTCTGAGAATTTTTGCGATCGGATAAAAGGGGAGAATATTTCGTGTGTTTAACGGAAGGGTTGGAAGGTGTTTTATGGCGTAAATGGAGCAGGGTGAATTGGAAATGTATTTTGCCCATGACTCTTTCTGAAATGGCCAGAATCTCTAAAAACCTTACGCTGATTCCTGAGCTCCGATTGGATTTCTTGGGCAAGAGTTTTTTGTCAATAAAGACTTAAATCCCAGTCAAATCTCTGGCGTCATTCTTACTAAGCAGCAGTTTTTTTGCATTCTAATATTTATAGGGTCTATTGTATAATTTAAGCACCGAGGTGAAATTCACCTCGGTTTTTTTTATTTCAATATCAAAATTCTAATTTGCTTGTGTTTTTTTTGAATCTGAACTTATAAAATCAATTCGTTTTGAATCCCCAGCTAGCTAGTTTTAGAACCACATTTTTAAGAAAACAGGAATCTCTAAAACAAATAAAATTTTTTCAAAATGCTGAAAATCATTTAAAAATTCCGTTCCAATGGAAACATTTATTTTCCTTTTCCGTAGTATAACTTTGGTACAAGCCCAAATATAACGCCATGAAAAGATCACTTCTAATTCTGGTAGCTTTTTTCTAGTATTCTCGCTTCTTTTTTCTCAGGATAGTTTTTAAAGGCCCTGACTGCAAAAATGTAAAACTGTGGAAGGCCAGTTCTTCCAAGATCAAGTTTTGTATTTGACCAATAGCCCCCGAACTCTACTAAAGGTCCGGCAGCAAAAAACTTTAAAGTCTGGAATAAGGAAGGTTCTACCATCGCTATTAGCTCGAAAGGTCATTAATAATCCAAAAGGAATTGCAGCAAAAAAACAGAAAGGTTGGGAGGAAATCCGAATTACAAGTGGATTCAAAAGCATCCTTACGAGTTGCCGAAGTCCATTCCGAAAGCGAAAAAATTTGGTGGCATTAGAATAAACAAAAGGCCTCGGAAAGATCTCCGAGCCTTTGTTTTATAATCATGCTCTCGTTCCAGCATTAAGAGATGTTCTTGTGAGACACGATGTAATAATTTTTCTTCTGCGATACATACCTATGAGCCGCTCCTGAAAGCAAGAAAATAGTAAATCCCTCTTTTGCTTGAAGTGGGAACATATTTGACATTTTTCTTCGTTTTCCATCCAAGGGATCCTGATCTTTCCGTCGCCATAGGAATTGGATAACCCTGGACGCAGCCTTTTAATGTATAGCCTTGCTGTACTTTTTCCTTTTCTTGGACTCCGGGCGGGACAGATAAGTCCTGAAACCCTATTATCGTTTGGTTTTTTTAGAGCGGATCAAGACTCTGTCACCCTACCAATGATGAGTTTTCTGTAATTTATTTTCAGCGGCAGTTTGCATGTGAGTTTATTTTTCGTTGTTCAACAAACAAAAGCCAAGAACCCATCGATTCTCTATGGATCTTGATCTTGGCTCGTCAAATAAGAAGGCACCTGGTTTATAAGTCACAGGTGCGACTTTTAATGGTTAAGTCTCGCTTATTCTTGTCTTCGCTACTTCTTCGTAATCTACATCTGACACGCCGTCCACCAGTAGTACCTTCGCTTAGATCCCGCGTTACATCCGGTTCCAGCTTGGCGCACCTTCGCCAGCAGAGTTATACATTCGGATTGAAGCAGCTTCCGCAAGCTTTTTGGTTCAAAGCCTCCATTGCAGCATCAATACCTTCGGTATTGTTTGTTCCTGATGTGCAGCTTTCAAAGTTGCAAGTGCAAGAATCAGATTCCTGATTTAATTTTCCTTCGGAAAGTTTATCACGTAATTCCTTTCAACTGCTATCTCAGTCTGGAACCACTAAGCCTATCTGCTTGATTTAGTTTTGTCCATTTTTTCTCTTCGTCTTAATCTGATCTGCATTAGCCCTCTGCTTCCAGCTTTCATTCGTTCGATTTCTTTCTTTTAGACAAGACCTGAAGATTCCAATCTTGATTTCTGACTCTTTTTCCAGTTCCTTTATCTTTTGCAGATACCATTGAGGATACCGTTGGCATCAATATCAAAAAGTCACTTCAATCTGAGTTACACACACGCTGGAAGGTGGAATATCAGAAAGTTGGAATCTTCCGATTTGGCTTCTATTGTCTTAGCCATAGCTCGCTCATCCATTGAAGTACATGGAATGTCTACCGCTGGCTTGATTGTCGATGCAGTAGAGAATACCTCTCTGACTTTTTTCGTCGGGGATAGTAGTATTAAGATTCGATAAGCTTGGTGAATACACCGCCGCATTGTTTCGATTCCTAGAGATAAAGGAGTCACAATCCAAAAGAGGACGGTCTTCACTTCACCTGTCAATACCACCTTGAATGGCAGCACCGATAGCCACTACTTCGTCAGGTTACACCTTATGGAAGGTTCTTCATTGCCAAAGAACTTTTCTACTTCCTTCTAGGATTTTAGGCAATTCCGAGTTGGAACCACCTACCAAGATTCTTCATCTATTTCCGAAGGATCCATTTACCAGGCATCTTTCTAATGCTTTCTTAAAGGCTCCATTGCATCTTTCTGACCAAATCTTCAGTTAGCTGCCTCAAAAATTTCGCTCTGCTCAAGGTTCTCAACCAAGGCTTTAGGAGCCAGTCCTGGGTAAGCCACGTGATCGTATGGCAAGTTGATTTCAGTAGACGCAGAACTTGAAAGTTCAATTTTAGCTTTTCGGAAAGCTTCTTTTTCAGTCTCTGAAGCGCCATTGGATCTTGCTCAAGTCAATTTGCTTCTTTCAGACTTGACATTCCTTCTGGCAAGCCAAATTCATCGATCCTTTTGATCAAAGTCCACACCCACCCAAGGTGTACGGTCACCAATTGGTTTGATTTTACTTCGAATAACGCCACACCAAGTTTCAAGGACTGGAGATAATAAATGTACCACCAACCACAGTCATACACTGGTTTTTTCATGTCTTGATTCTTTTGGTCCATACCAATGAAAGCCAATGCTCCTGCTCGCACCGCTAGGGGCTCATTGATAGTCGCATTTACTTTCAAGACCTGCGATTCT
>Ga0163217_1056409_pt1 | contig 10722 bp, 5 predicted proteins | sample SynspAceP_FD_185933 | JGI IMG/M metagenome (GOLD analysis project Ga0163217, IMG submission 185933) | Saline lake microbial communities from Ace Lake in Antarctica - Synechococcus sp. Ace-P (PacBio error correction) | ecosystem: Environmental > Aquatic > Non-marine Saline and Alkaline > Saline ...
AAGAAAAAAGGGGAAAAAAAAAAAGGAAGGAAATTCCCCCAATAAACAGTCCCCCAGTCCCCCCCTGAAGAAAAAATCCCCGGCAAAAACACATCAAAGGAATATTTAATAAAACGTATGGGAAGAATTTCAAACAAAAAGTTAAATTAAAATCGATTTTTTGGTCAAGCAGAATTAGAGGTGCCCTTACATATGTCAATCACAAAGCATGAATATTTTTCCAATGCAGGAATCCGAATTTTTGGAAAATTGACCTCGATGCACTTCTACGCTTGGAAAAAAGGGGATTGAAAACAAGGCATGTTAAAATTACCCTACGCTCTCCAGGCAAAGCCTCCAAGCAAGCGATTAAAAATTCCACCTTGGGACAAATCCACAGCTCGAGCAAACCAAAAGTAGCTTCCAAGCCCTGCTGAAATTGGGCAAAATAAGGAAAAAACAAAAGATGGCTAATTGCCTGCCCTCAACTAGATGATTCCCTGAGGGATGTGATATGTGCGGGCAGTTTTAAAATTTTTTAGAGTTCCGGTTAAAATGGGAAAAGGCGTTTTTGAAATTTCAAGCGCTTTTTTTTAATATCTATTTTTTAACTTTAAATAAAAAAACTATGACCGCAAACAGAGAATTGGAAAAAAGTCTTTGAAAGATTAAAGGGAAGATAAGCCCCAACGTTTTAATTCGGAATTAAAATGACTCCACAGCATATGGGTGGAACAATTTGGGATCAAATTACATTTAAAACTTTCTTCAGGAGAAGGTAAAAATTCCAGAATTCATACCAAATGAAAAAGCCACATTTGGGCATAAACAAATTGCTTCTTGTAACTGAAAATATGGAATTCCCAAAGGGTAACGTGCTCCCTGGTCTACCAAGAAAGAAGTCCTTACCCTTCTTTTTTGATTCTTTATCCAACCTGCTAAAGAGAAACTTTAAATGCCATGAAGAATTCACACTCATTTTTGCCGATAAACCCAAATTGACTTAACCTTGCATCCACGGTTTGGTAAGCTTAATTACGATGAATGGAAAATATTTCACGATAAACCACGTAATCCACCAATCTCAGCTCAATTCACCTAAATGATTCGCATGAACATAGCCGAATCAATTAAAAATAGCAAATTACGGTGGGGTAAAAAAAGGCTTTGTTCACAACCAAGCCTTTTTTCGTAATGTAATATATTGTAGCTCAAGAAGAAATTTTTTTTTTTTTTTTTGGAATGCCCAATACAAAAATTGAAAAGTGGTTAAACTGAGAGTATATATCCGAAATTGAACTAGTAAAAAAGCAACAGCGCCTAATATTGGTAAACACAAGCATTTCCGGTACCTCATCCGATGGCTAACGAGCGTCAATCGGCCTGCGCAGATAAGGCAACAGACAAAGAGGTTTTACTGACATCATTACGGATAATTAGGAAATTAATTAAGAATAATTGAATTAACCAAAAAAACCAGAATTGGATGGTGCAAATTTAAAACTGAGTATGACGCTCTTTTTATTGATTGGTCCTGCAGTTGGAATAATAAATATTCGTTTACAGGATAGCTGGCTTTAGAATAAACAAGGGTTGCCCAATTCCTGGCGAGCGTTACTCCTCAGGGATATATGGAAGGTATTGTCAGCTAAAAAGTAAAGCCATTGAAGTTGAACCAAATGGCTTTAGGGCGAATGAGCGGCCTCCCCGATTTATAAGCCTGAATCTTTAGTGGCATAATTCCCAAGCAAGCCTGGGGAAAAAGATGTTAAACGCAAAAGAGAAAGCCAGCTATGTAGCTGGCCTTTAGAATAAATGAAGGCAGGCGAACCCTATTCTCCCGGGAGTACCCCAGTAACCATCGCGCTGCAGGGCTTAACTTCTCTGTTCGGAGGGAAGAAGGTGGGACCCTGCCGCTAGGCCGCCTATGTTTTTATAGATGCAGGAGGATTAGATACCAGAACTCAAGAGTTGTGCTCTTGGTTCTGGTCTCTTATCTTGATTCTATCCCTACTGCTGTAGGTAAATATCTTAAGTTCTTTCCTTGTACTTTGGTCTTAAAACCTTGTATTAAGGATCATAACATGTTTTTTTTTGCAGAAATGTAAACAAGAATAGCGTAAGCTTTTTGGGCAATTAGTACTAACTCACTATGACATTAACTGGCCTTTACACCTTGCCTAATCAACGTCATCGTCTCTGACGGCCCTATTTGGAAGTCTCATCTTGAAGGGAGTTTCGCACTTAGGATGCTTTCAGCGCTTATCTCTTCCCCGACGTAGCTACCGCGGCAATCGCAAATTGGCATCACAACCGGTAACACCAAAGCGTCCCCAAGTCCAACCCGGTCCCTCGTACTAAGGTCAGGTCTCGCAAACTTCCCAGCGCCCACACACACACGATAGGGACCGAACTGTCTCACGACGTCTGAACCCAGCTGCGCGTTGCCCACTTTTAATGGGCGAAACGAGAGAGCCTCGGGACCTTCTTCAGCCTCTCAGGATGTGACGAAGCAAGACATTCTTGCGTGTGCGCGAGAGTATGCGTGTCGCATAATAGCTTCGCGCCCCTAGCTCCTCTGAGGCGATCAAGTATAAGTCCGCCTTCAATTCGATATTTTAAGCCTGTTCTAGAGGCTCTTTCCTGCAAATGACAGACATCTTTTCCACTACTCACGTTCAGGAATATCGAGTGCGTACTCTGCAAAATCTCGACTACACATCCAGAGCCCACACCGCGATATCCACATATATCACTCTTACTTCCGCTTTTTGGTGTTCGAGTCTCCTCAAAACACAAGCGATTGACATTTCACGGTCATTTGGTCGGCCTTACGGTTATGTCGAAAGCGCATCTTCTCACTCGAGTCTATTGCTATATACAACTCTGCAAAGATAACACAAAGCGGCACGACGAGGAACCCCTCGAGAGAGAGCTCTCTGGATCCTTATGGTGCGGAGGCGCGACTCCTAATCCAGCTAATGAAATATTGCCCAGTCAAACTCCCACCGAAGCAATGTCCCGCCTTAGGCGGGTTTAGATACCAAAACAACAAAGGGTGGTAAATTTAACATGACTCCACGAATCCTAGCGAACCCGCTTTCAAAAGTTCTCCCACCTATCTAGAGCACATCATTTGTCCAGTACCAATACTGAAGTTGCAGTAAAGGTGCATGGGGTCCTTTCCGTCCCATTATGGCTGTTGCGGGTACGCGGCAATCTTCAACCGCGACACAATTTACCGAGCCTCATGGCTGAGACAGTGCCCAGGAATCGTAACCATTCGTGCAGGTCGGAACTTACCCGACAAGGAATTTCCTACTTAGGACGTTATAAGTTTAACGGCCGCCGTTTACTGGGGCTATCGATCAATGCGTCTCTTGCGATAACATCCCTCTTAACCTTGCCAGCACGGCAGGTGGTCAGGCCTATACTAGTCGTTTAACTTTGCAAAGCCATGTGTTTTGTTAAACAGTCGCCTGGGCCTCTTCACTGCGGCCCTCATTGCTGAGGGCGCCCCTTCTCCCCGAAGTTACAGGCTATTTTTGCCGAGTTCCTTAGCCCATGATTCACTCGAGCACCTTAGGAACTCTCCCTCGCCAACCTGTGTCGGTTTGCGGTACGGGTATTATACGCTTAACGCTAGAAGTTTTGCTTGGAAAGCCCTTAGGATCACTATCTTGATTGTCCGTAAACGCTCAGTACTATCAGCTTCGGCTAGCCGCACGCAAATTAACTAATGCAGCGCAATACCTTACTAGCCTTTAACCCGGAATTTCCGTCACCGGCGGATCTTCATCATCCGTCACCCCATCACCTGTTAAATAAATAGTAAGGAATATTAACCCATTGTCCATACCACACCCTCTCGGGTTCGCGTTAGTCCCGACTAACCTGATCCGATTAACGTATGATTCAGGAAACCTGGTCCTTACGGGTGGTGCGGGTTTCCTCGCCCGCATTATCGTTACTTATGCCTACATTTGCTTTTCAAAAGCTCCAGCACAGCTGACGCCCATAACCTTCACTGCGTTGGAATGCCTCCCCTACCACTTGGGCTTACAATAAATTGGAAGTCGATCCTTCGCTTCGGTATAGATTTGATGCCCGATTATTATCGACGCCCTGTCCGCTCGACCAGTGAGCCTGTTACGCACATCTTTAAAGGAATAGCTGCTTCCAAGCTAACCATCCCTGGCTGTCTCTGCACTGGACCACCTTGTTCAACTTAATCCTAGAATTGGGGACCCTTAAAGCGGAAGGTTCGGGTTTCCTTTCCCTCTCGGGACTTGGGACCTTAGCACCCAGAGCCCTCACTGCCGTTCTATATGAAATGGCATTCGGAGGTTCGTGCAGGATTTTGTAGGATTTGAACTTCCCCCTAGTCCTATCGGTAGCTCTACCTCATCATAACAGATTCCCGACGCTGTTCGTAAAAACAGTTTCGGGGAGTACGAGCTATTTCCCAGTTTGATTAGCCTTTCACCGCCTACCCACAGCTCAATCCGGAAGCTTTTCAACGCTTATCGGGTTCGTCCTCCATTGTGTGTTACCACAGACTTCACCTGGCCATGGTGATCACTGAGGTTTTCGCGTCTACCCCCACCGACTCAATCGCCCTTTCAGAACTCGCTTCGCTCGGACGGTACTAATACTTACCCACTAGCGCCCGATGAGGGAGTACTCGGTAGGCTCATTATGCAAAAGGCACGCCGTCAGACTGCAATGCGCAGCTCCGACCCGCTGTAAAGCGCACGTTTCAGGTTCTATTCAGCCCTCCTATTCGGAGCTAACTTTCACCTTATCCTACGGTACTAGTTCACTATCGGTCCTCTCAGGAGTATTTAAGCCTTACCGGATGGTGCGGCAGTTTTAATCGGGATTTCTATTCTCCGGTCGCGACCTACTCAGGATACCCGTCCCTCATTAACCCAATCCTTCCAATGACGGGACTCTCACCTCCTTCGTTAGCTTTCCCACGCTATTCTCGTCGGATTGACTTTGATTATACAGGTCCTACAACCCGCGAACATGCGTAACATGTGCGGTTTGGGCTGTTCCGCTTTCGCTCGCCACTACTTACGGAATCATTATTATTTTCTCCTCTATGGGTACTTAGAATTTTCAGTTCCCCACGTTCGCTTTCCTACGGAATAACGCAAATAAAGTGGGCTGGGATTGCCCCATTCGGATACTAACGGATCAACTCGCATGGCCAATCCCCGTAGCCTTTTCGCAGCTTACTCAAGTCCTTCTTCGCCTCTGAGACCTAGGCAATCCCCGTGCGCCCTTATTCACTTACTTCTAATTGTCTACTTTTGAATCATTACTGAATCACTCTGTACAATTCTGCCTCAACAATGTCAAAATGAACTTTATCCCTTGCTTAACCAAGGGTAATGTGTTGAAATGTGGTAAGGCTTCCTGCGTAATTACTCGAGTTTTTCCAAAAGAGGTGTCCATGCCGCACCTTCCGGTACGGCTACCTTGTACGACTTAGCCCCAGTTACCGGTTCTACCCTAAACAGCCTCCTTCGTTTACTGCCTTTCAGGTACTACCCAACTTCCATGGCTTGACGGCGGTGGTGTACAAGGTCCGGAACGTAATTCACGCTGCGCCATGGCTGATGCGCGATTACTACGATTCCCAAGCTTCACGGGTCGAGTTGCAGACCCCGATCCGAACTGAGACGGCACTTTCTTAGAGGTTGGCAATCCCTATTGCTAGGTAGCGACCCGCTGTATGCGCCATTGTGAAGCAGTGTGTCGCCCTGGGCGGTAAGAAGGCCATGAAAGACTTGAAACGTCGTCCCCTCCTTCCTCTCTGCTTGCGCAGAGCAGTCCTGGTCTAGACGTCCCCACCATTAAGTGCTGAACTAAACATAGGGGTGCGCTCGGTTGGCGGGACTTAACCCAACACTCACGGCACGAGCTGACGACAGCCATGCAGCACCTTGTTTCGGGTCATGCTGGACGATCTATCTCTAATCATTCCCTCACATTCTAAGCCCAGGTAAGGTTCCTCGCGTATTCAATTCGAATTAAAACCACCATGCTCCACCGCCTTGTTGGCGGACCCCCGTCAATTCCTTTGAGTTTCACTCTTGCGAGCGTACTGCCCCAGGGGATTACTTAATTCGCTTTCGCTTGGCCGCTAAACACCAACAAGGGCATAACAGCGAGTACATCGTTTACGGCATGGACTACCAGGGTATCTAATCCTGTTCGCTACCGCATGCTTTCGTGGCATCAGCGTCAGTTATTGCAGTACAATGCCTTCGCTATCGGTGTTCCTGATGGTACTGTATGCATTTCACCGCTACACCATCAATTACCATGTACCCAATCAAATACTCAAGCTATCCAGTATCAATGGCAATTCTGGGTTGAGCCAAAACTTTCACCGCGACATTAAATAGCCGCCTACGCAACCCTTAAACCCAATTAATCCGGACAAACGCTTGCACCCCTCCGTATTACCAGATGCGGCTGCTATCGCACGAGTTAGCCGGTGCTTATTCACTGGTACCGGCAATTTTCCACGCATGGACTTTTTTCTTCCCAGATAAGAAGCAGTTAACACGCCAAGAACGCCGTCTTCCTGCCAAGGCGCATGGTGGGTCAAGACTCTCGTCCATTGGCGCAATATCCCCTACTGCTGCCTCCCGAGGATCCTGGCCCGTATCTAGTGCCAGTGTGGGGGACCTTCCTTCAGAACCCCCTACTGATCGGTCGCCTTGGGTTGGTCCGTTTAACCGCCAACTACTAATCAGACGCATGCCCATCCTTATACCGGATGAATCTTTAACTAAAAACAAAATGCCTCATCTTAGTCCCATGGGGGTATTAATCCAGATTTCTCCCGGCTATCCCCTGTATAGGGTAAAAGGTTGCATATCGCGTTACGCACCGGTTCCGCCCACTCTAGGAGCTCTATTGCAAAAACTCTGCCGTTCGACTTGCATGGTATTAGGCCCTGCCGCTAAGCGTTCATCCTGAGCCAGATCAAACTCTGCCATTGTAAAGTTACTATATACCTATTTTGACTTGGCAACCCCCGAAAGAGCCCAAATTCTTTCTCTTTCTTAATTCAGGGTTATTATTTTTTTCCGCCTTAACAATCATTTCAAAGAACTTACCCAAACAACATTTTTTGGTCAATTGTCAAAAAACTAGCTCTGATAGACCCGCTTCTATTTTTTAACTCCTGCTAATTCCGTTCTTCCCCGAACTGGGGTGCAAAGGTAACTGAATGTTTTTTCCCAAGCAAAAGAAATTTTAAATAAACTCTCAACTCCAGCAAACTAATCCCTTTCGTTTTCCCCGATCTTCCGTTCCTCTACTTTCCCCCGATACCGGTTCGTATCGTTTGGGAGTGCAAATATCTCCCTTTTATCCCATTCAACCAATACCACTCGGAAAAAAAAATTACTTTTTCCTAATTCACCTGATAAAGAATGGGGGGGGGGTTAAAAAGTTCAATAAAATGCCGTTGGGAAAACTTAGGATTCCCAAGGCAATTGATATTATAAGAATACGGTCTTTAAAGCTTTTCAAAAACTAATATTTTTTCCAGTTAAACCTTAATCCCGCCACCAATCAATGAATTCTGGAGTAAAAATGCCTCCTTTACCCTCTCCAATCTTTGCATCTGAAAAGTTCACCATTTCGTTCCGTTCAAGTATGAAAGTCACATATCTCCTTTTTTACAACGATTCGCATTTTTAATTCCATTCTCCAAATTTCAAGCTTTATCCTTCTCAAGGGATCGGGCCTTTACCGAACCAACCTCTACCATAGTGAACTCATATATTCCTCCGGTATCTGACCAGGAGGTGCTACCTCCACTTGGCCACCAGAAACTACTTGGTTACCATCTCACCGTAGATCTTATGGAATATCACCAGAATTTCCCATTGCTTCTTGCTTAAAACTCTAAAGTAATCTCAAATCAAATCAGAATACTCCTTCCAGTACCGAAGATAACCATACCCCTTATCAGGACCGCTTTCCGAAGATAAGCAAGCCATCTTTCCCTAATCGTACCCATTTCTTTCTTCTCAGTTCCGTAAATGATCCATCCATTAAGGTCTTTACATTAAATAACTTTTCATTTCTTTTGGGCAAAAGTGATCCTGCGCTAACAGCAGAAGTAATTCCCTGCTAAAAACTATTTTTTTTCATATTTCTTTATCTTAATATTTTTTAAACCAAACGGATCTCCATATCTTGGAGAGCAATCAAACCTGGGTCTTTGGTTTGCAATTTTAATAGTCAGGAAATATCAATTCCAATTTTACCTGAATTTCGTTTAGCAGTCCAATCTTCCTGAATAGGGTACGAAGGAAAACAGTCTGCTTTTTCCATCAACCATAGCTGAATAACTCCTCCGAAAATATGATTTTCGAAGTATCATTCTCCAGCTGGCTTTACACCACTCCTTCAATAATCAGGGTTCAAGGTCCAATGGCATACAATCTGCACCAAGCGATTGCCGAAGCCTCGAGCGGCTCGGGGAAAAACCAAGCTGATCAATAACTTGATATTCAGGTCCTTATAATAAGGAGCTTTATATCGGGTCCGCTTCCACCACGTGATAGGAACACGACGCTATTTTCCTCCAGGAGAAAATCTTCCAAAGTGAACTCCATTTCAAACCTTCGAATTCATCGGGGCCAAAAACATGTCCCCACCGAATATCCGACCACCTGTCGCGCCAGAGGCCTTTCAACGGCCTCCTTCTTCTGATGATGCCAATTTGGAAGGCAAGGGTGTCACATTAAATGCTCTCCAACCATCTGCACTTTTGGGTCCATCAGAATATAAGCATCCAAACCATCAGATCTTTTTCTGCTTCAGTTAGACTATTATCAGGTACTACTACCGCTCTTCTCACTAGCTTCCTCGATAGAGTCTTCGGAAGCTTTAGGTCCGCAAGAACCATGCCAATTGCCAGCATTGCTACAAATGCATTTTTGAAATTTTTCATTGTAATGAATTTTAAGTTTTCTGACAAAATTTTCAACATTTCAATCTCTATTGATTGAGCCCAAAAGCATTGAAAGAGAAAGAGTCCACTGATCAGGATAAAAGTTAATTGAAAATTTTTTAGAAAAGTATTTGATAAAATATGAATTTTTCACAACGGTTAGAAATCAACAACTCTGATTCTAAAATGGTTGAAAAGTATTCTTTTGCCTATTAAGAACAATCTTGATCCATACCATGAAAACATCTCTCCATCGACTATGACAAAATTTTGGCCTTGGGGTAAAACATTCCTCAAATTCTTTCAAATGTTGGGTTTAAAATGGAAATGGGCTTCTGAACTCAAACTAGTAGATATTCGGGATCAAGTCGCTGGAGTTCTTCTAATGAGATTTTTCAGGAAACGGCTTTATCTTAATGAAATTCTTCAAATCCAGCATAGGGTAAACATCTCATTAATAAAATGTAATCCTTACCCACTGTCCATCATCGTTTATTCAAATCAAATAAACCGCGTGGCTTTGAAAATTCAAAATCTTTCTTGAAAATCAATCTGAAGCTGACCTGAGATTTGATTTTGACTTTTTTTTCAACTTTAAAAATTTCAACGAGCCCATTTCCAAAATCATTTTTCTCCAGACTATCCTCCAACGTATAGATATCACATTCATACCATACTGGAATAGTTAATTCATTAAAATTCCTATCCCAGTTTTGCTCATTTTTTCCTCTTGATTTCCAATAATCAAATCAGGCTTTAATTCCACCAATCAATCCATCCGATAGTTCTTTGTCCCACTACCACAACTTTTTGCTTTCGGATCGATTTTGGGGGTGGACGCAAACTTGGTCTCCTATTAGTTTTCCTGCAAGCCTAAGTCCAAATAACTCCACTCTGTCTGTGACGGCAACTAGCGATAAATGATCCGGCTTCGGGATAGTCCCGGGATAAAAATGGAGCGAATGGAGTTGAAATCTTAAAAAATCATATCAGCTGAAATTTGAAAGAGCACACCCAAATAAGATTCGAATGTGCTCTCTGAGAATAAAACTTACTTATATAAACGGAAGTCAAAACTAGGATCGAACTCGATCAAAAAATTCTATACATCATAAATTGAATAACCTGTTTCGATATCTTCTTAACTGCCGTTCTCCCCACCGTAGTATGGCATGTATTTTAAAGGCAAGAAATCAATGCAGAAGGGAACACCACCATGTAGAATACGACAAAAGCATCGGATCGTTCCGGTACTTCGAGAAGGCTGCAGATCGCTGAAATGGAATCTCTTTTTCTTTGGCGGTAGCAATTAATCATGATCCAGTAAACTTTTTTGTGAAACTGATGCCCGTAAGTCAAAACTGGGCCCTTTACCGCAGTTTGATTCTCCGCTTTTGCTAATTTTGCTATACATTGGGCAGTGGTGTCCGTGACAAACAATCAGTGAATGATGGCTACGTTCGGCTTGATCTTTCCCGCATCATTTCTGCGCCTCTTAGTCCCAATTTCTTCTTGAACTGCATTCACAACATATAACCCAAAAGGTAAATTTCTGCCAATTCTTTGATTCGTCGCGCTAGACCTGGGCGATCAATTGTATCCGCCAATTCGGTTATCTAGGGCCTTCTTCCTGAATAAAATTTTCCATTCAGTTTTCAATTAATTCGGTTCTTTGAAATGTGATTACAAACAGCCACCAACGTGAAATCCCCATTCTCCTCTATAATAAACTTCCCGTCGTTTGGTTCGAGCTC
>Ga0163217_1073418_pt1 | contig 10722 bp, 8 predicted proteins | sample SynspAceP_FD_185933 | JGI IMG/M metagenome (GOLD analysis project Ga0163217, IMG submission 185933) | Saline lake microbial communities from Ace Lake in Antarctica - Synechococcus sp. Ace-P (PacBio error correction) | ecosystem: Environmental > Aquatic > Non-marine Saline and Alkaline > Saline ...
ATTTGATACCTCATAATTCTGTTTGCTGAAACTATCAATCCTCGGTTAATAAACACTGGACTTCGTTGTTATGAGTTGGCTGCACTTTCGCCGGTCCATTTTGCCAGATTAAGGCCTCGAGACCTGTAAAGTCGTCATCCACTGCACTGCCACCGCATTCACTTTTGCTGTGAACTAACAGCAGTAAACTCAATAAGCAAGTGAATCTTGTAAGACCTTTTAATCTTATTTTTAGGCACTGCAAACAAATTTTGAAATCATAAATTAGCCTAGATGGTCTGCTTTATTGGACTCTAATGACACTCTTTCGTTTTTTTTCTGTTTTTTTTGTTTTTTCGCTGCTAAGTATACGCATACTCGAACTTCGGTTCGGCGAGAGATATCAATTCGAATTTCGTACACACTTAGCTCAGAACGGCATTTGCCACGGCTTAAAACATAACTGATTAAAGTTACCAGCGTTTCAACAGCCCTAATATATCAGGCTTGTCACGAAAATCAACTTTACTTGCCCAAAAACGTCGCAAGGACTAAAGTCAAGGATTCCTATATTTAAAGTGATTGTTTTAAATTTTAAAAATCGCATTACAAATAAGATAAGAAGTGTTTATCATACAGTGTTTGTAGGGAAAAAAAAACAATACAAAAGGGCCATGTAATCAAAGTAAAGCAGCCCTCTCGTATCTAAAAGCATGCCTTTCTCTATCTAAACCAGAACTTTCTGCTTAAACGCAATAAACAACAACGGCGATTAAGGCTCCAGCAATAAGGAACTCGGTGGAAGCAAATATTGCAATCAACTGGTAATAGTCCATCGTGGCCCTTTACAACATCTTCATAGCCAGCGCTACATTCGTCAATGGCACCAAGCCCATCCTCCTCTTCAATTCTCCTCCGGGCATAAGGCCAAATAACCGCATAATAACAAAAATCACCAGCGCCCATATACTCTGCCTCTTTGCAGCTCCTTGTTCATAAATTGAAATCTCGCAAGTGCAGCAAAAATAGCCCCATAGGCCACTAACATTAAAAGATCAGGATAAACGTCAATCACGCGATTTGTCCCATAGAATCACGCTATCAAACTTATCGCCATACACTTGACTAAGGACTAATCCCCTCGCCCGCCATACTGGCAACAGTAACTGCAGGGCTGGTCATGGTGCCGGCAAAGGCATAGTAAAAAACTTACCAAATACAATGTTTATTTTCTATCCGATAAGGTGAAAATTACAAGGTCTCCAAAGGTGCCTGCTCTTTTTCTCCAGCCCAAATGTCAGTAGCTGGAAAACATGGCCTTGTAAACACAGATAAACAGTAAATACGCAGCTAACCGCTGCCAATTTTTTTCGCACAGTTTTCACGGTCATAGCGCGTACTAATCTTTTTCTAATACGATTAGGTTTTAACAGAGCTTGTGTTGATAGCATCAAGCCCTAAGGTAGCAAACAGCCTGCCAATTGAGAGGCATCTGCTTGTTTTCCTTTACAATTTCATTTACTCTTTGGTTAAAACCAACTTAAACCAGCAATCTTCAACATATACACTGAATAGTTGACTGTCCGTTACACTGGCCACCAGCCTTTCTTCAGCTGTATCGACGAGGGGAATAACCAACTAACAAAATCGATAGTTCCGTTGCCGAATTAGACTGGTATAATCGCTATCTGCGCCAATATCAATCTTGGTAACTTTGCTGTTGCTGTAATTTCTCAGCGATAACAGGAGCATACTCTCGCCGACTAAAGCATATTTAACGCCACCTTTGGTTTCGGCCATTTTTCTTGCCTTGGTTTAGTCACATAACGCGTGGACACCACGAAGATCAGTGAGACGAGCACTCTAGTGAAAGGTAGTGCGATTCAAGTTAAAATAAGGTTTTTTTTTATCGCGGACTAATTCTTTCAGTTCTTTTTGAAGAGAATACTATCACAATAAACTTCACAATCCTTAAATAATGTGCGAGCGCCGGTTATTTTGATTGATTTTGGATCATAAACGCTTGAGAGTTGCATCCAGATCCCCTAATCAGCGAAAGCTCTAGAACGTGTCTCTGGTATCGCTCTCAACATGGTGGGTGGACCTTTGTCGATAACGACCACTTTTGTCATAATTCACTCCTACTTCCATCTAATGCTGAGTTGAAAAAATAACCGGTGTACCTGTGTTTTTTTGAGACGTCCTGGATAAAATCCACACGGTTTTGGGTTGCCATAATATCCGACCGGTGGCTACGTTCATCAAGGATAACCACTCGGTTCATGCACCATGCGCGGCAATAGCGGTTTTTTTTGTTTCATGGCCGTTCTCGCCGAAGTTTACGCAGCTGCCGATCAAGGAAGGTATGTAAATCAGATAAGTCAGCTAAATTCTTTCATTCGTTGTGCGGTATTTACTGGCAGACAACCATGTAATTGACCAAAAATACTCTCATACTTTTATTCCGGGGCGAACGCAGAATGAGTAGCCATATAAACCGGTTAGACCGACGACCGAAGAAAACACAATTTTATTTGAATATAGCAAAGGCTTAGGTGGTAATACATTTATACATTAATTTGGTCAACACAGATCCTGTGATCGGCGCTCTTAAGCTAGGTGGCGGACAACATCGTTAAAGTAGTCGTTTTACACGTCCCCATTTTGGCTCCTAATAAGACAAGAAACTTGGCCTTTTTCACAAGAGAAAGATACATCCAGTACTGAGTGAAAAAAAGCGCTCCTTATATAAAACACCGCACGGAATGCTTTCTTTTCTTGTTTCAGCTCATTTTTTTAGCGCTGTCTACCTTAAGCACCTTCTTTTGCATAATCTGTAAAATTTCTATCATTATCCATTTCCTTAATAAGATTGGACCTTTCCTATAGTCTGTAGATCAGCTTGAATTTTATTACGTACGAAGTAAAATAATCTATGTAACGAATGCATCCTCATTATCGCGTCAACGAATATTAAATTCACAGCCAATATAATCGTTTAAGGCTTCGCTCTTTGAAAAACCAGTGAAGAACATCAAATGGAATCCCTTAGTAATCCTTGCAAGCCTGTAAAGATAATATGTTCTAAACTAATGGTGTTGTTTGCAAAATATAAAAGTCCCGATAATTGTCGTGGGTAACCATTTTTCTGGTTACTGGCGCTACCTTTTTTATCACTCTACTAGTTTAATCTTAATGTGGTAGATATGAGTTGTTAATCGCAATCGTATGTTGCACAACTATTGCAAAGATTGAGCCACCCAAGAGATTACGGCTATGACGCGATGGCTGGAACAAGGCCAATATATACCTTTACATTCAGTTTAAAGTTTTGCATGATGTTATAACTTTGTGTTGTTTTAAGTGCCTTCAGTGGCGCTTATTTGTAATTATCTGCATGTTAATGAGTAGACAGAGAAATGATGTTTACAAGGATATTCGGTTATACCGATTGGTTTGGTGTTTTATGTTGGTGGAGCAAGCTTGCCTTATAGTCGAGGTAAAAGTCTTATTAGTTGTGCAACTAAGTAATATGGAGATTATTATCTTTCAAATTCCCTACACTCTACTAATCGCAAGTTGTAGTCTTGAACTGAGCGTCATTAGCTTACATTTTTTCAGTCGATTTACGTTTCTCCTTGGTTTGGCTTAATTTGAGTCTCTAAAATTAGAATATATCTGGATATATTATTTAACACGGTAAGGTTACGTCAGTGGACCCATTTTGGCAAAAACAAATTTTTCGCATCGCGATTAGTACCCTACAGTCCTTAGTTCATTGGGGGTCTGTGGTGTTTTTGCCTTCTCCTTGTTTACATTGCTACTGAGGGCAGACACCTGATGATTTTAGAGCGAATAATAATAGTTTTTGATTATAAACGATCTGCCTGTTGGTTTTCTGTAGCAGTAAGCAGGTATACCTCCTAATAAGGGAATAGGGAGTAGCGGGGTTTTTATGGGCAAACAAGGTTTGCTTGGCTATAGTTAGCTAGCAAGTTTGGTTGTCGTAGCCACATATGCCTCGACTGCTGATACGTGATGGCTAATTTGACCAAGCCTATGAGTTAGTGTTTATTGCACAAAAAACTTGCTTCCGTAGCCTATAAAATGTAATTCAGAGGCAGTTTCTATAATTTGACATGAAAACAGATTAACACTGTGTATTTTGTCCCCCATAAGGCCTCGGATTTGTGTACACAATACCAAATGCATTGTGTTGTGCCAGCGCTTCAAGTCAGTAATTCAAAGCCCTCTTCGACCGCAAAAATAACCCGCATTATACATCTCAAAATGGGGTTAAATTTCACGTCTGAGGGGATACTGCGGATAGTTGAGTCGCAGATTGATTGATTCTTCTATAGTGTTTCTGGATTATAAGCTCATGTGGACTTTGTATTTATCGGGAAAGGCTGTAACCAAATAAGGCATTAAATAAGTCAATATGCCATATCTTAGGCGTGTGTGGGCAAACGCGTTTTTGGTGCTGATAAATAATCTGCTCATAAATACTCTCACTTTCAGTTACTGTGATTTAGACAACACAAAGTCAGGGCAGACTGAGGTCCTCATGTTTAAATAAGTTGAGGCTTTTATAAAGATTTACCCTCGCTTGCCATTGGGCCCATTTGGCCAAACTGGCTAAGTTGAAAAGTAACTTCAAGTTTGACAAAGAGTGCAAAGCCGGTTTGTTGAGCGGGCGTAAAAGCGTATTGCCAATTGTATGTCATAGCTTAAGATAAAACAGTTTAAGTCGCAAGTTGATAAAGGCATTATTAATGGCATGGTCACGTATAACTATACAGAGTAATGTATCAAAACTTTAGAATAGAAAATAGCGGTGTTGAGCGCTGGGCGGTGATTGTTGCTTACACTCGATGTTCAAATCTCAAGAAGAGGCGAGTTTTACCGCGCCGTCTATCTTTGACAATTTTCTACAGTGTTTTACGAAACAGATTAATAATTTGAATATCTAAATATCGTCATTATTACAAATCTCTCTCGCTCTAGACGAAGTCTTGAAGGCGCCTACCTACTACTAAGGCACTGCAATTAACCTTAGATTTTTAAGCATGGAATTGTTGCCCTAGGTTACAGCCTCGGTAATGTGATTAGTTTTTTACAAGGCTCGCGTCTGAATTACCTTGTAAAACGGCTTTGGCCCGATATGACTTTACAACATAGGTGCAAACAGTTTTTTGCTTACAAGGCAAGATATGGTGGGTCTCCAGTAAGGGGAAAAACCGTCAGCGTCGCCAGGCACTTTTAATATATGAGTCTGTAGTGGTGTTTATTTGATCAGGTTCATCTAGAGGCTCGTTAATGCAGAATCTGATAGTAGTTGGATATGATGTTTATCATAGTGAGTCAGATGCTTTCAAAGGACTCAAAACCAGTGGTCGATATTAGTCATGCATCCCCGCGGTTTTTGAAATGCCCAAGTGGTTAAAAATTTCAAGGTAAAACGATGTACCTATTATTGTGTACGTTGGGACCTACAAGTTATGAAGGAGGCGGGATTAGTTACAAGCCGAAGGATAGTCTCTTTGTCGAGGGGATAATTATTGTGCATTTTTTGGTGTATAGAACCAGAAACCGCTCATATGGCTGGTCAGTTCGTCGCTAAATAGGTGAGTCGGACCGACACACAATATAGAGGTGTCTAGTGAGTTTAAAGACGGCATAGCGTAGTATCGAGTTGCGTGAGGGTGGTTAACACAACGCTAGCCGCGCAAAAATATTCTGCTGACCAAGACGATTGGATGTTAATAATTTTGCAGATGTCGAAAAACACACGGCCATTAGAGGCGCGTATCATGAAGAGTCCTTGATCATTCTAGGCCCTCGGTTATCTTCATATCGACGTATAGAATAAATCGTACCTTGCAGGCTATGGAGCGTTATAGGACGAACCTTGCGGCTGGTGCTATGATATCCTGCCAGACAATTCATTTCTACTCAGGGTCCGCACTGGAACTCCATTTTAAGAGGTAAAGAACCGACAATAAGAAGGTGATCAAAATTTATAATGGTAGCTCCATGACAATGCTACGGCGTAGCAGCACGAATTTAGCAGCTGGCCAAGCCTATCTCCTGAACTCACAGTAAAGCCCTCTCACAAACGTTCGGATTTGGTCTCAGAAACATTTTTTGTTTGTAACCGAGGTTGAAGAACAGGCGCGTGTTGGGTTACTTTATTCAGTATTACATGGCAGAACATCCTGTTATTGCCGCTTATAAAGCAACGGTCACGAAAATACACAAATGGATGCCTTAAGTGTAGATGGGGGTGCGTTATGAAATATGTAGCGCCGTTAGATCGATTAATGGGGAAATCTGAACTTGTAAAATTATTCCCCATGGCCGCAATGCGTCCAAACCGCGTATTGGTAGAGCTAGAAGAAAGTCGTTACTCTAAAGTCGGTTTCTTATTGGTGTAGCTCAGACCATTTCAGCTTTGCGCAACTAATGGGGTGCGTCCCTAATTAATGAGTACTCTCAAAGAGTGGCGATGAGCTCTTGATCAGAACGAACCACCGCTAAATGGATGGTCAACGACCTCTAAGGTTCATTGTGCATCGGTTCGCTACATCAAGTGTGGCGAGGTTTAATTCAATTTCGTGACAATGTGGGACTTATAGTGGGTCATAGGATGAAAGATACGGAGTTAATTGTTGTTTATGAAGTGGGCTAATAAATGGTAGCCAAATTCCAAGATAAATGCTAAAGCAGTGGAGCCGAGAACCAGAACGAATATGTCAGAGACGTAAACACATTTAAGAAAATTGAACTCAAACTTGAAAGAATGAATAGGCAAGTAAACAAACCTTGCCTTTTAAAGAGTAATAACTGTCTAAAAATAATTCAGCATAAATTCGTCGTTATACTGTTTGCGATAAATATAGACCTCAGTAATAAAAGTGGATTACAGGTGGACAGTGGTCAAAGAGTTGGCAGAAGGGGAACATAAGAGAGAGAGAGAGGTTGGGAAGGCTGTGCCCTGGGACACGTAGACGTGAGTTTGACACCGCGCAGGTGCTGGTCTGCGTAGAGCATGCGGTTGCATTGGACTCCGGTCGATAGATGAGGGCATGTAGTACAACATTCGGTTAACGAATGGAGTGAACGTACTTGAAGGCGGGCGCTGTAGAGAGATTTAGTGAGTGGTAAGCTTGCTAGTGGGAAGCTATAGAGAATAGTGATACAATAGATTACTGTGGTGTTTTAGTTTGGTTGGTGTGGCGGGGTTCGCTTTTGTCCGTCCTTTGGTGGGTCGGAGTCGCGTGTTACTCGGGACCCATCGCGATGGCACTTTATCTCGGTTGATGTTGTGCCATGACTGCGTGGACAGAATTAGAGAGGTTGTCTTGGATGTCTGGGCGATAGCTTCTAAGAAATGATAGAGTATACAGTATGCGGGAAGGTAAGTAAGAGTACTGAAGTGTTTTTTCAAAAAAAGCGGATGGAATAGATACATAGTTATGGGTAATTGAACAAAATAAAGTAATCTAGTACTAGTAGGTGTTGTGGAAAGTGGGAAGACAACTTTGGCTAACGCCATTGCGAAAAGAAACTCGGTCGGTTCCTAAATTAGTTGCCTCACTACACGACCAAAAAGAGATGGCGAAGTAAGAGGGAACAGTTATTATTTAAGACGAATATCGGATATTTCCAATATAAGGTTTATTGAATAACTCTTTATAATAAATAACTATGCTTTATGGATAACGTAAGAATACCGTAGATAGAAGGAATTGGGATCTTCAATAGACGTAATGGAGTGTCGTTTTTGGATAAACAATGGTGCAGCTGCTCTAAAAGAAGTTTATCCCTTCTATAGGCAGAATTATATTATTAGAAATCGACGGAAGAAAGCGAGATTCCCAAAGAATGCGAAAAAAGGAGGCGATAAGTCCCAGAAATATCAACAAAAGATTATTGTTTGCTTCAACAAACCAGAAGTTTTGAAGCGCCGATAGAAACAGAATCTAGTTTCTAGTCGGTTCAAGATTAAAAAAGTCTGTTGACGAACATCTTAACCGTATGTCAAAAAATAGTTTACTAATAAATGTCAGTCGAAGTCGTGACAGACTAGCCGAGTATTACTCGTGAAAGCGCTGGTCTAGGTTTACTTTTTGTAGTAACGTGATTAGAATAAATTTTAAGTGATTGGTGGGTACTTCCATTTTGTTTCCTATGCTGTCTCCTTACTTTTTTATGATACTTAAGGATTCAGTAGCTGACGAAAAGAACGACATAATAGCGAGCTTTATGATTGCCTTTATATCTCAACACTTAAAGTCAGTGCGGTTGAGCACCTTAAATTTCTCTAAGATTCCTAACCTAACCTCAACAATCCCTCATCTATTTCTGAATTGGGGCTTTTATTCTATTTTTTCATTAAACGCCCATCTATAGTATGATATATTAGAATATCAGCTTCGTTCTTTAATTGTGAATGTCAGAGCTAACTAGAGAAGTCCATAATGGACATTATAAATAGAGCTGATTCAAAATATGAAAAAGATGCGAAGAATGAATTTAACAAAAGGTTTGGAGCCAGGCTTGTTTGTATTGATTACCTTATTGGGCAACCGCAGGACAAAGCTTTCCCATTGCTCTCTCCTATTATCAATCGAAGGTTAAAACGGAGCAGTACACCTTCTTATATAAAAAAAAATAATGAGAAATTAGTCGTTAATTGACCTGGTACATCTATTTCAGGTGCAATGGCGGTTTTTTCGTTTAGCTAGAAGACCCAGAAAGCATTCATTAATTAGAAGTAGTCGAAGCCTTGGAGGCCAATTATTACGTATCCCTAATACAGGAATGATTAAAATCAGGTTTTTTTCGGATTTGGGGCCGACGCTAATCACCTGGGGAAAGTAGTTTTTAACCCGAGGTGTTTAAACAAGCAGACACCATATAAAAACTATTTCGTCCAACAAACAGTCGAGGCGCACATTGATTCGTGAATCCGTTGAATCATCGAGATATCCCAATCTCTTAATTGGAATGAAACGAAAGAAATTAGTTTAAGAGCTAAGAAAGGTGTGGAAAAAGTTACAATGAACTGTTGAAAAATGAATGGAAGAGATTTTCCTTCTAATAAAGTGTTCTTATTTCTTGTTCTGTGATGTTTTTAATTCCATATGTATGCACGGCTTCCTTTTTAGAAGCTAACTGGGGATCCTTATGGCAGTACAGATGAACTTTCAGTTGCAGTCGTTTAATCGAAGATAATCCAGTGAATTATGAGGAAAATTGGCTTCCGGGCTCTGAATTAATAGAGAATTTTTAAAAAGCAATGATTCTTTAGATCTGGCATTTTGTGCCCAAAGTGAAGGCTGACCACGAAGGGATTAAAAATCGAAAGTATTAATATGTGATGACATACCAAGAGACTTCTTCAAAAATGCCTGCCACATTTAAATGGAATAAGCATCCGACAAAAAAATGAATTGATTTTATCAAACAATGGGTCATTAAACTTCATTGGTGAACGTAATTAAGTAATGCAGCTTGTAAAAAGAAGTCTAAAAAAGAAGTTTCCTGGGAATGTACAAAAGCATACACAGAAAGCTCTATTTGATCCAAATAAGAGAGTGGGAGAAAAGGATTTGCAAAGCTCTGGTGCTGTCGATGGATCGGATGAGATTAGATGGAGGAACAGAAAGTTGCTGAACGGAAATAACAGAAATAACTGGGAATTGACTAGTTAGCAAAGCACGCTGTTCATTTAGTGACAGGAGCAGATACTTTAAGCATGCGGTTTTAAAGGAATGACACAAGGAGTTGCTCAATTAGATTTAGGGGCGATTAAATTAAATGAGGTCATTGGCACAATTTAGCTTTCTAAACGTTGGTCCCACTTAAAAGATGGGCTTACTCAATTAAACCAATTCGGAGCTGCTGTTTATGAAGGGTTACAGCCTATACAAATGGCGCCAGCTCAGCTAAGATTCAGGCCGCAAGCCAATTGACAGCTAATAATGGGTGATGAAACTTCAATGGTGTGGGTAGTTTTGAGTAAGTGGTGTAGACCAAGTACAACGACCGGTATCGGATCACTAAAGACCGATTAAATCAAACTTTACATCCTGGAACAGTATGTCAGACGAAAATCAAAAATAATTTAGATACATTACAGCTTAGTTTGCCTCAGATAAATAAGGTATTCAGAAGTTGAATACCTGCTCTATGGGCGCTGAAAACCGGTGGGGTAAATACCGATTCTAATTACTACAGATTTTAACTAATGTAGGACAAATCTGGTGGGTATGGCCAGAATAATTTAACAAAGCCGGTGACCTTAATCAGATATTGGAACAGCTGCACAAACACTACGGTGTTAAAAACTCAAGAAATCAACGAGTACAATTTAGTACTGTCAAAAAAACAGCAAGCTTCAAAAGCTTTGGAATGAAACTCCAACAGAGCAAATTATTAAATGTTTAGAAGAGGAGTGGCAAGTAACAGGAAAGAAAACCGTTTACGTTGTCCAAGACATTGGCTGCCAAAGTGCTGTCTGTGAAAATTTAAATAAGCATACGGACAAGAAGCTACTAATGCAGGACTCAGCTAAAGACTTACAAACAAACTTGAAGAATTAGCTGGATTAAACAAGTCAATTCGACTGTTAAAAACATCAAGTGGACTTAACTAGCAGCGGGTTTTCGATCAAAGCTCTTCCTGGTGCTGTTTCAAGCTATTACTGAGTTACGTGCGGAATTAACAAGTGTTCCA
>Ga0163217_1077884_pt1 | contig 10722 bp, 4 predicted proteins | sample SynspAceP_FD_185933 | JGI IMG/M metagenome (GOLD analysis project Ga0163217, IMG submission 185933) | Saline lake microbial communities from Ace Lake in Antarctica - Synechococcus sp. Ace-P (PacBio error correction) | ecosystem: Environmental > Aquatic > Non-marine Saline and Alkaline > Saline ...
AAGAGAGAGATTCTGTGTTTCGAGTAAATCATCTCTGGTAGGAGATGGGATCGTCCCGGAGAATGAAAAATACTGATTGGACCAATATTTTGAAATGAAACAATTTTCAACTGGATTTCCCGGGTCCAATGAAAAGGATTTAAAACAGTGGTTGGGGAGGTAACAGTTCCCCCCGGAAGAAAGAAAAATAAGGTTTCCGATTGAAAGAAATCATAAAAAATTTGCTTTCCCAAAGGTAATCTTCGAATCGCTAAAAAGATAGCGGAAATTTGGAAGAATGAAGCAGCTGAAACATTCGCTCGCGCAGCTCTCTTCCGACTGCCAGTCCGGTGATCTACGAAGACCACAGCGACCCTTTTCGGCCTCTTTAAGCCTAAATTTTCTACATCGGCCAATGATCAGTGATCGTGCACATTCAAGAAGATAAGCACGATTAAAAAGGCTTTGGGATTCCTTGCAGATTTGCTTTCCCAACAGAAGAATTGGGTAGGAATCGATAGTAACAAGATATCATCTGGGGCTTGGGGGAGTTTTCCATTGCTAAGTCCAGCAAAACAGGAGGTTTTAGTAGGTAGTTTTTTGCAGTATTGCAGGTTCAGGTGGAGGCTTTAACGTGGGCAGTTTGCAGTATTTGTTACACGTCAGCAAAAGACAAAAAAATTTAAGGGGCCTGGCGTTCCGGTAGTTTAATTGGGATCGCCACTGCTGTGATAGCTTCCAGGACTACCGCGATTGCCTCAAGAATCTGATCGGGTAATAGTTTTTTTAATCTTGCTTTTAGCAGGGCCCTGAAAGCTCCGAGTTTGGTAACTTCCTTTTTCACTTGCTTCGGAAAAGTGAGTAGATATACAATCCCGGAATATGCTTGAGTTTCTCATTATTTTTTAGATTCTTCAAACACTCGCGTCATCTATTCTTGGCATGTTTATATAGAAAAATAAAATCTGGCAGATTTACCGTCATTTTCAATTTTTTCAAGTGCATCCAACACAGCCCATTTGCCTCTACACATTCTATTCGATCAAGCGTATCGATCAGTGCTTCTTTGAAAAAGAATCTGTCCGGTCTGAACCTCTCGATGATCAATAATTTTTTTTTTTCTGTACATAATCCAATAGTTTTTTAATGTGGCTTAGTAAGTGGGCAGGAATATGTGAAAATAAGCTCCTTTTTTCTTTAGAGTTTGCGAAAATTTCACTCCCTGTGGTTTTTATAATTTTTTTTACACAACAGCTAATCCAATGCCAGTACCGCTTAGAATCTCTTTTGTTGTGAAGACGTTGGGATGGTAAATATTTGTTCGCATACTTTTGTTCGAAAGCCGATGCATTATCCTGGAAAGTTATTTCCACCATATTGATTAGTCAGGATTCAAGCTAGGATATCTTTCAATTCTCTTTTCAGAAATTTTTCTTGAATGAATTATTAATAAACAGGGAAACACCTTTTTAGAGATTCAGGGATTGCTGATGAGTTGATGAAAAGCTGATTCATCTGAAAAGGGATGCTCTAGAGTTGGCAGGTAGCAATTCTATTTTGGCTTTCTTTTCTTATAATATTTCAAAATCATATAATTATTATTTTGAGGGTAAGTTGAGGTGGTTTTGAAAAATGCTTTTCGTGTATGGAGCAGCCTCGAGTTTAATTTAAGTAAATCTTTGATAAGTTATGGTCATGCGGCTGGAAGCTCCCTCATTTTATTGAGATACGGACTTTACTTCAAGAGCGCTCAACTCAATCCTTTGTGATTATCCTGCAAGCGCATGGGCAAAAGTTAAGATTTTTGCGCATGGCTCTGTAAATCATGATTGCGACATGCGCAAATTGGTCCAATTGAAGATTGGTTTGTTTTAGTTTTCGATTGATAACTACTCAATTCAATCGTTCGTTCTTTTACTAGCTTTTCTAATTTCTGTAAATGTTTTAATTTTTTGGTCGGCTAGTATTCTTAAGTGACATCTTATATCGCAAAAGGTTAATTGCTTCCGCAAGTTTTTTTCATTCACAATTTTGCCGCGCATTCTTAGCATGGTCGTTTGCCAATGCGAAGGAAATGTGAGTGTGATTTCAAAAGTCAGTGAGGCGTTCTTTTTCTGGAAGAATTTTCTCGAAGTGAGCCGCTCAGATGATCATACCATTGATGATTTTGAATTTCGTAAAATAATTCCCTTCCGTATCTGCGTTCTTCTACATCGAATTTTTTTGTAGAAAGACGCATTGGCAGTTTTGAATGCTGAGTTTACCCATAGTATTGCCCAGTGGTTTCGCGATTGTCGTCCAGATGCTTTCGGCATAGAAGCGGGTGGGCTTTAGTTGTTCTGCTTAATAATAAGTTACTGATTTTACATGATGATTTCGTTGGTTGATTTGGAGTTCTTCTCTTGAAGTTTTAACTCTTCGGTTAAGACTTTGCATCTCTTCATTGCTGCCTTTCCAATTCTTCATTGGCACTTGCAGTTCTTCATTGGTGGTTCCATGTTCCGTAAATAGATTGCATATCTTCCCGTGCTTGCGAGCTCTTTTCTCTAATCGATCGTTTCGTTGTACAGGAAGCTTTTTCGTAGAAGATGCTTTTTCGTGATTTCGGACGCAGAAATTTTTATTTTTTCAAATTGGACTAAGAAGTGAAGGTCCCGTATTGGTCAGCGGAAGTGATTTTGATGTTATCAAGATTTCTCTCACATTGATTTGATTTGATACTTCTTGAGATTGAATTTCTTGCTTGGATTTTTGCTTATAAATTAGCATTGCCAATTCAAATGCTAAGCTTCCATGGCCATTTTAATAATATTGTTGCGTAGGTCTTTCTTGCGGCGTTGGGAAAAGGTGGTGATGTCACCGTGAATGTGAGCGATGTCCTCTGCTCTTCACACAACTCTGCAAGGGAATTTAGAAGCATTACTGTTCTGCATTTTTCGAAAATAGTGATACTTAGTTCTGTCGGATTAGGTTTTCTTTCTTTGGGGACAAATGATTCTTCTTTGGGCGCTCTGTGGCTTACTCATGAACCCCGCCAGGCAAGGCTTGCGGGAATAAAATTTTTCAATTCTTCACAAAATGTGAAACAATCGGAGGCAGGCGCCAATGGTTTCAGATTTCCCAGCAAGAGAATCCTTTTCTTTGAGCGCATAGTGAAAAGTGGTTAGGCTTTTTTCTGCAAAAAAGCATCCATGTAAATAAGGATCAATTGCGGACCTGATTAATCATTTTTGGCAAATGCGGGGGGTCTTTCAGAAAATTGTGAGGAGCAAACACACACATATCCCGACATTTTTTTTCAGCTCATAAGGTTATTGGTTTTTACAAAAATATTTTTTTTAGCACCTCAGGAACATTTTCCACATCTCTTTAGTATAATATTGTGCTCGAGCTTTTTTGGATAGCTTTTTCGGAATATCACTTGAGAAGATTTGAATTTTCTCTTCCGCTGCTTTATTCCTAAAAAATTGAGAGGGTATGGCAATGAAATGATTTCTCGCCTGTGGAGCATCCCGGCTATCCAAACGCGAGTAGAAACTCGCCCTCAACTTTAACTTTTAAAGATGGCGGGCAAACTTTGTCGTTTAATTTTCGAAAAGTTTTTCTCGTCTCGGGAAAAATGAGTGACAGAATAGAATCCTGAAAGAGCGCATCATTGTTTCTGCATGGATTGGGTACGCAAAAATTTTAAGTATTCGGCCAAGATTACATCTTGTTGGTAAATTGAAATTCCTTCGGGTAATACGTCTGGTGGAAAGTCGGCTGCTTTGTAGAAAGTAATCAACTCCGGTTTCCGATTTGAAGTATTGAAATATTGTTTTGAATTTATCTGACTTCGCTTTAGGAACTAGAATCATAGGTACTTGTAAATGTGAGTTGTCTGTATGCCGATTTGATTTGTAGCAGCTGCTCAGGGATTTTTTCGGGAGCTATACAAATAAATCGACCATTTCTGAATTCCTGCATTTTTGTGGCTCCCAGTATATTCTGCCAAGTTTCTGGATCCCTGAGCAATGGTAATCGCCTCCATGATTCTTATGTTTTCATCGAGGGAGCGTATTGGCTGTTCTGAAAGCACAATTCCAACAGCATACTCTTTGTGAATTGTTGGCTAATTGACGTGAAAAATTTATCAATGTAAAATTGATGGCCTTGTTTGTCTGAGGAAGCAAAGTTTGAAGTACCCATCGTTTTTGAGTCAGAGTTCTATTTCAGGGAATGATGTGATATTATCAGGAGCAGATGAATATTTTCGATGACTCCTGGACGGAATTTGGTAACACCTGTAGAATATTATCTGCAAAAAACTTGGTGGGATTGGGTCGAGATGGCTGTGCACCAACACATAAGCATTCGGAATTTGGGTATCGCGCCAGCAGTCCGCTTGAATGCAATAAGTCCTCCTGTGATGCTCAATTCCCACAAAGGAAAGTTCTGGAGCTTGCAGGCGTTTGATCTTTATTTTTTTTTTGATACAGTCATGGGTCTGAAAAAATAATTATAATGTATGTTTATGTTTCCTTTGGCCAATACTAAATAAGTAGCTAGGAAAGATTGTTATAATAATTTGGCTTGAATGATAAAATATACCGCACCAAGATTTTGGTATAAATACTTTTTTCTATAGTTTTTGATATGGATAAGAGAATTAGGTTAATATTTTTTGCATCAAAACTTTAAATTTTGCTTAACCAGTCTATTGTTCGTCATATCGCACATTGAACAGAGATAAAATCAGGTGATTAACTTGTTTTTATTAAATAGTTTTTTTTGGACATATATTTCCTCCAATTTCTAGGTTAGAAATCGTAATAGTAACTCTTATCTCTCAAGTGACATGTGCAAAATAATAGCCTTTTCTGCCTGATATCTAAATCAGTAAAATTTTCGAGAGTCTGACATTATTTGATGAACCATGTTCTACTGAATATACTCAAATCAGCAGGAAAAAATGATTCTATTGCATATTTGTTGCTATTTAATTTCCCAACTGGTTCATTTCAGGATATAATTCGTCAAAAGTAGGCCGAGACTATTTCGCATTCTATGGGTGCTGGAAATAGCGTAGCTATTTGACAGGAATTTAGTTTTTAATTTTTAGGAGCGACACAGGCGTGGTTAATCCCGCGTTTCAGCTAACTTCCTATTGAAGTGAGCTGAGCGCAATCGAGAAGGTCAATCTTTCTATTGCCGAATACTCGTCCATCTTCCATTCAATAATCGGTCTGTGCTTCGGCAGAACTCAGGATGTGGGTGACGATAAAGAATCGTACTGGTAATTCCGCATTTTTTTAATTCTTTAAAAATGTTGAATACGATTATCTGCTTTTCTTATCGAGATTTCCGGTAGGTTTCAATCGCCCATAATCAGAACAGGGTTCTTGTTAATTGCTGCTGGAATGGTACACGTTGCTTTTGCCTCCAGAAAAGCATGGGTCTGCTTTTTCAGAGCATGGTCATGCATGTCGAAGATTTTTTATAGCTTTTCCATCGCGCGGTGTTCCGTTTCTTCTCTGGAAAATTCACCAAACCTTCAGCCCTGGATCAATGACATTTTCAGCCTAGCAAAACTCATTGAGTAAGTAGTGAACTGAATACGAAACCGATTTTTTCGTTCCGAAGCTTTAGAAAGGTAGTTAGACGATTTTCCGGTGATGAACTCTGCATCGAATCAAGAAGTTCACCTTATAATCAGTATCCATCGTCGAAGAATATACAAGAGCGTGGATTTTGCCACGGCCGCTCTTTCACTACGGATAACGAATTCTCCTTGAGTGATTGGTAAAACTCACTGCTTCAATACTGCGTTTCTATAGGGGTTGGTAGAAAAAAAACATTGTCGATGTTTATCGCCTCTAAGGGCTGTTTGTTTTCCGTCTTTCCTCTGCTTATATCCACTGGATCCTCACGTACTTTGCTTTTCCTTGCTGGAAACTTGCGAGGTAGGTGGTTGACTAAGCTGAAAATGCTGCCGTATAATGTAAGTATTTGATATTGAAGTCACTGGGTAGTCTTGACTGTGGCAAGGTTCCGTTTCAATGGAATTCGCTTTCAATTCCTAAACAGGCGAGGTAAGCGCATGAAAGGCGACGCATCCACCAATTATCCAATGGAGAGCGCGATGGTGATGAAAAATCCGCTTCACATCGAACTGTAAATCCGATGGCTTTTAATATCGCAATCGTGTCCCTAGCTTTTTCATAGATCATCATGTTTAGAATATGTAGATCCCAAGCCAAGACGAAAGCAGGTGATTCCTAACTGCGTAGCTGTCAGCGTTCGATGCTGGAGCCAGTTTTCAAATTGGGCATTGACCGTCTTGAATGTCATCAGCTTCAATCTCAAAATATCTCGATTTCTTCGGGCAAAAGCGGGAGTCCATTAAAGTCGTAGAGTTTTACTGAATATTTGTAAGGTAGGAGAGGTTGCCAATCACTTTTCCTGCCGGTATTGATTGGGCATAATATTACGTATTGTCCAAATTCGCCAATCCGGATTGGTAGTAAGCCAACTACTTAAGTTGGGCTTTATTACCGTTGGGAGCTAGTTCACTTGGATCACATCGCTATATCTGCCAGCATTACGATTGCTTACTCCTTTGCCCAGAAATAATACTGTTGGTTTGGAGCAGCTTCTGCTGGATTTCTTACAATGAATAATCTTGAAAAGGAACTAATTCAGTTTTCCTTTTCTGGAATCTATTCCATTTATCATCCGGTCAATCACGATGCTCCTACATTATAAAATACCTTTTGAAGCGATTTTTTGAACTCACGCCCTGACTCTCGGTCTTCAATATAGCGGTTTTTTAGAATGGTGTTAGAATTATAATGCTACTGGATTGCTGGGTTTGATGATCGGATCACAATCATCGAATTGCCGGGATCTGAATTCTGGCGAGAGATCGATGGGGTTGATTTCGGATTGGGTTTGATCTGATTGTAAAACGGACATGAGGAGTTTCGATTGATTACCATCCATCGAGAAGAGTATTGAGTCCATTATAATCCCAAGAGGGAAATAAACATGTGATGCTAAAGGTGACTCCAATAGCTGCTACAATGGTCTGCTTGCCGCGGCAAACAATTAAGGCTCTGGCGAGTTCTAAAATCAGCGACCACTTAAATAGGCCCTGGGCTTGATGATTTTGGTGGAGGAATTGTCTTCAAAGATTTCGCGATTGATAGTTTGTAATCCACTTTTGAACCGGAATACTGGGTCTCCTGATTCATTTAGGACAAGATTCCATCATCCATCAGGTAGCTTCTGGGAATGATTAATGCATTTTCCTTGACTTCCAAATATATTGGCTCTTAGGTCCAGTTGGGATAGAGTCGGGGCGGAGTTGGTGAACTTGGCTTCGATGGTAAACACTTTTTGGTATTCGAATCATGATAGGAAAGATTTTGGTCCTTGAGTTCGACAAGTCTCCCTTTGTAGGCTATCCATGGATACGAGATCATGAGCTGGCTCATTTTACTTTTGGAGATATATATCATCGACTTCATTCCAAGAGGAATTCGTAGTACTTCCTAAAATGCCAAGCATTTGAGGTGACATTTCCCTTTTTTCCCTTGAGCAAGGCGTTAGTGTTTTTTGATTTTACTTTTTAGAATGTCATCATTTCCAGACCCGACTATAAGCAAGTTTTTTGGAAGGCATTTTTTTTCGTTGAATTCGATTCTTTTTCCAGGTTGCGTAGCGCAATTGCCAGCAGCCAAAAGAGTAGTTAGTTCTCATAAGCTAAAGAGCGCTGTTTCCAATTCTACTTCAGTCCCCGATATTTTGGCTTCAAAGATGTATTTTTTGCCTGCTCGTAGCGCAAGAGTCGTTCGCAATTTTTGCTTTGGCGATCGTGGTGAGCTGTAGATCTCTGAGTACTTTGGTTTGGTTTTTAGGTCTGCAAAATTAACGTGCGATCTCCGCACTTTCCCGGCTCGTTTTTTCCGTTCGAGTAAACGGCAAGATTGGGTGCGACTTCTACGCTGTCCCTTCCGGTGACAAGCTTCCCTGAATAGGTCCTGAGGCATTGGTAAGGCATCGTACTGATTACTGCAGGATTTTGCAGAAGCATAAACAGATTTCTGAGATTTTTCCAAGTTTTCAGGGAAAATCGAAATTTATCTTCACTGCTACATCGAAAAAAGTAGAAAAAAAGGGAAAGAAGGGCACCAAGAAGATCGGAAATTAATTTTGAGTATCGAGGTGTCTTTCATGGTTTAAGTTTTTACAAATTAATCATTTCATTTAAAAACATTTGAAGAAATTGTCATAATTGCAGGGAAATAAGCCTTTAGACCTTTTGATCAAGCTGATCAAAAAATTCGTTCTTTTATTTCTCTTTGAAACATCACATAGAAAATTCAATTTCCTTCTATCATTTTGATAGTCCTTTAGTTATTTTTGCGCCTTCCGCCTATTCAAACCGCTCCAAAAATCCAACGTACCGAGGCTGATTCCAGCGAATCTTCCAGAGAAACAATTGGATATTTTCCATCAGAAGAGCAAAGATTTTCCAGTGATGATTTTTATCCATGGCGGAAGTTGGATAAAGGGAAAAAGGAAATTTTAATAATTTTCAGGGGAAGTAAAAGGCTCGAAGAGATGTGGTCACGGTGAATCATAGATAATCCTTTGGCCCCAGATATCAAGCTGCTCGATGGAACTCGCATATGAAAGTGTAAGATGTGGGTCTATAAAACTCGAAAAATTTAACGGTGGGGATAAGGAAAGATTTTTATTTCAGGACATTCCGCAGGAAGGCCACCTTGCAGCTTTGGCAGCCATCAAAAAAAGAGCTTATGAATAAGCTTGATTTAAATCCATTAAAGGGAGCGATTTCAACGTCGGCAATAGGTTAGACAGTATTGGTTCTCAATGAGCGAAGATGCCTGACGGAAGAGAATTACAATGATTACAGCCTTGCATCCCGCGTGTGGAAGGATATTAGCCGATCTATTTTTTTGATGGAATGAATTCCATTTTAATTATGGAGGGGAGCTGACCATATCCCTGGAATCGTTGACAATTGATACGTTTTCGGAAGCGGTGCTGCGGAACTCGGAACGAACGGAGTATTTCATACTATGAGAAGAAGAACACATCCAATGATTCCAGTTTTTCTGGAATTTGGAGCAAAGGCTATGATGAAGTGTTGGGTTTTATTGAGAAGACTTGATTTTAAATCCATTATGTTGGTAAAAATACAAACTTTTTAAAATAATTTAGTTCGTTTTGCGTTAGATGATATCTTATTACAAGATTAATTTCATTTTCGAAAAAGCATTCTGATGCGGAAAAGTTTATCGCTGGAGAGCGATAGTTGTAAAGCAGTATTTGGAATAGGAATCAGGAAGTTCTAGAATAGCTTTCCCTGGCTAAGTTAATTAAAGGGAATAGGTTGCCTAGATTCAAGATAGTAAAGGTAATAAGTTAGGTAATTGTAGAAGTTGATTTTGAGGATCAATCGTAGAAATCAGATTTATTGGTAACTCTAGTGAGTATGACGAGTGATGAAGCAAAATTAAACGTCAAGACATGAATAGCGAAAAGTTGAATACTTGGTTTTTTACTTGATAACTCCGCTGATTATGAAATCGCTGCGGTGAAGCGGTATGAGAACTCAATATGCTTCAAAAAGGCTCAATAGCACATAAGGAAAGATGCCTTTGGTTATATCTTGTGATTTGAGCGTAGCAGTGGGATCTGCCTGGAGTGATTATGTGAGGAATAAAATAGGAGCGGATTTTGGTTTTAAATGCGACTGACTTGGTAAAGATCTGGTGACAAGGGCACTATTATGCAAGGTATCAATTATAAGCAATGTTTCTTTGACTATGATTAGCAATTCGACTATTGAAAATCCCGCCAGCTTGGTTGATTAAAGAATATACTTGAAAAAATATGGGTTGATTGGCTGATTTCTAAAACGATAAGGAGTTGGGTATTCAAAACTAATTCGTTTTTTTTCAACTCATATGGAGTGTAACGGGGATAAATGTTGCTAAGTTTCAGGAAAATCTTTGTCAGAGTGAGGATAGCATACCATGTTGATTTCCTAATGCGTGTGTAGTGGAATGAAATTTCTATGCTCGGATGAGAAAGATTCAAAGCCATTAAGACTCTTCATATTTCTTTATCAATTCGAATTTCCTGTAAAATAACATGAATAATATCCCGAGTTCCCACGGTTCTTTTTTTTGCTTGAGTTAGGTATAAATGCAGGCCTGAATAACTGATACTCCAGAATCAGAAATTTGTCATTAATTAGCTTCGTAAAATGGCATTTATAATGATTTTGTTTGGGCTTTATTTCAAGAAAAAATCATAGGAGTTTGACATCAAAAAAGATTTTCAACACGTATTTTTTTGCTTTGTAATATCTTCTTCAATGAAATCTTTGGAATCTAATTAGATTTGGAGAGATTGATATATCAAACAGTGATTCCCCAGGTAGTTAAGGTTTTCGTTGACTAACGCTTCAAAGCTTCCTAAGCTTGAAGACTTGTATTCTGCGATTTCTGCATATTTTTTGATTTTTTTCAAGAAGCTTTTCCTTTGGTCAAATTAAGACGCCTTTTCATAGCTGTGCGCAATGTTTAGTGGTTTATGCGTTTGATTTTAGAACTTGATTTAAATAAGTTCAGCTTTTTAGTTGGTGTGTGCCCATGTTATGGTTTGTATTTCTTTGAAATATCCGGGAAGTTTTATTTCCGGCAGCGGGGATTTAATAGCGTAGCGAGA
>Ga0163217_1103017_pt1 | contig 10722 bp, 7 predicted proteins | sample SynspAceP_FD_185933 | JGI IMG/M metagenome (GOLD analysis project Ga0163217, IMG submission 185933) | Saline lake microbial communities from Ace Lake in Antarctica - Synechococcus sp. Ace-P (PacBio error correction) | ecosystem: Environmental > Aquatic > Non-marine Saline and Alkaline > Saline ...
GGTCCACCCTTCGCTAAACCTACTAAAAAATATAAATCTTATAAAGGCTTTCCTAACCTGAATATGAAATATTGTTAAAGAACGGCAAATTTAAACAGCAATTACCAAGAGAATATGAACAAACACTGGATCCCATTCCGCAAAATGATTCCGAAAAAACCAAGGTCCCCAAATTAAGAAATACTAAATACAGCGATTAACCAAAAAATACCTGTCTCTAATTTTAAAGTTTTAGTGATTATTATTTTATGTTCCATAAAAAACCTGGTCCTTTAGCCAATTCACTGAACCTTAACCGATCTTCAATTATAGACACATCTAAAGTAAAATAGTCTGTTTCCATGGAAACGTAAATTCAATAGCTAAATTTATTTACAGATCAATTTAAAGTTGCCACTTGGACATATATTAATAATTTGAAAAGTCTACCAATAAGACTTTCTTTAATTACTTTTATTACGAATTTGAAAGTAAAATAAAGTATCCATCGCATGTTTGCAAACATAAAAAATTGCTAAGGAAGATACCTCGATTCGAAATATTTATTAATAAGACAGTAAGTAGTATTGTGTTACAAACGTTACAAAGTTCTAGTCCTATAATGCCTACTTTTATAGGAGTTATTATAATCATTACAAAAAGGATTAATAAATTTATTTTTGCTAAAACCTTTCTGTGAATTTGAAGATGTAATCAAAAAAGTTACCCATGACCGAAAAATGAGGGCTTTGGTGTATTAACAGAAATAGATTTTACTGCCACCTTAAAAGAAAAAATTAAATATTGATTTTAAGAAATACCGAATTTTGGGAGCCCTGCAACGCAAACCTTTTTGCGCAATAAAGCCTTAAAGCAGAGGAATAAGGTCGTACTATGTTTACCAATGTAATCGTAATATGTTCAGTGAGTTAGAAAATGGAGAAAATAGAAGTTGCTGCAGTAAATCCAATGGCATCTATGCAGCAAGTAAAGAAAAAGAATGGAAAACATTGCCATAGAGATTTGACATAAACTGAAAAACGTAATCGATATCCTTTAACAAATATATTCTTGTTATATCCAAACGTAGTTTAAGTTAAACAACACTTAAATATACCTGTTTGATTTTAAATTCCTTGTTAACCAGTCATAAATATAAAAAAGAAGAAGCCTAGCGCCTTCGTACTTTTTGTTTCCCAATTTTCGCCCAAACTTGCGTTTTGGCTCCACGGAAAACAAAAAAAGTGATTTGCAATATGCAAATCAACTTTCTGCTGGGTCCGGGATGAACAGAGAATCCGCATATCGATTACAAAACCATTGATTTTCAGTATTTAAATGTAAAATCAATCAAAATCCCTTTTTGACACTCGATTGTATACAATAGCTTAAGAACGTATTGATTGTTTGTTAGTTACGAGATAAAATTACGAAAAAATTATCGTAACTATCGGCAAATGCAAAACCTAACTTAAATCAATACATTTTTAGAAGGCACTGCCCATAAGTTCCTGCTCTGACTCGTGAATTCCAATCTCTCCGCTATTTCCTTCAACGGCTAACTGATTTGCAACCTCATCAACAAGCATCCATTTGTTTTTGTCCAAACGAAAGTACTGCCCCTACCCTTTTTGCCAATTCCCAAAATCAACAGCATTGTTTATCCATATCAATATTAAGTGCCAATCCATCTTTGACTATGGATGGAATTAATTGTCATAAGCCCAAGGGAAAAGTATCCAACTCCTTGGGGGTAGGCCCTAAAATTAAAAACCATGATTACGCAAATGGTCATTCGGTATGCGAAAGCCTCGAATATTAAGAAACAATCCTAAACGGCCTATTGATGTAGGTTTTTTACAATGTTACACGCATTTGTTTGGAATGAATTCAGCAATGTTCCAGAAACTTTGCTGGGTGTATCTCGTAATAGTGGTCCTCATTATTACCGGTCATGGTCATCGCTGATGAAAAATGGATACGTTCTTTCTTTTATCCTATGCAAAGACGTTTGTGTAAAAAAAGGGGTATGATAGTTTCCAGTAAATTTTTTCAATTCGGGAGGTGCCCATTTCATTCCCAATTTAAGATTGCCCCCCATCGATAAGCTAAAATTCCCCATGCTCTTTATCTATAGTTCGATTCTTTGAAGGAAATTTTTGCTAATCCAAAGATTTCCATGTTCATCCAAATTGTGGTCCTTAAGGTCTGCACCACCCAAAGAAGATCCCTGGAGCCATTAAAACGGCACCATTTTCTTACTTCTCATTATCAGTGCATTCTCAATGCTTGGCATGCTTCTTGAAGTTCTCCTCACTGGACAGACCAAGGGGCGTGAAGGATTCTCTTCATTGTTATCCAAGAAGGCCGTCACGGTCTGTTTTAAAACGTAAAGCTCCGCCAATTCTATTTTTCGTCATAAACTCCAAGCAGAAATAATCGATTTCATTAACGTAGTAGCTTTTTTTCGATCTTTCTATTAAGCTAGTTGGCTGTGCACCACGTCTTTTCATCAGGTTCTTCCCAGGCAGGTAACTGGCATGCCTATCTAAAAAGACACCAAAGTTTTCCTTCTTATGTTGGGTTTATTGTGACCGAAGAAAAACTGGATATCGGGATCTAAACAATAGTTGTTGTTCGATTTTAATCCAATTACGTATCGTATTCGAAGCTAAAGGCTTTTTTTCCCTTGGCATATAATGGGCTCCGCCAAGAACTACCTATCATCTTAGCTTTCTGGCATTTCCTGCCATGTGCATAAACGTTATTTCAAATTAAAACCTTGTGCCATTCTTTCACTTATAATAATCTATAGTCCCTTGCAAAGTTTTCTTCCGAATTCGTCATCTGTTGCCAAACTTCAAGTAAATACTGCAAACCAAGTGTAATAGAGAAATTAAATATGAATCCAATCGCTACCTTGAATTCCCCTTTTCTTATCTGATACACAAAGTCTTTCGATCTATACCTGCTCGGTTCAGAATACTTGAATAGTGGTAAGCTTTCTCGTTACGGGCAAGCTTATATTCTCTTCACTAATTGCCCATTATCCCCTGGTATTTTGGAAAAAGGACAGCTTTCTTATTTTTCATAATGGGGTATTATTTTTCCCCAAATTATAGCAATTATGGGGATTTAATACTCCGTTTTAAATCAAAATTTATTTTACAATATCATGAGAATCATCTTTTAAAATGAGCTTAATAGGAAAATTTCTACGATTATTTCTACACAGTGATTAAGAGTAATCTTTTCAATTGATTGTTAACAAAGTCAGGGTAAATTCAAGAATTACTTGTAACAGAGTCAGGGTAATTTTTACAAAATAACGTTAACAAAATTCAGGGTAAATCGTATTTCTAAAGATTAGAAGTTGATTATGACTATTTAAAATTAAATGTGGGGTGCATGTAGCACCATACATTAGAACTGAGTGTAAATCAATAGAAATGGAGGCCAATAAACACAAATTGAAAATAGTTTACTTGGCTTCCTTTACCCTCACAAAATATCCCTTAAAGATCAAATTCCTATTTACGAACCAGTTTGTTCATCTATTACGAATAGTACGCAATTTTTATGTAAATCGGTCGCAAATCCTTACGCAACAAAAACATAACCTTAAATTTTAATTTAGGAGGTGAACCTAAACCAATCTGTTTTAATTTCTACCGAAAAAATAAATATAGCATATCATATTTTTTTTCCCCAATCTTCCCTGAGTATTCCAAATGCCTTGTTATTTGGGCCTCAACTGTTTTTTTGGAACATTTAGCGTAATCCGATATTTCGATGTTGGTAAGGCCCTTCTTTTTTGGCTTAAAACAAAAATTTGTTGGCATTTCGGGTGGAAGTTTTTTCAATCTTCTTTGGTTATTGGCAATAATGGCTCAAAGGATTGCCATCCTGCAAATAATTTCTTTTCCAGACCTTCGAAATATTGTGTTCAAGATCAGTGTGATCGTTCTCTTGTAGGCATTTATAAATTCGATTGTAATAACGGACTGTGAATAAATAGTTTTTGTTAATGAATATGTACATTTGAGCGTCTTTCTTATCCTCCCAAGTTTTTAGAAAAATACATTCGGAAAGGAATGTCCCTCATCAAGTGCATGGTCATTGGGTAGAGAAAAGTGCGTACCAAATAGTCCTCCCGGTTATATAAGTCCACTAAGGTATACGTATGCCTTTTTCATCCCCCTTTTGAACGGCGCTTATATTAAAAACGCATTATCATCCGATATTCAAAAAAACTAGGGTTGTCGCAAAAATAGCTGTATGGTTAATTTGCAATATAATGAAAAAAAATCAACAAAAAATTAAGGGTATTGCAAATTTAGCTATGTCCATTACTTTAAAGATTGGACCTATGACTGATCAGAAGGAAGAAAAAATTATTCTTAAATATCTAATCAAACAAATGCAACCGCAAAGGAACTGGATACTTTGATCCCGATGGGATTTTAAAGAAGATAGGCCAATACAAAGATATTTTTCAGGAAATATATTAATTACATTTGAGATAATTACTAGTAAGAACGGACCTGAATACGGATAAAGATTAAGCAAAATTATTGCAAGAAAATAAAAAGGGATACAAATCGAAGGAAATTTTAACGATTTATGAAAATATGCTGCTATCGGCTTGGTTACTTTTTTTCTTTAAGTTATTCCTTTCCCCACAAGTGGGTCTCCTAGCCGATGAAACCGATTTATTGTCCCTAAAGAGGAAGCCATTACAATTATTTTGGGTAAATGAAGAGATAGAAACCCTAAGAGCTAAAGTGAAAATAGGAATACTGAAAGATTGAGACGGCAATATAATTTAGTACGCAGAACAATTCTCAATTAATGTATGCTGCAAAGCCGAAAAACCAAAATTGATTTACAATACCTCTGAATTTCCTTATGTAACAAAATTTGATGTGGTTCTAATCGGATGACCCATGTTTATTTGAATTCTGGTTCCTCTTCGTTATCCTAATTTCTTTATACTAGGAGCTAGCCGACAAAGTCTTTTTAACAGGAGACGCATATTTTGATGTACAGAAATAAAATACATCCTTTTGTAGTTGAAATGCCAATGCAACATAGACATTCAAGAGTGCTGGGCAACAAAATTTAATTGTTTTCCAACATACCAAGAGGATGACAATATTAATACATTCTGGTGAAGTCGTTGTAGAACTACAGAGTGTCAGAGAAAAAAGTCTTCATTTGGAATCCGTAACGTTGGAACCTGCCACAAAGGGGAATGGCACAAGAATAAAATAAAATAACTATAAGCAATGTTGACAACGGATTCTTTATACAGCTTGTAAAAGGGAAATTAAGTTCCGAAACACCATCGTTCAAGCAAATTCGGAAGCTTTTACAGACGACATAAATGTAAAAAATTAAATATAAGAATAGTCAATTGGAGGAACAATTGTTCGATGCAACTTTTGACATAGAAACAATCGAACCAAGTTAGAAATCATTTAACAAAAGCTGGTCTATTGAAACTATGCCATTATAACAACGAAGTAAATAATTAATAGAGCTTAAACCCTTAAAATAGGATGTATAGTGAATTAACACTTTTAATTAAACCAAAAACAGATCAATTATAACTTAAAAATCTGGAAATGCGTCACATTTCCCGATTAGTAAAAAAATGATTTAAAAATTTAAACCAAGTTAAACACCTAGACAAAATTATTGAAAAACTCTTTAAATTATGGGGTATTTAAAATATTCCCTTTTAATTAAAGCTAAAAATGAAAATAACCCCGGTACTTGTGCAATCGCGCTTTATTTCAGATACAAGCAAATACATATTCTCCAGATAAGAAAATATCCTTGAGATTTTTCCAAACCAGCGTGGAAACCATTATTCCATGAAATAGAAGCCATATCTGAAATTTAAATTCTTCTGAATAGAAAGGATGTTGATTAAGTAAAAAGTTTCTTATTAAGGTAGAGCAACAAAAAAATCGAAAAGTACTTATCTAAATTTGTTTTCAAATACAGATGTAGGTTTAATGAGATATTTAAATAAACAGATAGTTTTAGAAGAGTAAGACAAATAGCTTAACTCTCACTCAAAATTACCATAAAGAACTCAAGAAATAAACCGATTCGAATGTCAGATATCAGGTACCAAATAACAACAAGGACGGCACCTCTACCAGGTGCAAATATTCTGGAAAAGAGGAACTCCAATGGCAACCAAGCAGATTTCGATGGTAATTTTTTCCCATTGCCGTAGCCACATGACAATGCTGTTTTTGTAAGTTTTCCTACGTTGGTTTGGAACCAAAGAGATAATTGTAAATGGGAAACTTTCACTGAACATAGTTTTGCAAGAAACGCGAAGGTCTGGATGAATGCATTACTTTCATTTGATTCCGCAAATTCTAAGAAAATCTGTTAGTTTACGCACTCAGAAGTGGGGGGACCGATGAGTCTTGCACAAGTTTTGAAAATCCAAATGTTTTGAATGGGCCTTCAGGTAAAGGTCGCTGAAGTGTCAGTAAACCTTAGTAAGTGGTATGCGCAGGAAGGTCAACCATCAATCAAAAATAAGTGGGAGTAGGTCACTTCACAGGAACAATCCCACTTTTTGTTGATAGATGGAGCTCCAATAAATGGAAATATACAAGAATATTAATCCCAATAATATTGAATCTATCAACGTAACTTAAGGGGCCGCTGCATCCGCATATACTTGGCTTAAGGGCAATCAACGGTTAATATTAATTTTTCTAACTAAAAGTGGAAAATCACTGGGATGGCAAGCCTACAGTAAATTGGAACCTATATAGTGTAGAAATGATGTTGCATTTTTACCGGATTTACAGACAGAGTTTGCCAAGGTGCAAATGGTGTTTCTAATGTCAATGGTGCCATTCACTTGGGGCCTAGAATTAGTGAAAATTGGAAACCTACACGAATAACAGGGAGAACAAGAGAAAGCAAGGTCTTATGATAATGAACAGGCTTTCTATAAATCTGGAAGTACTTCCAATACTAATTGTCAATTATCCAAGTTGGATGATAGGAATTATTCATTAGGGAATAGTCATAATTCCTCAGGAAGGAATTAGTCCTGGAACAGATCGGGTAGACACAAACTTAAACTTCAAGGGAAAACTTAATATATCCCGAAAGCCCGTTAAGTGCTACAGTTTCCTTCAATATTCTGACCTACAGTACAGTGACATTTCCTGGATTTAACCGGTAAAACAACTATTTCAGAAGCTAGAACTGATCTCCACCCTCCTATAATTTGGCCAGAAGTCCTTCGCCTGAATAATGACCCATACTTCAACAATATTTCAGAAGTGTCAAAATAATCCTTATTGGTTGGTTAAAATAATTATAGAAATACGGAAGGCCTAGAACTCTTGGGAATATAATTGTTTGACTATAAGATTTCGGGAAACCCTCTCTGTAACATTAGTCGATTGGAGTTGAATAAATTTTTTCCTCACGACTGAAAGATTTTAGGGAATTGGGACCGGTCAGGCGCCGCACAAATCCACCAAGTGGAGGGCAATATCCATTTTTAAAATCAAAGGAAAATCAAACTTAATTCAAATTTATTTGACCTAATGAGAATTAGGTAAGATTTCTACTGGACTTGTGGTTGGAATTGAAGTTTTGAATGAGAAAAGGAACTCTGAAACATCAGGTGGTCGAATTTGTTACTGGTGGATGGCCAATTTAGCAATGCTAACTATAATTACAGGGACTCCGAATTTGAAAGCAAGACAAAGGATCGTTGTTTTAATGGCAATATGAATTTGGATGGGCAAGATATGAAATATTTCCTTATGCGTTCCGGACGGAACGATATGTTATCAAACATGCCGGTAGACAATAAGATCTTGTCTTTATCCTTCTTATTGGAACTAGTTTATATTAACAAATTTATCAATTTCAAACCTGGAAAGTTAAATGTCCTTTGCTAAAAATTAGGAGCTACCTGGGCCGAGGTTGGGCAAGCAGGACCAATTGTTTGGGAAACGAACAGTTTGGTTGCAAATAATCCAGGAGGATTCCAATTTTCACGTCAATGAAATTGCATCGTTTCCACAACAAACCACTCCTATTAATTGCCAAATTTGGGACCTGAAAAATACTAAAGTCCTATAAATTAGGAACTTTAATTTCCGTTTTTTCAATGATAGGCCTTCTATTGATATACTTAATTTTAACAGTACTTCAGAAGGACAGATTTTTGCGTTCCCTTCCTTTTGTCCACCGGAGCAACAAAAATGAAATTAGAAATGCTGGGAACTTTATTTCCTTCAACGGGCCATGAGGGATATTGGAGTTTTGATTCTATAATAAAAGATTACCTTCTTTTTTCCGTGGATTTTGACTACAAAACTTCAACGCAAATTAGCAATAAGGTAGTTAGTTGGCCGAAGGTTTGAAGGCTTGATAAAATAGCGGGATAATTGTTGCGAATAAGGGTTTGATTACCCCGTCGCATTGCCGGCCTTTTCTTATGTTAAGGACCCTGCTTCTGGGCAACCATAATACAGAGCGATTCAATCAGCTGATAGGTTTTCCATTATGGAAATAACGAAAGACAAAATTCATAGGATCGCCTTGCCGGAATTTGACCAATGCACTCATTAATTAGTTTTTACTATAAAAGTTTGTTCCTTGTCGTTTCAGCTGATTGGCAATCCGGTGGACAGATATTCTTCCCCAATCCTTTGTAGAAACCAGATGGAGGGGTTTTAGCAGAAGTTACCGTTATAGGCCAGGAAGATGATATAATTCCAGGAGTAAGGGTACACTGGTAAAATGGCATTCCCTGTGGTGAATGGGAGTCTAATGATATTGCTTATAAAAAAAGACTTTTCAATTACAATAGTATAGGTCTTTTAATCCTACAGAGCAGTCTTGCAGATGCAATCATTTGTTCGGTTAACGTGAGATAACCTAACTAATGACCTACCTGAAAAAGTAATTGGGTAATTCGTATTAAATCGGCGGCATCGGTCTATGTTTTCCCAGGAGAGAATCTTTTCGCTAAATTTACAGATTCATTACGGACCCAGATTAATTTTACCGATGGTAGAAGTGAAATACCAACTGGTTTTGGAGTGGTCTCAAGATACCGCAAGACAAAGAAGGTATAGAGTTTGGAAGCAAGAATAAAAATTTTTAATTTAAGAAATTAAGAAAAAAACAATATATATCACTTTAGTAATATTCTTGGTTGGCCTGTCTTTCTCTTTACGGAAGATACACTTACCGGATTCGATACCAATCCGGACATGCCGTCAATGATGCAGCTTTAAATTCCCCTGTTCCACATGTTGATCATTTCTTATAGCAATGAAATAGTTTGGTGCTGGAGCAGCAGTTCAAGCCGTTCTATTTCTAACAACCGCAGGTGGTATGGGTTTAAATTCGAACACTAATCTGGAAGGGCCATCCACAACAATGGGAAAAAATGGCTATGTTTGAAATGTAAACGACCTGAATTTAAAACCAAGGCGACGCAAAACGAAGCTGGAACTTATATGCCTGGGATAGCTGCGTATGAAAGCTTTTACGTTAACAACATTGATCGATTTGTACGAGATATTCCTATTCCCCGGCATTACAATCGGAAATAAGAAAATCCCAAGTTTGATGCCCATTGAAACACTTTATGCCCGAGATACATTCAATTCTTGACAATCGCAATCATAATCTTGGGAAAGTTTGATACTGCACCCTCACAAGACGATTTTAGTTTTAATGGTGATCAAACAAATGTGGATGAAAACAGCTTATGGCCTAAAAGCTAGATTATAATACATAAAGTGGATTAAACTTGATAGTCCCAGGATTGCCCAATCGCCCTTTCAAGCTATCAATAATTCTTTGCCAATGGCGGACGAAAAATTTTTCAAATAAAAATTTATAATATCTCATTGAAAAGGTATAAATCCTATTCTAAGGTCGCACGAATGGTCAGCCTCCAATCAGGCAAGTGGGAAGTTTTTGATGTAATGTTGTCGTTAACCCCAAATTACGTTATTGAAGAAGATCCAAGGGCGGGTTCCCTTGGTTTTCCACTATCAATGGCAAATCGAATTCCCGCACCAAGTGGGACAAGCCGGAAGCCGATTGGTGAACCACGTTGACGGCGCAAATTATTCCAACCTTATTTTTTGAAATAAATTTACGCAGCACCATTGCCAATCCTTACCTATAATGAGCTATTGTTTATTCCAGCCGAACAGCGAATTCCGATGGTAATACTTTGGATGCGTATAACGATATCAAGGAACTTTCAATTGGCATTAAGAGGACGCGGATTTTTAGTCCTGAACATGTTCAAATTGATCCTGCCGATATTGCGAACTATCTAAGTTTTCCCTGGGGTTTCTCCTGGGAACGGCAGCCTGACATTGAAAATTATAGATATCTCAGGAAGTATATATCTTGTTCAAGTTCATGATAGAGCATACAATGAAACTAAAAATTCGATTTCCCTTCATGGCAAACTACCCAGAAGGCAGGCAAATAGATGTTAAATATCCGTTTCAGAAGTTACTCGAAATCTCCAATACCCGTCGATGTTACTTTTCTACAAATTTTTTGACAGTAGTACAAAGTGATTGGGCCAATAAGATTGTCTACAAGTCCGGTAATGAAAGGGGTTAAAAACTTTTATTCCCCTTTTATTACCTCTAACGTAAATGAGACTAAGGCAAGTGTTGAAAATAGCAATTGCCGCTATAAAATAAA
>Ga0163217_1084220_pt1 | contig 10721 bp, 10 predicted proteins | sample SynspAceP_FD_185933 | JGI IMG/M metagenome (GOLD analysis project Ga0163217, IMG submission 185933) | Saline lake microbial communities from Ace Lake in Antarctica - Synechococcus sp. Ace-P (PacBio error correction) | ecosystem: Environmental > Aquatic > Non-marine Saline and Alkaline > Saline ...
GCTTCCCACCAGTTGCTGCTGGCCCTTTCTGCTGGGGTCGTCGCCGGTGCTGCTCCTTCCACCCTCGTGGGCCCTGGCTGGCCACCGGTGCGGTTTGCCGGTGGCTTGGCCCTGGGCTGGTCCTTGGTTCGGCACCCTTGCTTGTGGAAACTTCGGGCTTTGACACGGTGTCCGCCCATGGCCGCTCGGCCGCGCTGAACTGCCGCTGTTTCTGGGCCTGCGCAGTCAGTGCGCCCCACAGCTCGCTGCGCCCTCGCCGTCCGTGGCGAATCTGTCTCCGTGCCTGCCGGCCCTGTTTCTGGCGCTCGCCGCCTCGTCTCGCCAGGGGGTGTCCCTGGCCTTCTGGCCGCGCTGGATGGCCTGGCACCGAGGTCTCGCATGACCACACACGGCCGGTTGTTTGACGGAGGGTCAGCTGCCAGCTGGCCTGTTCGGCGCCTTCCACCGCCGAGTTATCTGACTCGGTTGACCTGCTCTGGCTGGCCCTGCTGCTTGCCGGGCGCAACTGCGCGCCTCCTGGCGCCCCGCCGGTCACGAGTTTCTGTCGCCGCCGACTTTGCGAGCCCGGTGCGGTGGGGCTCGGTCGCGTTCTCGCTTCCAGGACACACGTCGCGCCACTGAGCTCGGACTTGGCGCCAGGTGGGATGGCGTGCTTGCGGCCGGGGCTTGGAGTGGTGGAGAACATGTCGTTTGCTCCCGGCGGCGTTGGGGCTACCGCTGCGCCATGGAGACGCCCGAGCGCCCGCGGCGCTCTGGGACGGGCGCAGAGGCCGCCTGATATGGCCTTAGTGATGCTGTCGGTGGTTGGGAGTGTCCGGCCTGCCTGGAGCACCCCTGCCCGCCAAGCGGCTCTAAGTTGCTGGAACTTCCTTGCCACGAAATGATTCCGACAATCCTTGCTCTGGGCGCGCCTGGGCTGGGCTCGGGGTAGGGACCTCAAGCCCTGGGGCCTGCTGATCCACAGGCCTGGCCAAGCGCGCGGCGTGGAGCCAGCACGCGGAAGCTGAGCGAAGGCGTTGCTGTTCGGTGCGCCGCCTGCCGGCCGTTGCAGGGCGAACCCTAGGGCCAGGTTAGTGCGGCGTGGCGGTAAACGCACGCCTGCTGGTGCCCACCCCTCCCGGTGGCGCCCCACCTGCTCGGCACACCAGCGTTTCTGCCTCCTCTGGCGGGGGCTGTGCTGATCACTGGAGACGTGGTGCGTAGGCGCCCTATAAATCCGGAAACTCGAGCGCATGATACCCACACTGGCGCTCTGGCGGCCTTGCACAAGCTGGCTGGTCTTTGGCTTCGGCACGTTTCCTTGACGCGCCGATAGATGAAATCCACGGCGACGCCGCCCGCCACGCTTCCGCTCGCAAGGTGCTGCGCGATCACAGCACAATCCGCCGAGCCCTCTATGGCTCCGCGGTGTGGGCAGGTTGCCGGTGGGCCAATCGCCCGGCCCCGGGGCGGCTAGCCGCTGGGCCGGCTGGGCCCGCCTTGCTGGGACAAAGCGGCCGCCTCAGCCTGCTTCCCTCCCCTCCCGCTGGGCCAGCGCGCGGCCCAACGTACGAGAAATCGACTGTGCGTGGTGAAATCTTGGAGTTGGAAAGGCCGGAGCGGGCGAATCTAACCGAAACGGCCAAGCCAGCCGCGTCGAACAGGGGCACGCGTCACTCGGTGACGCTCTCGCCCGTGCTGCCAGCGCCCTGGCATGGGCCGAACGCAAACGCCTCCACCGGGAAAACGCCCTGGGGGGTCCTGGGCGGCCAGAGCCCGCGGATCCCAGGTTTCCTCACTGCTGACGCGCCATTCACCGCTTGATGCGTGTCGCTCACCGTGCGTGGCGGCGATCAACGGCCTCACCGCCGCCGACGGCTTCGCGCAAGGCGCCGATCAGTTCGCTGCGACCAGGGCCCGCGGGCGCCATCCGTGAATTCAGCACGCCGGTCGCTTCGGCGGGTCAAGGCCTGCGAGACCAAGCACGCACCGACTACCATGGCGCTGGCGCCGACCAACGATCACAGCGCACGGCAGGTCGGCTAGGCCGCATGTCCTGGACAGGAGCCTCCACGGACTTCTGATCAACCAGAGGTTGGCCACCCAATACCCATATCCAGCGGATAAGCGAGCAGGCCAGGCCGCTCCAGGCTCACAGGCAAGCCGAGGCCGAGCCGGCGAGCGCAACAGCAGCAACTTTGTGCTAAACTACCGACCCTGCGAACCGTCACTGCAGGACGGCGGCGAGATCAAGCCATGGCAACAAGACGTCCTCCCTCGGGGTCCAGAGAGGAAAAAAAGCACCGGTCCGAATCCATACATCCGCACGACGCAACGCCTGCCTGCCGCTGCCCAGATGCGTGTATTCCTTTTTTGATTCCAGGCGCAGCAGCAGAACCCAACTGCAAAGCGAATGCCAAGCGGTGCCGCCACCGGCCCTCCTACTCGCTGCCACGGTGCGGTGTCCTGTCCCGTCTGTGGGCGGCGGCGGTCCTGGAAGCCTGCTGCCGGCCGTCGAGATATGTGTTGCCTAGTTACAGATTATTGAGTCGAGGGGTTCATGACATGAGCCGGTGGGCACAACCTGCATCGGATGACGGTGGAGCGGGAGACCTGAACTTCAGAGCCATTGAATCAAATCTGGCCAACCGGTTGGGGCCCTCGACCTGCTGCTCTCCCACACCCAACCAATCCCCACACCGGATTGCCCGATCTGGGCTTTATCGGCCATAAAAAAATCAAGCCCCTCCACGCCCTCAGGAACAGCCCAGGCTGCCTCACTGCGGCTGGCCGACTCACCGCGCTGGCCGCCAATGGCTCACGCAATCACAGCAGGTGCCAACCTGCCACAGGCCGAAGCCTTCCGGCTGCGGCATTGCCGAACTCTGACCTGGCCGCCGCCCACCCTTATAGAAAAAAAGCCGTCTCTGAGGCCACCACCGACGCGCCCTGGGAACCCGCTGGTTGCTGCTGGCTCCCGTTACACCCCAAGCGCAACAGTGACTCGATTAAATCTCGCCCGCACCGGTGCTAAAGCCGCCAGTCGTGACCCCACTGGCGGTCTCGGACCAGGCCGGTATTTGTCGCTGCCGCTGCCATTTGCGCATGCTATCTGCGGGTGAAAGCCGGCCGCGCGCGCCGCTCGGACGTCACCGCCATCACAGACCGACCAAGGTGGTGTCGCCGACTGTGACGATGCTCCGAACCGCAGCTCCTACTGCTTCAGCGAGACCTAGGCCATGGCTGGCCAGGCGAGGGACCCAGCCGTAGGTGGCGCATAAGGGATCGGCAGCGGCGCCCAGGCCAGCGGATATGCCGCACGGGGAGTCCACGGTGTTGGTAGAGAGACCGAGCACAGGTTCCCTCACTCCGCTCGGGTCCTCCGGGTGCTCGGCCTGTCCAATCGAGAGCTCGGTTCCCGGCCTCTTCCTGTTCCCCGGCTCTTCGGTTCCCCGGCGTCGCTGGCTGCTCCCTTCCACACCGTCAAACGCCGCTTCCGCCGCCGCAACCCGCCGTCGCTGGCCGTCGCCACTCTCTCTCACCTGGACCGACCGCTGGTTTGCTTGGGAGCGGCGTGGTCAGCGCTCTTCGGCGCTCGGACTCACCGGCTCGTCAGGCGGAATGGGCTTGGGCGACTTCCTCCTGAGCTGGAGTGTGTCGACTCAAGCCCACTCGAGCTTCCGGAAGCAGACCAGGTGCCTCCCCTACCCCGCCGGCGGTCGCATGGCGTGCCAAGAGGTTTGCGATTGTCGGCGGCCTGAGGTGGTGGTACATCAGCCTCTACCCTCCAGACAGACAGTCCTGTTTCGGGTCTGACGTCGTCGGGTTTTTATCTTCCGCCGCTGCGCGCCCCGTTTCCGCCGCTCCCTGCAACGACACTGCCCCTGTGATGCCTCTCTGCGGCTAATTGGCCGCATCGAGAGAGCCGCCCGTGCATCGACCGCGCCCTGGCACGCGAGCCGAGGTGACATACGCACGGCTGCTCGTGACAGGAGCTGGATTTCCGGCTCAGAAGCGGCGGCCGCAGGCCTTCGGGGCCACGTCGTTTGGTGCTGCACCTCCGATGCCACCCCCTCGAATGAAACCTGCTGTTTTAGCGGGCCTTCACCGCTGCCAGCGCCTGGTACGGCGCCAGCAAGCATGCCAGCCCAATGCATAATCTGTGGTGCTACAAGTGCCCGCCGGCCATTCGCTGGTAATCGCCCAGCACTGCCGGCTGCTTGCCCCGCTCCGTACGGGAACGTAGGAGAGAGCAAGCTGGCTAGCCAAGGCCGGTGCCAACCCGGTGAGTTAGACGATAATCCCCTATGTGGCGGTGACGGGCCGCACTGCGCTGTCCACCCCCGGCCTGCGCCCCCTGGCGTGCGCTTCCTGGCTCTGCTCTTCCTCTTCCGCACTGCGACACACAAGTGTGCGGTAAAATTTCCAGCTCAAAGTGAGGCTTGGCGCTCTATCTTAGAATCGTGTCTGACCGTCATCGAAAGCGCACGCACTGGCGGACCCTGGAACATGGGGGGGCAGCGGCGCTATTCCGGCGCTCCTGAGTTTGCACTAGGACGAGGGCGTTCGCACCGCCGTCCTCATAGGTCGGAAACCCCTCTTAACAGCTTCACCCATGGAGCGGTGCCCCAGTTACAAGAGCAGGGTGCGAAGTCCCGCTGCTCGCCAACCCCGGCGGTGAGGTGCGCTCTCGCCGGGCCAGCTGCTGGTGGTGTGGGTAGCACAGGAAAGACAGACTGGGGGCGCTTCAATCGCCATCGCTCGCAACCGGCTTCGTCAGCCGTCGAGGCAATTGGCGGGCTGAAAGCTCGCGAGAGCGGCGGCATTACCGATCGCGGGCGCCAGTGCTTCGCCCACCGAATGTCCGCTCACGCAGACTCAATTCCACTGCAGGGTCAGAACGCCGCGCCTGGTCCCCCGGGGCGCGAGCCGTTGAGGCATTCGCCCGTTGCCCAAAGCATTGCCTTAGGCCCTAGGCGGCGAGACGAGCTTGAAAGAGTGGGTGGTCCAAACTAACGCAATTCCGCCAAGCGCGGCCGCTGAGGCCAATAGAAGGTCGCCGAGAATCGGGCCGCCCAAGCGGCACCGGCCTCGATGCCTCCAGGCGGACGTTGTATCCGAAGAAAAAGGGCAGGTGGAACGGGCTGAATCCAGGCGTGCTCGGAGCGCTGCGGCCGACTCGAGTGCTGGTCAACTCAACGCCGGCATCAACCCGCGAATGGCCTGCTCCTGCGCATGAAGACGCGGGACTGGAAGACGGCTGATGATCCTCAAATTCACCGGCGTTTTTCTCTGCACCCGGGCTGCGAAGCCCGCGCATGCTCACGGCCCGCCGCGGCCAAGCAATCCAATCCCTCACCTCGGTGGTCGGCATGAAACGTAACGCGGCAGAACGAACTACAGGCGCCGCAAGGCTGGGTGTGGGTCAAGGTTTCACCGCAGCACGCGCGATTCGCCCAGCCGCGGCTCCCAGTTATGCCGTGCGGCCGGGCTTCATTGACAACCCGGAGAATGACCGGAGCCCTGATGTGGAGAAGCCCATTCTCAGGCGAATTCCTCGGCCGGAGCTCGGCCAGCCTGAGATGTGGCCGGATGCCGATAGCGCTTTTCTGGCCGCTCGATCCTGCCCGCGCTAATCACTGGCCAGGGTTTTGCAGGTGGATGGTGGCCTGTTGATGAGCTGATCAGCCCTCGATCGTTGTCCCAGTTCTTCGCCGCAGGCGGCGAATATACGTTGCAGCAATTCAGCCGTCGCCTGCGCACGGTCCATCGGTCGAAACAGCGATCGCACGTAGACCACGGCCATGGCCAGGCCCGAGCCCAGGTTGATGATCAGAAGGCCATCGCATGGGAACCCGTCCCCGGATCGGCGCTGCCGCTTAGAGCGTCAGCAGGCCTCGTGGTGTCATCTCCTCCTGGCAAGGAACTCCTAAAATCGAGTGCCGGGGTGTCCTGATATGGCTTTCACCAAAGCCTAACTACAAGACATAGCTTGACGTCATGCCGCGCCCCGGCCGTGGGAGCCTGATAGTTTAGACGTTATCGGCGCCACGGCTGGTCCACACGTCCCCACCGAGATGACCAAACTGAATCAGTTTCTCGGATGCATACCCGACGACGCTTCTACTGGGAATGCGGCGGTTGATGCCTTGCCGAATGCGGTGAAGGTACACGATCTAGGACACGGGGGATGATAGACAACGTGAGGGTGATCGAGAGATACAAAGAGTTCAGGATGTCTCGGCGACATAGTCAATGGAAGGCGTCACTAATCGCCAAGGAATCGAGCCTTAGAAGATCCGTTCGGAAATCGGCGCCAGGGCTGTGCGAGCAGGTGGCCACGCAAGATAACCTAAGGACAGGTCCGAGCGATGGCACCAGAAGGCACCAGTCTGTTGGCCCATGGCCCTGTGCAGGAAGGTCTGCGCAACGTGGCTACGTGGGCGGGTGCAATCCGGTGGGGGTTTGCGACGATAATCGGCAATAGAGAAGGCAAGGAGACACGACTCGCTCGAGATGTGACCTAGGAGGAAACATGCGCCGCGTACACTGTCTGTGTTGGGCCTGTGGCCGGTGAGGCGATCCGAACCTAAGGTCGCTCCATAGACGGTCGTGCCGGTTGAGCGAGAGAGATCGAGCACAGAATGGTATCTGTCCTGACGCCAGATGGACACAAGGTGAGCACCGATGGGGTGGATCGCACCCAGTTCGAGGAATTCCCGCTCTCTGGCCACCGAATTGAAGATCAACCGAGGGCCATGGCCTTCGACCGGGGCTATTCCTTCTCCTTATTAATTACGTCTAGACAGAGTAAATGACGCCGTTACCGTCAGGTCCTGCGATAAGAGCGCCCCCTGCTGCTTCGTGCACCGACCGCAAGATCAAGTGGCGATCGCCGATCTTCTGCCACGTAGCTGGAGATGGTCGCGAAGAAGACGTCGCGCCTCCTGGTGATGGCCCTGGCCGGGAGGAGGGTCGACGGTGAAGCCTGGCACTACATATGGTGGTGAACAGAACCGTGGGTGTGCTGAGGTTGGGCAGCGTGCCGCGCAAGATCCGTCTTCGGTGAGCGACGTAAGGCCGGCCTGCAGGAAAAATCGCATCCTCACTGGCGCCACTTTGATCAGCGAGGACCGGGGGCGATGGTCTCGACAGCGTCAGCCTGGCCGACTCGGAAGGTGGTCGGATCACGATCAGCCAAGGACAGCACACGATCATCGGAGACAAGCGGAGTAGAGGCACCATGAGCGATAAGTGCTCGTGTGCGTGCCGAACTGGTCGTCTCTCAGATCAAACCGCGAAACTGGAGGTTTCTCACGCTGACTCCGATACACAAGGAACAAGCCAAAATGAAGCGGATCGCCAAATTGGCTCGGAGGTGTGGCCGGTCATAAGGTCGGGAGCCCCCATCCGAACCGACTGCGAGCCACCGCAAAGCTGTCGCCATTGTAGAGGATTGCCCGTCAACGCCACGGTTTACGCGCGGCGGTCTGAAGGAAGGTGCATTGTCCGCCGGTGGCGGCAGCACCCTGCCTTGCAACTGGCTTGTCGGTTGATGGTTCTTCTGATCGGGCCCGGTCTGATCGTGCTGATCAGCGCATGTTTCTCCGGGCTCTCGTATCGGTCTTCGAGTGCTGGCTCTTCTCTTCTCTCTGGTCTTCTTCTGCTTGGCGCCAGATTCGCCGATATACGCCGGCGCCAGACGCGTGGTTTTGTGGTGGCTGACAGCGCTGTTTTTTAGCTCCGGCAAAGGTTTCAATGCCCTCAATGTGCGTAATACGAAGACTGGAATCGCCGTTAGGCAAATTCTCGATGCACACAAGTTGAACAAAGGTGGTCGCGGCCTAGGCTGCAGGATGCGGTTTCGATCGCTGCTTTGTGATCCACACCGAAGTGGTGATCGCCGACAAAGGCCGAACTGAGGCCACTGTCCCCAGGTGGCTGGGAGTGATATTCGGGCATGCTGGCAATGGGCGGCATGGGCAATGCCGGAATAGATGTGAGCAGACTCGTTCAAAGCCTGCCAGCGTCTTAGACGTAGGCGGGCCACCATGCCGAGTTCCAGCACGTAGGTAGTTAGGCGGTGTACCCAGAACAACCGCTGTTCGCGGCGCGATATGCGCCGCGCCTGGCGTCGCCGGCGTGGCGATCCGCCTTCACGATCAGCAACCGCCCTTTTCGGGGCAGGCCGGCCGCAGGGGCGCAGCAAGATCCAGGCTGGAGGCCAACAAGCGGCCGTCTCCTGGTCGTGTTAGCGCATGACTAGCGTAGGGTTCCAGCCGGCGCAGCCAAGGGCCGCCGCTTCAGCCCGTTGGGGCGTGCTACTGGGCTTGTCAGAACAATCAGGTACCATCGAACGGAATATGTGAAGAGATGGCGCCGAGCTCCGTGTGGGCCGCGATCGATAGATGCGGTCAGCTCCTCGCCGCCGAACGTCGCGGAACGCGGGTCAGTGGCATGCGAATGGCGACAACATCGCGCGGAGGCCAGACGGGCCTTGATGTCCTCCCATCCCGGCGTGGATGTAGAAGGAAACTATCAGGCTAAAGCTGCGTTTCCAAGTCGCCGATGATGCAGGGCCTGCCGGGCAGCGAGTCTCCGACCGCTCCGTATGTGTCTGGGGCTCTCCAGCCGCAACGCCGATCAGCCATTGGCCAGGCTGGCCTGCGCATGGCGGCAATACTTCGGAACCTTCGCATTGTCGCCGCAATCGGCGAACACCAAACACCTCCGGCGCCTGCACGAGACGATATCAACCCCCTTGCAGGGAGGACGGCTGAGTGACCGGTGGGCCTGGGTACGACTTGGCCAATATAGTGTAGGGGGGGGCAGAAAATGTAGCTGCAGACATGATGCAAGGCGGATCAGGACGTTTTCGTGCAGGATTTTGTGAAATAGTCCTGGGTAACGAACAGCCCGGGCGCTCTTTCGTCGATCCGTGGGATCCGGCAACCACGAGCGCAAGGCCGCCAGATTCGGGGTGGACCGGCGGCGCAGCCGCTGCCCTGGGGTCTCGGGCGTCGTGGTGAGACGCGGCTGCGCTCAGGCTGGTGGTTCGGCGTTAGCTGAGGAGGAACGATCATTCTTGCGTTACTAAAGCTGGGCTAGTGGCGGCAGGACCTCTAGCCTGATTCGGGCTGGGGAGAGTCGAGCGTCGCAGGGGCAGGGCGTTCAACAGAGAGATGTCTCAAGCCCCTGGGGTTTGGTTGGCTCGAGAACAGTGGATCCAGGGACACCCCGTCGCTTCAGAATAAGAGTACGGACGCGTTTCTACTGGTTTTGAAGGTGCTGGCTTCGACCTCGTCGATGCAGTAGCGCACCAAAGGACCCCTATACTCTCCCCACCATCCCGAACGACGCCGGGTAATCACCACCCGTTGCTGCTGCTTCGTTCGCACGCCGCCGCACCTCCGACGACAGCCCCGTCGCTGTAAGTGAGCCCCATCCGCCTCATCAGCCAGCTCCGCGCGGTGCTCCTCCTCGCAGGCGCACAACGCGCTTGCACTTCGCTGCGCGCCCCGCGCAGCCCATCGACTCACTCGGTTTTAGCGGATCTCCCACCCAATCTTTGAAGAGACAGGTGCCGCACGCATTTAGGAGCATTTGGAGGTAACAGCTGTCGTGCCTGTTGCCGCTAATGTTAAGGCTTGATGCCGCCAGTGCGCGCTGTCCTCTTGACAGGTCGTTTTCCGACAGCCACGCCGCCAAGGGGGCTGGATCAAAATGGGTTACGAGCTCATCAGGGTCCACCACACTCCGCGCGCCCCGCGCACACCCCGCCGAACGAGCCTCTGCATGGCCAGTGGGCCCGGAGGCTTTAGTTTGATACGTGCCGAATGAATAAGGGGGTACCCCGCGAAGAATTGCGGTTTTCTGCAGCACCGGAAATCCACGGCCATTGAGGAATCCAGCCGTGACAGGATCCAGGGCAAGAAAAACGGGGTTAGTTGTAGCGGCCATAAAGGGTGGTGTTTTCGAAAATTGAGAGTTGGGAGCGGACGCAACAGGGAGCGGCATAGAGAAAGGACGCAATGGAGTCGCCCAATCGCCGCTTATGGCAACTGGACGGAAAAATACCGGTCTTGAACGCTCTGGTATAGGACCGCCCCAGCCGGCCCACGGAGGGCGTGCTGCGACACTGGGATTGGCGGTGTCGACGGCCTGGACGTGGGCTAGGGCTCGCTCGTTGTTGATCATCGCGCATTCCGAGGTTTGTGAGCGAAACGAGGACCGGTTTTCGACTCAGGGAGCGAGTCTATTATACAGGTTGGCCACGCGAGATATTTGCCCAACGGAGTGCCAAGCCGCGGTTTTTAGGCACTTCCATTCTCCGCTGCCGGGGGACACAGGTTGGCCGACCAGCAACTGGGGTTTGCGGGCACCAACACGTGCTGTGAACTGCGGCCTGCTCCCATTTTAAAAAAAGAGATTAATAATTAATTGGTTTAGATATGAATTAACAAAATTGCGTAAATATCAAAAGGGAACTCGCTTGGCGCTAATAAGCGCCCTCGCCGCCCTAGGCGCATGGACCCCCGGCGTGCCCGCCTATGGCCTGGCTGCTGATCCTGCCGACAGACAAAGGGTAGTTTGGAATAAAACAAAGAGGAACATGCTTCGGAGGTGCCGGAGCGCTCGGGCGTTCCTAGAGAAGGCGCCTGGGGTATCCATGTTCACCGACAGCCAGGCGCGGACGCATGGGTCGGGTCCGAGGTGCCCGGGCGGGGAGCCCGTCGGAGCGG
>Ga0163217_1109744_pt1 | contig 10721 bp, 16 predicted proteins | sample SynspAceP_FD_185933 | JGI IMG/M metagenome (GOLD analysis project Ga0163217, IMG submission 185933) | Saline lake microbial communities from Ace Lake in Antarctica - Synechococcus sp. Ace-P (PacBio error correction) | ecosystem: Environmental > Aquatic > Non-marine Saline and Alkaline > Saline ...
GCAGCGGATTCTTGCTTGACGCAAGGAAGGTGAGCCGGCCGGCCCGCGGGCCTTGAGCAGTTCAAAAAAATCCCTGGGCGGGGGAAGACGAATCGGTCGTCATCGGAACCCAACCGACCTGGCCAGGAGCCGGCCGCCGGCAGGCCAGGACCACTCAACGGGGCCCAGCGCGGGACAGATTCACACGCTCCTCCACTTTCCCCCAGCTGGGCCACCGGTGCCGTGCAGGCCACCCAGGCCCGACTGCCAGCAGCAACCCGAAGGCGCACGGTGCCCGAGGGCACTTGGCTTTCCCTGCAAGGGTGGTTCGGCGGCGGAGTTCCGCAAGCGGATTAACGATCCCCGGGCCGATGGCGCCGCTTGGCGGCTCCAGGACCTCTTACTTGTCTGCTCCTAGGGCGACCACACGCGCGCGCTCCGCGCGCCGCGTGCGTTGCTCCGCTGTCAGGGCCGAAGGGCTTACGCGCGAGGCCCACGTTGGCTTGCCGATCGCTACGCTCACATCGGGCCTGCTCAAGCTTCCGCTGCTTGAGGCCTGCCGCACCTCCCCGACTCCAATGGCCCAACAAGCGGTTGGCGTTGCGTCAAATGTCTTGATGCCTGCTGATCGCTTGTGCCCCTGCGCCCCAGTTCGGCGCCCAGTTCCTGGAGTCCTTGCTGCTGCTGGCGCAGGCGTTTTTCGTCGAGTTGCTGCTCACGCGCTCAAGCGAGCAGCCGGGCCGATGCGGGCCTGCAAGGGCCTGACGCTGCTTTCGGCCCGCGCTGTTCTGTTTCCGCTTCGAGCGCCAAGCTCAGCGCGAGATAGCGCGGTCTGCGAGGACGGCGCGCTCAATAGCTCTGCGCGCGCCGAAGGCGGCGGCGGAGAGCTCCACGGGCCGCTTCGGCGCTTGGAGCAGGCCTGCCGGGCTCAGGAGCTTGCTCAGCTGGCTCAACCCGTCATCGCTTAGGCGTCGTGTCTGCCTAGCTGCTTTCTTGGTCGCGGCCGCGCATGGCGCAGCGCCGGCATCCTGTGGGCACTACACAAGGGCCCGGCGCTGCGCAGCATGCAGTAGCCGTACGCCCAGTCGTGCCTGTATGGCGCTCGTTGCCTCAGGCGCGTTAACGTCGCGGCCGCTCAAGATCGCGCGCCTTGGTCCTCGAGCCGCACGGGCACTCTCCGCCTGGACTGCCAGAGCAAATCGGGATTTCCTGCGCCCCCAGGGCCTGTGCACCGTCGCGCGGCCTGGCACTCAGCGCTTCGACGGCTTTTTCGCGCGGGTGCCATGCTCCCAAGGCCACGAGCTGTGTGGTGCACGCGCGGCAATAGCCGCCCAGCCAGACGGCCGAGCAATCCCACCTCTTGCTGAAGTCCAGAGGGCTTGTTGGCGCGCAGGCCTTGGTGCGATGTCCACGTAGGGAGGCACTCGGGCGCGCGCAGGCGCCAACGGCGCTCTGGCCGCTGCTCGCAGCCGAGCACGGATCCACTGGAGCTGGGATAGCGCCCGTACTGGTGGAGCGCATGACCAGCAGCTCTGGCTCTAAGGGATGCGTGGGGCTCGTATCCGCGCAGCTCTAGTGCCGCGAATGCGCCCTGGCCTTTATCTATGGGTGTCTCCAGTTTTCTGGCGGCTGGCGAGCAGTTCCTGCTCAAAGCGAGCAGTAAGATCAGAAGACAAGCGATACCCTGGCGGATTTTGAACTTCATCGAGCCTTTGGAGCGGCTTGGTCCTGAGCTCGATGCGGGAAAATATCGAACAGGGCGACACCAGCGGCGAAAGTGCGGAGAGGCGCATTACTCCCGCCCCGACCGCGGTCCCCCATCCTCTGTAAAATGGTCCGCGTTGTTCATGCAGAGAGTGCGCGGTCCTGGGCACGAGATCGAGTGATGTGGAACTGCCCGCGGCTGCGAGCGGAATCAACGGGACCCGCCCATCGAGACCGAGTGCCGGCGTCCAGCACTACATACGACTGTAGCGCGAACACTGCTCACCTCTTTTGGGAGAGTGTTTGCCTGCCCAACGACAGCTGCGAGAGCGTTTGGTCGCCACGCCGCACAGAGTGGGCCAGCGCGCATGCTATCGCGCTGCTCCATCTCCTCTATGTCTCTCGCGAGAGGGCAAGCAGCGCGACGTTTATCCGCGTCGGAAGCTAGGCCTGCTGCCTCAGTGTGTATAGGATGCCGAAGCGCGGGTTGGGGGAGTATCGTAGCCGGGTACCACGGGCCCTCCATGGACTCGATACTCAAGGAGATTCGAAGCACCAGCGGTACCCAGCCTTCGTCAGAGCCGCTCAGCCCCAGGTGAAAATTGCCAGCCCTGGTCAGGGCGGATACATGCACATAGACCGTTCTTCAGCGCGCAGGCGGCGCAGGCGGGGTTCATTGCGCCTGGAAGTGGCCACACGCCGATCGGCGGATCAGAAGCGACAACCGGAACCAGGCTGTGGTCGGGCGCGTGTTTTTTAGCGGACTGAACCGCCCTTGCCCCTCGAGCACGGCGCTACATCCATGGCGCTTCGTGAAAGAGGTCGCACGGTCCGCAGCCTCTTCTGCGCCCGGCATGGGGCCCCTGGAAGTCTGTTGCGCACAGCTGAGCCCAGCGCGCGCGCGCGAGAGCACGAAATAGAAGCGGGAGAGGCGAGTCCCGCGCCACGAAATACCGTTTGCCTTGATTGCTGTTCGCTCTTGACGAAGCCACTGGTCGGCCCGCGCGAGTCACCGACAGTGCCGCGCAGCAAAAGGACGGCTCCAGCTGGAATCGCCACGACCAACAACGGATTTTACTCCGAAACCTTGAAGTGGGTGGTATCGGCCTCATACGCACCTGATTAGATAGTGAAACCAAGCAGGCTCGTGTCGGGGCACGCGCGAGCAGGCTCAATTTAACGCCGAACCTGTGCAAATTTTGGCGCAACCGCCGCCCTCCTAACCTGAAACAGAGAGAAAAGTTCCATCAACCACGCCATGGAACCGGAAAACGAACAGCCATCAACCACGACAGCTTTTCGGGAGCGGTTCGAAAACCCTGATTCCCACGATCGCCAGCGCGAGGGCCCAGGTGGCACGCGAAACCCTCGAGGCCACCTGCGCGGCCAGCTTCGACGCGTTTGTCTCGTTGATTTTCCGATCAAGACCGGCCGCAACCCGCCGCCAGCGGTTGTGCAGCATCAGCTCACGGAAGTTTCCTGGAAGGTGGCACGGCCCAGACACCGCCAGCTGGGCCGATTCGGAATCGGATTCCCGCTGGAGGATCAGCTCGAGCAGCCCTCGACGAATCTTCAATACGCAGCCATGCGCCCACGTCCGCTGCGAGAAGGCCGGTGCGTGAGCGTCCCCTGGCCCTGGCCGTTGCGGTCGCTGCCCGGCGTTCCGGCAAAATGAATCATCGGCAATGTGCTCACCTCCGGGGCGGCGCTCGGCAATGAAAACGCCGGAGCGCCAGAAACCGGGGCGGAAAGGTCCTGTCTCAGCTCCGTCGGGAAGTGCCGCCCGGGTTGCGGCAGGCCGGGTCACCGCCCTGGTGACCTCGGTGATGGATCTGCAACGTGCGCAATCCGCCCCCCCGCAGAGAAGCGAAGGCGAAAAAGCGGACGCCCTGAATCAGTGGTGGCATCCTGCGCCTCGGGTGGCCTCACGTTTCCTAAGTGGCTCGCCACGGTGCTGGTCAGCTGGCTTTTGGTGCTGCTGGTTTGCACGCAGGGAAGTGGTGGGGCCTGGATCCAGGCGGTGCTGGCCGTGGGTGGCCCGGTGAATCTCGGTGATCGCCGGGCTGAATGCTGCGCAAATCGGCGGCCAACTGCTTTCAAAGGCCCTTACCTGCCCCAGACCCTAACCGCGGCCTCAGCCGCACCACCAGGGCGATCTTCGGGCGCTGAAGACTGATCAGCTCAAGGGTGCCAAGCTGCAGGCGCTCCAGCGGGAATGTCCGTCACTTCAACCAGCGGCAATCGATGCCACCGTTGCTCACCCGGAAATCCGGCGGCTCGCCTTCATTCCGCAGGGCGCCCGGGTGAGTTTTCGGGGTTGCCGCTCAGGCAGCCCACAAGGGTCGCGCCCCGAAGCAGCGTTTCTTTAGCCATGGCACCCGAGGCGGCATAGAGGGCTTTTCGAGATCCCTCAACCGGCACCGAGCCGCTCGCCCGTAGGGGGGATTGCAGACGATCAACCCCGGTTGGGCTGGCGGCCTGAAATTGAAGCAGAGTCCGCCCGGGCGTTAGGTCAGATCCAGCAGCCAGGGGGCCACCCGGCCGCTTCGGCGTAGTTTTGCTGCGGGCCCTGCACGCACGAAGCACCGAGCCCAGCCAGGCGAGAGCGAGGGATCTCCGCGCTTCCATCCCGCAGCACCCGGCGCCCCAAGGGCTCTCCGCCGGGGAGGCTGCCTGCGGCAAGAGCCCTGGGCCCCCAGCCGCGTTTTCCTCCTGCCGCCAGCTGGCCCCATCCGAAATCCAGCCAGTGCCGCAGGGCCAGTAACCGCGGCCCCAGGCCCGGGGCACGCCCCAGGGCCGCGCACGGCGGGGCCATCGATCCAACAAGGTGCCGGAGGCCGCAGAGCGGATCGGCCAGGGGCACGCGGCAATCCCAGCCGGCGCACACGCCGATCAAGGCCGAGCGGGCCAGGTTTTCCTTCAAGCCGGCGCCAGGCCAAACGGCGGGCCCCGCCAGCCGCGGCCGATGCCAGGCCTGCCGGCAAGAGCGCCATCACGGAGGCTGAATTCAACGCGCCCTCGCGCGCGCCGCTCGTGCCCGCTGAGTGTGGCGACAGGAGCGCAGAGAGGATCGGGGAAATTGGGCCAGGTCGATTGGACGCGTAAACTCGCCTCAACGGGCCGCTAGGCTGCAGCTCACGTACTCCGCTTGCAGAGGTACGGACCCGCATAGCGCGCGAGCCATGCTCTTTGAGCCCTGAGACAGCTGAAGGTGGCATTGTGGAGCTGAAGCCGCCGGCGCGGCACGCGTGCCCACTGACGCGGTCGCGGAGTACCTCCTTCCGCGGTAACCAGAAAGCAGAGCCGGTCTGAGGCGGTAGCCACTGGTTTCCCAGTGCGACGGCACGCCTGCAAACGCCGGCATGAGCTGCATCGCGGCCGATGGCAGGCCGCGGAGGAGGCTGGGTCCACTGCTCCCTCGAGGGTCACGCAGGCAGCGCGAAGGGACTTAGAGGCGCCGGCGGAATGGACGCGGCTTAGCACGCCACGGCTCAGGCGGCGCTGCGTGCGCAGTGGACGAGAAAGGCGCCACGGCCTGCGCGGCGACGACCAGAGCCGCGCGCGCGGAGCCGCGCACCTCCCAAGGCAGCCCAGCCGCCGACGGGCCCAGCTCTCTCATTCGGCCTGGCCTCTGCCGGAGCCTGCCACTTCAGACCGGGGAGTGCAAGGGCGGCCGATGCAGGCAAGCGAGCCGGCGGAGTGCTACCAATGAGTGCCTCGGGGGCGACGCTCTCTCTCCTCTCCAGAGCCCCGCTGTATTACGTGTGATTGTGCGCCAAGCCCGTGTCCCACGCATTAGAGGCAGGGTGGCAACCACCCGGAGCTGCCCGCGCCATGCTCGCCCACAAGCACGGTCCGCATGTGAGAGGTGTGCGGTCCGTGCACTCACGGGTCGGGACTCCAGAGTGAAACATCACACCGGGTGCCATTCGGACAGCGGTTCGATTCCGCTCAGCTCCGACTTTCCACCTTCGGCGGATCTTTCAGGGGGCTGCAATGGTTTCGACGGGGTAATAGAAGGGTGACTGAAGCCTGCTCGGTAAGAGAGTGGAGAAATCCGGTACCGAGAAACTAAACATCGGGTGCCCTCTATTGCTGAGTGATTCTCCACGTGCGCGACGCCCGTCCGCGAGCTGTGGCGCTTGGCCCTGACTCCTTAGGTGGAAGATGTGGGGTAAGTCCGCCTTCTCATTCACGCCTGCTGGGCGAATAAATGCATTCCACGCGGGGCGCGGCGCGTGAAGGCCCACCGATTTGTTAATTTACGGTGGGGTACTTGGAGGTCCCTCACCAAGCCAACGCATCCCCTCAAAAGCGGGCGTCAGCGCACGTTGAGGTGAAGCCGTGCCCTGTGAAACGGCACTGCCAAGCCACGAGGTGTGCCTGCAGCATAGCCTAGTACGGCTGTTTTGCGCTCGGGGTGCCAGCCACGCTGGTTTGGCGGACGCCGGTTGTGACCGAAGACGCGCAGATCTCAAAAGGTCCCACGCCATCACCGATGATGTCAACCATGATACGCGCGCGCAGACGCAGGAGTCGTCGCACGCGTTCTGAGATGGCTGCTCTTTGTACTGTTCTCTCGCGGCTCAAGGGCTGTTCAAAAAGCGAGTGCGTCAGCTTGGCGAGCAGGTCCCATCGCGGCCGCGTGTCACCACCGCGCCCCAATTGCGAGATAGCCCCGTCGAGTGTGCTTCCGGCATCTAGACCGATCGAGCCACGCTTTGGAGTCGACGCGAAGACCAGTGTCATTCTGCGTTCAGCACCGCCCTTATTGGCGCTACGATTGTGTGACGAGGCCGGTGATAGGGCTATGTTGCGCTTAGAGGTCTATGGCGAGAAGCCGGTCTGGAAGACACTCGGCGCCCGGACGGAGCGATGAGCTCCGTGCCATGTGGGCGGTCTGTACCGTACATCTCACGAACTTGCAAGCGCGAGATTCGGCGTAGGCCTTTGTAACAACAATGAACGCGCAGATGGCGCGCGGCACGAAGAAGGGTTCAATCATGGTATGGAGAGGGCTTGCGGTGGAGGGTCCCGAGCCCAACCAAGAGATAGTATGAGAGCATTCCGGCGTAGCTGTTTAACGACATGGTGATTCACGTCTCAACAGACCGCGATATCTCTAGGTAACGGGAATCACCGGTATGCGAATCTGGCACTTGAAGATGCTGCCCGCAGCAACACCGAAGAGAGATACCAATGCTATCGTCAACATTTAATCTTCGGGCGGGGGGGATCATTGTCGTATCTTGGCCATCCCGAGACTCGAAAGAGCGCAGGTCACGATACCGACTACTGAAGTATGCATTAGGTGAGACCACCATTTCAGCAATCATCATAAAGTCTTCGGGTTCCGTGCAGGTGTTTGAGCGCGCTGGATGGTCACGCAGCGCGAGTGGCGCGCAGGTTTCTACTGTCTCTTCAGAGTAGATGAACAACACTACGTACCATGGTGGATCGCGGTCACCGCACAAGGAGCAGTCACACCAGACGAGAGAGTAGACGAGCGCGAGAGAGAGGGTCCATGCAGACAGGAGCCACCCGCGAGGAGAGTCGAGGTGTTGCCCCTGCGAATTGGAAATAATTGGTGTTGCTCTTATTCCAGACAGACTCTATTGAGGCCGTGTTCTATGTTTTCGCAGAGGTCGCACAAACCTGGAGCTTGTGCGCGCGACGTCCCGGTGGGCACACTTGTGGAGACCCCGCGCTTGAACCAAGCACTCCGAGGGACACGCGCGAAGGAATGGGGCGGCTAGCGGCGCAGCCATCAGCTTGGGCAGGGGGCTTCATGTTGCCATGGTGGCGCTTGGTTTTTCAGCCCTGGTCCAGAAACGTCGGGTGGGATCATTGAGGATCCGCTGCAACCCCTGAGATCCCCCAAGTTTGTTCCATCCCTAAAATTTACAACGGTTGCACCGGGGTCGCTGCCGGCGCCATATCTAAGGGATAAAGCCAGTGGCCAGGTCAGCTTTACTTCGTTGCCGCTTGTTCTCAAAACCATCCTAGGGCCCTCGCGAGCCGTCATAACAGTGTTTCTTTTGGAGTGCTTCCGCAGCCTGCATGGCAGCCCCTATGTCCACCCCAAACCAATTGCATTATGTTATTGTTCTAGCAGGCGTCACGACAATTAAAGCCTGGCCCAACCCACAGATAAGGTCCGCCATGGCGGCCCTGGTGGAAACGAAACTGGCGACCGGACCCGATCGATCTGGCCCGGCTGGCGCCCCTGCCCGTCAACCTAAACTGCTTTTTGGAGAGCAGCTCTTTCTCTCTGTGCGCGGCCGGCTGCTAGGTTATCTGTCCCCTTGGACCGATCAGTTCAGGCACACATGCAGAGCACAGCGCTGAAATGACGCCCAAAGCACGCCCTCGTACACGGCGAGCACAGGCCAATTCCTGGGCTTCTCTCCAGCTTTTCCAATCATTCTCCATCACCGGTCACACCAGTAATATCTATGAAGTTAAGCGTCGACTTTCCCGAGCTCTGTCGCGAGGAGAAACACCTCTATGAAGCACACAAATCTCGTGGGAGTGAAGTTTCCTGGGTCTCTACGCGGCCTTTTGTGTGCTCTATCTCTTGCGAGTCGGCATGCTCCGCTTGGCGCTTGAATGGCGTCTGGAGGTCACATGGCTTGCGTAAAGTGCATGGTCGTGGTCAAAGGCCTGGCCCAGGGATGGCGCTCCCCCTTGGCGGAGGGGCTAATTTCTGGGCTGAATGCTCTTTTGGTGGCCTGCTCAGCAGCCTGCCAGAACGAACGAACTCCACCTTGAACGCCCCTGCTGCGGGCCCTGGCCCGGGGGGGTTTTTTTTTTTTTTGAACTGCGGTTCCTCGGAAGCGGGCCTGCCTGATCGCTTACAAGCTCCGAAGAGGGCTGGGAGGCCGGCATTGAGTTGCCTGGCGTCAGGAGCTAGGAGCTTGCAGTCAAGGCGTAACGCCGTTGAAGCCCACTCCAGAGCCTTGAGTTCCTCGATCGTCAGCACCCCTTTCCTTCGTTTCGCGCGCCATCCAGCACCGCAGGTGGGGTTAGGACCTTCACCGCGGCGGCCAGGCAGCGCTTACGACCGGCCTCGTCCCCGGGCGCATTCCACATAGGGCAGGCGTTCGCCGGCTTCGGTGCCGAACAGATTCTTCTGAAAAAACAGTGGGGGCAACCACCAGGCTCCGTAGAACACCGGCCCCACGCCTCCACCAGGGTGAATCCACCAGGGCGAAGCTGTTTCGGGCCGTTGATGGGGTCAAGTGCCTTGGCCCAGGCCGGAGAAGTTTGTCTTCGCTTCCCGGCGCAGCTGTTTGGGCCGCGAATCGCGGCCCGCCTGGCCGACTTGAAACCGGAACCGCCCAGCCAAGCCCAGCCGTTCTGTGGCGAGCAGTACCGAGGGCCGCCACCCGTGCCAATCGGGACTTGCCGGCATGGGGCGCTGGCCATCGAGCTGAAGGGCTAGGAACGTATCGAGGTTAGGCAGCCGTAACGGGCTTTCCGCCCTGCGGGCGTCCTCCAAAACGCCCGCGCAGAACTGGGAAACTGGAACATCTGCGACCTGCACCTGGAGTTCGATGGGCCTGCCTCGATGAGCGCCAAATGGCTTTCCGCCGACTAGCCTTTCAAGGTTCTCGTGATGGGAGGCGGGGTTGCCGACGCCGAGGCGATCAAGCGTTTTTCGTTATTCGCAAGCTGGCGCGCGTCAGTTTCCATAGCATTTCCGGAATGTGAATCCCGATGACGCCGGCGCTGAAAAGCCAAGTTTCCAAAGAGATCAGCGAGGGCCTACGAAGTGCTCTCAGATCCGAGGAAGCGCACGCAATAACGAGTTGCAGTTTCGGCCAGTACTGGAGCCAGATGGGTGGCGGCTTTCTGGCGGCGGCGGGCGCCCCCCTGCTTCGATGTCGATATTCGGGCGTTACGGCAACTTCGACGATTTTCATCAACGACTGACTTCTGCTCGGTAGCCGCCTTCGGTGGTCAAGCGGGCAGTGCCTGCTTCTCAGTTTTGTGCGCCCGCGGCTTCGGCCTTCTCCGGGGCGGCTTCCCGGAGGAGGGATCCCTCTCTGGCTTTCGGTGGGCCCGCGGGAAACGACTGGGCACCATCGCGGCAACCTGGGACTGCCGACAGCGCAGATCCAACCCCAGCTTCGCCCCGAGGCCTTCACGGCTGTGAGCGTGCCTGCTGGCGGTGAATGAAGGAGCGGGTGCGGTGCGGGTACCTGCGGGGGTGAAAAACGGGCAGCCGCCTGCGGCTCAAGGCCAAGGGCAACCTCCAGCCCGGCACCTGGCCGCCGTGGTGATCTCTAAACCACTGTTCAATCTTGCGGCTGCGACAAACCAGGATGCCGAGGAAGGAGCTTTTTTGAACGTTACCAAAGACAATATGGCACTTCGATGGGGGACTGACAGTTTGCGAGCCTGTGCCCCGCACGCTTGCCCAGCTGAGCCTTGATGAGCCTTGCCCCAAAAGCTATTCGGAGCAGCCGTATTGTCCATCGAGGAACGGCGGAGAGTCTGTGTGTGATCCCACAGCGTTCGCCACCCCGCTAGATCGCGCGCAGGAACACCGTAAACGCCACTGTTTGTGCCGCGTGGGTTGGGCTACAAACTCGCGCCTCTGCACTGCTTGGCGACCTCAGTGGCAAAGCTGGCCCGCGCGTCAAAGACGGCCCGCGGCGATCTCCTGCTCAGGCCTCAGTCTGAAGCTGCCCGGAAACGGTTCAGCGAGGCCGAAGGCCGGCGACTGCTCGACCAACTGCGTCCAAGCCCGCACGCCTTGACACCACCGAGGCTGAAGTGGACTGAAAGGCCCCCCCCCCCGCCCCCCCCCCCGCCCCCCCCCCCCCCCCCCCGCGCCCACACCGCACCACACCTCCAACCTCTGCTTCCGCACCCCACCCTTCTCCCCCCCACCTTTCCCCCCACCCCCCCCCCCCCCCTTCCCCCCCCCCCACACCCTCTCCCTCCTCCTCCCCCTCCCACGCCCCCCCCCCCTCCTTCCACCCCCCTCCCCCGTCCCTGGTTTTTTGAAGCACCTAAGCTCTGAGCTGGCC
>Ga0163217_1034306_pt1 | contig 10720 bp, 6 predicted proteins | sample SynspAceP_FD_185933 | JGI IMG/M metagenome (GOLD analysis project Ga0163217, IMG submission 185933) | Saline lake microbial communities from Ace Lake in Antarctica - Synechococcus sp. Ace-P (PacBio error correction) | ecosystem: Environmental > Aquatic > Non-marine Saline and Alkaline > Saline ...
TAAAAGAAAAAAGGAGGATTTTTTTTTTAAAAAAAACCCCGAACTCCTTTTAAAAAAAGCCCCCCAAGATAGCCCCCCTTACAAAATGGAATTTATTGGGTTTTTGGCCGATGTAAAAATTGCCAAGATAGAAGAAACCAAAACAAAAAACAAGGATTACGGTTAAAAAAGAATGCCCACTCCAAAAAGTTTTTTAATTTTTCCCTTTGGATGAATAAAATAGAAAATGATAGTCATTCTCCCAAATATATTACTTTATTTCCCAATCCCTCGGGAGTGTAAAAATGAAAAGACGGCTTTTTGTCCCTTTTCCCCCTCCCACATTACTGGTCTTGGCGATCAAACAAGGCGCGGTCGACTTTATTCGTTGGGCTAGCGATTATGAAACAAGATTCAACATATAGGCACAGAAATTAACGCAATCTCTGCTTAAGGTGAAGATCAGTTTAAGTTCCTTAGAAAGTAAACATAGGGCAGACTTAATCGTCAACAACAGAACCCAAAACGCAATTAGATCCCCAGAAAGAAACACCTCAAGCCATCCTATTATCGTATTTGCGGACACCTTAGAACAGCGGCGGTAATCGAAACGGTTGCGGGAAGCGGTGCGTTATTTCTTCCGGGGATTAATAACCGGAATTACGAGGTGGTGGCCGTAAACGCTGCCTAGACCTGTTTAATACCGTGGGTTTTCCAATAATGCCAAAGCGTAAGCTAATGAATGTGCCTGCAAGTTGCTCTATAATACGATTTGGAACTTACAACCACATCCACAAATTGACATGGCGGCCGGTAAACAAATAGAAGGGTTAATAGGACCAACATCCACACTGTAAACGGTGCCATGCCACAGGCGGCTAATGGTGAATCCTGTAATAATCAGTAAAAGCACCCACAATCAATCTCGGATCAGATAGTTCATCGTCGAAGTGTAGCATTAGGTCAAGCGGATTAAGAAACGCGAATGTCTCCAATCGATTCAACGGGCGCAATTGAATGAACTGTATGAATACTATCTGTGTCGTGCTTTTATTTCGCGAGAAAGAAAGGGCAAGCTGGTGACCTCGGGACGAAAAGACGCATCATTGATTGCAACCAGTCCTTCTTGATCTTAGAAATAAGCGACGATACACAATGAACTTGAATTAGTATTACACAAGTACCAAGGCATGGGCTCTATTCCGTTGCCTTTCGAAAGGTATCTGGTCTACGACAATATCACGGCAAATAATCCTCCGTATATGTTACGCAGGCGATGCTAAACTGGGAAAAACCTATGGACTCGTGGACGTGCTGTGTACTGGGTTCAAACTGATCCATTTATCAATAAATTACACGTTGCGCTTTTTACAAAATACCCGAATTTTACATACTGGCAATAGCGCTCTATATGAAAGTACCTAATTTCAACAAGTTTTATGGACAGCGATGAGATTAGAACTTATATCGTCCGAGCATCCTCCCGTGAAGCCTCTACTGGTTTGAATGTTTCGATAACCATCTCCTGGGTGGTTTTTTTGAAGTTGGATTATACTGAGCATAATGTATTGGGTCGGAACTACTCACGTCCGATGATTTGGAATGAGTTGAAGTACGCCGTAGCTGCCAAGCATACGACTTTATAATCCAACCATCTCAGCAGATAGTGAAATAAGCAGTCTCGACTTTTGCCGCTCTGGTTACAGCAGTGACTTTCTCTATCGAACCAAAAAAGGGAAAAATAAAAAAAAAAATACAACTCGCCCTTAATACCTTTAAAGATCAAATTACGTCTTTCGATCCAATGGGTGTTTCATTGTCAGGCGGACGTTTACGGGACAGCGTTTTAAAGCAACAAAGAAAAAAGGTCTCAAATAATGGCAGTCAAAACAAACACACTTATCTGGGTCAAAAGTGAAGACCCAAGCCAATTCAGTGGGATAATATCGCTCGCATCTATAGACCGAATTGATAAGATGGTTAATTGCTCCGGTTTGTAAGCTATGCGTTCAATAGCTTTGATACCTCATCAATCAGGAGCCAGATCGTAATGGCAATACAATTTGAATACCCTCCACCGCAGAACCCAATGGGAAGCAGGACTAAATACAACGTCATAACTTTGATCTGTCTCAACGCTGCAACCGCTTTTGAAAATCGTCAAAAAGTTAACGTATTTAACACGACCTCAAATGCTCAGCCTATGCAAAATTCAAGTCGGTGAGGTTTCCGGCTTTCCACAAGGCATCGAACTAGAGCCTTTTCATCTAAGCCCATCAACTGCGATGTCAGAAAATCATAACTTCGCTTGACACACGACAAAGGACTGTGGAATCAGCCAAAGAACAACAGCGGAATCCAAGCAAGCACACCTTTTGGGTGCAGAGCAACAGTTGATATCTTGGTTAACCTAATGCGCCGACCAGCAAGGCGCGGTTGGCTGGTGTCATCCCTTGGTTACTGGCGTTCGTTATTGTCCGGAAAATGCAAATTGAAACGCAGCGAACTCCAACACGGTACAATCCTTCACAATTAGTCGGATCTCTCCATTGTGTTTATGTCACTTGCCATGTTGATTCTCCTCTCAAATGGAAAGGGGCCGCAGCGTTAAAGTTTGGGCCGTATCAAATTTGTGTCTGGTATGATAATCCTATTTACAAGTTTTTATGACGAATCTTATTGTTGGTTTGGCGACCGAAGCGATCTTCGAAAATAGCTTGCTCGTTATGTCGATTCATATTACATGTTGAGTAAATAGAGTGGAGGAATTCATTTTAAGCCGTTCTTTTTTTGGAGACAAGACAGTATCTAGCGCTCTTTACTAAGGTGTTTGAGCCTAGATGCTGCTTATGAAGAAGATCCAAGCCTTTATCTGCGGCTTTGCCAGGAACTTTCTTAGCGATTTGCACTTTTCACTTTATCAAAAGTGCGCATCCGGAAGCGGGTGCGCCTTTATTGCGCATAAGGTCATGGGGATTGAATCTGCTGCAACCGATTTGAGTTTTGGCGTTGGGAGTTTTGCGTCTATACACCTAAAACGTATTTCCAAACAGTTTAGGGACATTGCATCATAGACTCAGCAGCAAGCTTATGTGGCCTGCTATGCTTTTATCCTGAGATGGAGAGTGGTCTAGCTAGGTGAATCAGAAGCCTTAGTGCAGCACACCGCCGAAACAACTAAAACATTATTTGATGCCTTGAGCAAACCGCCCAACCCTCAATCAATTTGTTGGAGCGACAAGCTTTGTATCTAAGCGCTGGGTTAGCCGGACTCAGATTAAAATGACGACGCTGGGTGACAGCCGTTTGGAGCATTCGACAGGCCTTTTTGATATTTCAAGATGTAAATATCAATTTGGGCAAAGTATTCTATGATCTATCATACAGATACATAAAAGCGCTTAAAACAGGATACCAGGCAAGTCATTTTTACTCGTCGTAACCGTGTTGCCTTCATGTTTTCACGCCGTGATGACGGTGCAACTCTGCACAGATTGTCCTCGTTGGCCTATAAGGGCCAAGCTAATAGAAAGTGCCAAACAAGGAGCACATGTTTGAAATTAAACCACACGTTTGTGTTGAACGAAGCAACGACAGATTCTGAAATATTCCAAATCTTCGGACTTCCTAGTTGATAAAGTGTGTGTCATCCTTGGACATAACGGCTCAGGCAAAACCACTTTGATGGCATGTCCTGGGCATAGAGGCCGCTTTTCAAGAACAAAGGATAGAAGATGTTATAAAAAGTTATGAAAAGTAACTATATGAAGATCACTTCCTATTTACCACCTTTTAACCGTCTAAGCAAAAACAGCTTTATACACTGAATTTTTTCCAATGTCCGAGATTGAGGTTTTCCTAAATTATAGTAGAAATATTATCCTCAAATCCCAATCCGCTAATCCGACCACATGTTTCCGCCTACTTGCAATACCCACTCTCAGTCAAGCTGTACTCCACATGAAGGCGGTACCACAGGATAAGCCACTCGCAATACAAAACCGCATCTTGCTCTAGCGCTTGCAGAAGTCCCCTGTGCAAGCAATCTTCTCACTAACAGCATTAATGGTACGACGCAGTTCACTAAAGCGATGTGTTTCACCGCCTTTTTAAATGCCAGTAAAACCACACAGCCCAACGGCTCGTCACATGGCTTCAAAACACATCCCGAGAAGGGCACTGATCAGAAAATACATTGCCATCTTTCAAATGCGCTGATACCGGGACTTTTCTCGTTGATCTTCAATTAAAATGATTTTTCTTCATCTTACCTTTTTGTATGTCTTACTAAAAGTTTGTTTAAGTGATTTACTTCTACTCTCATGCAACTTAAAACTCAAGGAGAGACCATGATTTTAGTAACAGGTGCAATCAGGTCAACTTGGCCGTGTTGGTCATTGCAATCTTTATATAGAAAAAAACAGCCGCCAGCACATTGTTGAGCCGTTTCGTAAATATGCGACAGTGTAAAAAGACCTAGCCCGAGAAAGGCGTACACATTCGCCAAGCAGATTAAACTCCCAACCAGATACCTTGGTGACGGCGTTTTCGCGCTAAACGTAGAAAAAATACTTGCTCATTTCCTCTAGCGAAAGTCGGTCAACGTGAAATTCCAACATAAAAAATGTCAAATACGAGGCGGCAAAGGCCGCAGGCGTTTTCTCCTTATGCTTACAGCCAGCATTTTAAAAGCAGATAACCTCGTCACTTAATCTTGGCAGAAAGAACACGCCAGGCGACAGAAAAGCTAATTAGCGGAATCTGGCGTGCCGCCATGTATTACTCGCAAGTGGCTGGTAACTCTGAAAACAAATAACAACGGGAACAATCGGTATGGCACACTTGAGGCACGGTGCGGTACAAGGCAGTGCAGGTGAAGGCAAAATTTCTGCGGCCAGCAAAAACGAGCAGACCTACGCCTGCCGCGGCGGGCTGTCGTGCTAACCGTGACATCAACAGCTGGTAAAGTATACGAATTAGCAGGGGACAAAGCGTTCACTCTTAGTGAATACGCGCTTCAAGCAAAATCAGGTCATCTCCAAGCGGCAAAGCCTGTTTGATATCCAAAACCTTCCAGAAGCAGAGTACACCAAGGCTTTAGTCGGCATGGCTTACCCGAAGCTTTGCTAAGCATTATTAGCGGATTCTGATGTCGGGCGTCCAAGGGTGCCATTATTCAAGCGACAGCAAAGATCTGTCGACACTGATTGGACGCCCTACAAAACATCCATTGAAGACGAGTATCAAAGCGGCGCTGTAGCCGTAATTAAGAAAAGAAAGGGACACAAGATTTTACATAAGGCGCAATAGGGCATCCATTTAACGGGTTGCGCCTATTGGTGTAATCTATACGCTTTACTGGGGATTGACTTCATTAGGGGTTGTGTAAAACTACTAACTCCTTCATCAAGAAATGTTTCCGAATATCACACGCCATCAGTTGCTGATTATCTAATTCCTTTCTCTGCGCACACAAATACAACGGTGCTTTCGCAGCGACCCAGCTTGGTGTGGAGAGGTGTGCAGGTCGACCAGGGTCGTATAGATCATCAATTCTTTGTTTCGTAAGCACACACTTTTCAACGAGATGAGACTGCCGGATCGCCCCCGTTAATAGGTGTATTTGTAACTATGGTATTGCGGTCGGACAAGTATAGAAATTCCCGATTCCAATTTTGTAGATTAACAGTCCGGAGCAATGTTGGTCCAAAAATCCACTAACTAAGGAAAATCTTTGTGGTCAATTTTTGTGCAGGCTTTTCCAAACACTTTGGGGTCTTGATGAAATCATGCACAAAATGCGAATGGTCTTTACGGCCCAAGGTGTCGCGATATTATCTGCTACTTTGGTAGTGGTGAACGCCGACGCCCCAACCAACGTCCATCAAAGTTTGCCACAAGGCGAGTAAGCTGAGTGGGCTCACGGTCGCCCCGCCCTAATGCCTCCGGGCAATAACTTGATGGCGCAAAAACAAATACCGACAGCCTGATGTACTTTGGTTTTTTGAGCATCCACCATTCAAGCGGAAATAAACTCCACACAGAACGCGTGACCATGGGTCATCTCATAAAGCATCCAGATTAGAGCCTGTTAATCAACCAAGCGTCCACAGCAATCTATGCTTCAAGGAATTCGTCCAAACGCACATTCGAATATCTCAAAAACGAAATAAGTCCGGCTCCAATGGCGCAATCTGTTGAGCGCACAAGAAGACAGTTCCCGCATAGTTAGGGTGACTTAGAGCGTAATACATTCAGGGCGTAATGCCGCGCTGCAAGAATTCCTATTTTCATTAAATAACTTACCCTCAGAAATACAAACGCTTATTGGATTTTTGAAATCGATTTTGACGGACGCATTATAAAAATGGGCCGCAATCACAGCAATGGAAACCACCAATATCATTACACCGTCGCTAGGGCATTAATTCAGGAGTTACACCCAAAGACGACACTTTAAGATGGAAAATCACCATAGGTAGATCGTAGAGTTTGTCGTTTTCCTGGCCCAGAACACGAAACTAGCAAATCACTAAAATTCATCAAAGCGAAAGGTAAACCGACAGCAACCAGCCAGACAAGTAAGTTGGGGTGATTCAATCAATGGCAAAAGTTAATCATGAAAAAACAAGGAGACAGGGCTTTGCACCAAGATCCATTGCGCTTCTTTTCCAACGTTCAGTCCATGCGATTGGATAAACGGATTGCCAGCACAAAACCGCGGACACTAGCTAAGCAGAAAAGTTTGTATGGGGCAATCACAATCGTCGTCATAACGCGACCCTGCAGGCCCAACCACAGGCTCCCTCCATCAGCCTACGCAAAAGAGCAATAACAGCTGACAAAACCCGGTGATCACTTCTGGTCAATCGACCAGAGTGCCGGTTCACCATTCAACAGTAGCAAGATGGGCGAAGATCGGCCATCATCGGTTTTTTGCTCAACAAAGTTATGCCCATACGACTCAAAGCAACAAATACCAGCTACAAGTGCCAAGTATCGACGCAAGCGTCCGCGCTAATAAACGCAATTTTTAAACTTACCCACTCGCTGCGCTCATAATCTGTTCAATTACGGAAACAGTGTCAAACGTACCATTTTAAGTGAACTCAATTCGAACTCCATCAGCCCATGAGCCGTCCACGAGCAGTGTTTAGACCTCGTTAAAACTGTACGATACATCCAAAGCCAACAATTGGCGCTGGTGATAGGGAACAGCAGAAAGACGCACAAAACCTGCACACGTTGAGACTTATAAAGCCTAAGGAAATCGATCTTTCATTACATTGCTCCTTGTTTGGCCCATTCGCATAAACAGGCATAATATAGGGGCCGGGACCGCAAGACGAATTTCAGCATAGATGGATCGCGACAGCAGACGCTAAAGGCCAATCTCGATTAAGGAAAGAATTCGTCCCACAGTACACGTCCATCATAAGAGTAGTCTGAGACCGCCTAACATTGCGAAGGATATAGACAAATTCACCAAACCCAGCAGGAATACCAACACCAACAAACAACACTGCGATGATGCCTCAAGGTTTGGCCAGAGCGGTCAAAGTCACCCAGACAGAATTCGCGCGCCACAAGCGTTTTTGTCCCCAAGATCTTTGTTTTTCGCGGGCTGTGGTCAAATAAGCGCTTATATCCCATTTTTGTTCGTAACCGCTGGAATGAAAGACTAACCGGCATGAATCATGAACGGCAAATAGGTATAAACAAGGTCTAAAACCCAATCATAATACCAGCCACATTCCGTTTGTAGATTTAGCAACATGGCTGATCAATCAAGCCTAAAGACATCAAATTTGTGTTCCGTACCAAGACCATTCTTTTTGTAAATACAAGTCTGAGTGCGGCGTATGACATCAAAGCATATAACGCGCAATAAAAATGATACGTCCAGAAAAGGGTAAAATAACACAAAGGATAACATATCGGTTACGTGGCCATCAGAACCACTACGAGCGATGAGATCTTAAGCAATCGGTAAAACCAATGATTAAAGGTGAAGAAAGGTAGAAAACGGCCGAGGCAATAAAGCGCAAAGGAGCTTAAAGATAAGCATCATAAGGTAAAAGCGGAGACTCCAAAACAAAATAAATATTACCAAAAAACGTTTAACTTTTAGCGGTCGCGTAAGCGTTACTTGGGTCCCCAACATCCAACCAAAAGGAAAAAGCGGCGGAACCGCAATCCATCGCTTCAGAAAGAGATATTTTGAACAACCACCAAGAAATGGGATATAAAAAGAACGCTGCCAGCCACAACATTGGCATTAAGATCACAAAGCCAGCGACCCAAACGAATATTTTTGCAAAACGCAAGCAATAGGTTCGACGCGTGTGTGTTTTGGTGGTTGCCGTATCAATGAGGCTAACAACCACACTGCTATCTGGTGAACAATGCACGCAAGACAAAATAGACATGATCATTCCCAAGGTCAGGCGTTGCACTCAGCATTCAGCGCTGTGTATTGGTTGAGTAATATGCGGATTTTTCTTTAACCTGATAATAACGCACTTTGTAAATCGACTGACTGCCGCAGATGTACGCCACGCCTCGGTAATTAAATACACTTTCGAGGCGCGTTTATTTTTTTTCAATCTAGTACATCACGAGTAATACGACAGTTTTTTCGAGGACGAATCGCTCACGTTGACAGCTTGATTTGGTGCGCGCAAGCTAATTCCCATGGTTCAAATAAATAGACCATTAATATCATCACCATTGAATGGTTGCGCTATCTCGCTCATCCAGAGACAAACCGTTCCATTAAAAAATTTACATTACCAATAAATTCAGCAGACAAGAACGGTTACATGGGGTGCTCGTAGCACTTCATGAGGTTCGCGCTAGTTTGTACAATCACAACCGTTATTTCATCACACCAATGCGCGTCGCCAGCGGCATCGCCTCTTCTTGATCATGGGTCACACAACAAAAGTAATTTCCCGAGATCTTCTTGCAGGCGCATCAATATCAAAATTGGTGTTTCTTCTCGCCAGCTTTTTATCCAAGGCAACCTTAACGGCTCAATCCAGTAAATAATAGCTTAGGCCCCGTTTCACATAAAGATCGGGCCAAAGCCACACCGGCTGAACGCTGACCACCGGAATAGCATATTGGAGGCTTACGACGAGCAAGATGCCCAACTTGAACCATATCGAGAATGTCCGCTACGCGTTTTTTTCACCTCATACTTGGTAGACCTTCCAGTTTAGACCAAACGGCGACGTTAGCTTCTTACCGAGTTTAAATGTGGAAACAAGGCATAAAGACTGAAACATCAATATTAACGGGGCGGTGTCCCACGGCGGCAACATCAAAAGGACATGTCCCACACCATCAATGATAATACGCCCGAAGTAGGTGATTCAAAACCCTGCTAACATGCGTATAAGGTACTTTTATACAGAACCAGACCCCCCAATAGGCAAAATTAGTTTCGTTCTTATAAATGTCCAAGAACATTATTTACAGCAGGAAAATCACCACAAATTTTATTTATTTGCTCAATTCGAACAAACCGGGTTCAGCGTCTTTTTGGGCGCCAAGCAGGCAACGATTTGAGACGAGTTAATAATAGGAGAACAGAAGACCGAGCAGATCAGTAACATAAACACTAACACCTGTCAGCATGAATAATATTCGAAGAGGGTGGGGTGTCTTCTAAGGCATCCACCCTACCGTACTAGAGGCTGCTTACGACTCTGTTTTTAATTATTAGTCCAAGCACGCGCCATATATAACGATCAAAGACACGAGCGCAGCATTGAGCCTTTGCAACATAACGTTTGTTCATTTTAGCTTCTTGATGGGTACACACTTTATTGTCGCCACTTCTTCATCTAATAAGCGATACCGCGCAAGTGTTTTTGGTACCGCATAGAAAAACATAATTCGAGATAGCGGCTGCAATGTCTTTTTTTCAGGAATGAAAATCGATGAATTTATGCGCCGGCTTGCCTGGATGAGGCGCGTCAGCAGGAAATCGCCATTAAATCAAACCCACCAAGGTGCCTCCCTTAGCGAATGACAAATTTGATATCAAAACACCTTGACCCGCTTCTTCCGCACGACTCTGCGATGCAAAATATCACCGTTATAACCAATTGCCAACACACATCGCCATTTGCTAGAATCAGAATGTATTTACTGGAGTGAAATATTTACGTTGTCTTCGAGCAAATAAGACATAAGTTTGGTGGATTCTACCCAACTCATTTTGTCATCCTGATGTTTGGATCAATTACCACGATAATTATTGCTACCGACATCACTTCCGTCCTGGAGAATCTAATACAGCGATACCACTACAATCATTCCAGCTTAAGCCGCGATAGACTAGGATCAAATAGGAGGACGTACCAGAGCCGATGTCCGCTGTACCGACAATCGTTCCACGATCATTTTGGTGAGTTGTAGCCGATACCAATCCGTCCCCAAGCGTAAGGAATTGTGTAGTGTTGCCCAGCATCATGTTTTTCCAATTTGCCTTAGACCACAAAAGCAAAAGCGGAGAGTTTGGTCCAGAATTGGCCATAATTGCTCAGCTACTGCTTTTATCGATTGCATTGCATACACAACGCCGCCTTAACCTTTGACGGCTCAAAAAACGATTAGATGGCAAGACGACGATCGTAGCCGAGAATCCACCAGCCATGCAGCTTGCTTCTAAAACTGTCGTTGTGTCCACACACATCGTAGTTACTTTGATGCCCACCTGTGTTATCTTTCA
>Ga0163217_1087996_pt1 | contig 10719 bp, 8 predicted proteins | sample SynspAceP_FD_185933 | JGI IMG/M metagenome (GOLD analysis project Ga0163217, IMG submission 185933) | Saline lake microbial communities from Ace Lake in Antarctica - Synechococcus sp. Ace-P (PacBio error correction) | ecosystem: Environmental > Aquatic > Non-marine Saline and Alkaline > Saline ...
GAGAGAAGATAGGAATCTTAATTAAAAAGGTTTTTTGTTTTTTTTTTTAATTCCCTAAGAAAATACTAAAAAATGGAATTCCCCCTTGGGGTTTTTTTCCCCTTTTTTTTGCCCCTTTTTTTTTTTAAAAGTTTTTTATCCTTGTTTCCCCTAAATTTACCGAAATCCTTTTTTTTGAAAAAAAAGCCCTTTCAAATTAGTTTTTTTTTTTTGGCAGCACCAATGTGCGGACTTCAATTGGAAAAGTTTTAGAAAAGTTCATAAGCAAAACACCACCCCTTTCAAAGGTTGTTTGGGGTTCTTTTTCCAAAAAACAAATCTAAGCAAGCAAAAAGAGAAATGTTGCTTCAAGAATTCCTAGGGCAGCTTACACTAAAAGCTACTTTCAATCAAGGACAACCACCACGAAGGCAAGCCAATTTAAACTAATAGCAAAAGCTTTCCTTTTTTCATCATTCCCTTAAACTCATCCAGTTTTCCTATGACGATAAATCTGTTTTTTGTGGCAGGAACATGAAAAATGGTTACAAAATCAGCTTTGTCCTTTAATAAATTCTTTTCTTCCTTTTACTCCATCTAAAAGGAATTTTCACACTTAATGGTTTGTCCGTCAAAAAGATCCCAAGAAACAGTTAGGAGCCTTATTCTTGCAAAACTATCGTGAGCAATTCACGTTCATTCCCTACAGCAGAACACACAAGCAATTTTGTACTTCTTGTCAATAATACGTCCTATTCCCAATGATCCCTATAGTTTTTACCCTCTTAGCTCAGAACCTTTTGCATAGGTTTTTTTTAAGACCTCCTTTAAAATTACTTTCTCCTTCTATGCGGCATGGTATTGCGGTTGCATCATAAAGAAAACGAACTCCACCATAAAGATGTGCAAAAAACCAATTCAGATACACTTGCGCTAAACTTGCTGCAGGGTACTGATCACTTTTAAACCTTTTCTCTCTAGCGTAAGTCAACATCTATGTTATCCATATCCGAACCACCGCGACTATAATTTTTTAGACTTGGGCAATCTATCCCGATCAATTCCTTTACGAGCCGTTGTGCAGATCGTACTAAAAGAACGGCGATCATCAATTTTTTGTTGATATAATCTTGTAGTTGTTCTTGTGCTACGTTTGTAGTCAACACTCGTACAGCCTGCGGTTAATTTATCTATTCCGCTTTGTGAAACGCCATCGTTTGCTAGTAATTTCATAATAATTTTCTCGTTTTTTAATTGTCGTTTACCCATCCAAAAACAGGTGAGCGGAAACAACATAATTTTTTTTATTTAAATTTTGTTAATCCGGTTCTTAAGATTTTCTCTCAATTCTCTCATAGTGGGTCCAACAAGTGCTTGTACGCTTTCAATGGCAAGCATTGTACATAGTCTCTGCCTTCTATATTCGCGCCTACAGATCTATGACCGTTTAACGCGTTGATTCGCTGCTTCTTTCATCAATAGCGTCAAAGCGGGAGCAGTGGCTTCAAATTGTTCAATCCAATAAAAGTGGCAGTTCATAGTAGAACGTATCTTCTTTTTTCTGTAACAAAACCTTAAAATATGGATTGCCGATCTATTTCGTTAAACAATCAAAAGCAAGGCATTTCTGATTGGTTGAGTTTTTCAATCGCATCAATTCCGCCGTTGTCTTTTTTTTTACCATTCTAATGTTCGCATGCTCACAAATAGGAAATACTGGGGCGTTATTGACCATAGACTCTTTAGAGATGTGTGTTTCTGTAGTCCTAGCATGGAAGGAATTCTGTCTAGAAACTCTTAAACCTAGATAGTCTTCTTTTCTACATAATGAAGAGTTGCTCCAGCAGGGCCCATATTTTTTTGAGCTCCAGCAATAACAAATTTCAAAATCGTAAATTTTTCACAAAAAAATAGCGGGTTTGTCCCTTGAAAAAAAATATCACTACTCATATCACAAATGACGATACAGAAACATGCTTGGTGTGTATTGTAATTGAGTTTCCCAAAAAAATGGGTGTTATTGGTCTGAAAGTGAAAGTAATCCACATTTCTGGAACGACATAACCTTTAGGTATATGATTGTAGTTGTCTTTTTTGTGAAGGGCTACTTCAACGACTTCTCCAAACATTTTAGCTTCCTTGAGACGCTTTAATCACTCCAAGTACCTGTATTTTTAAATAGGCTGCTTTTTTTCTCTAGCAGGTTGTATGCTAGCCATTAAGAACTGCATGCTGGCACCGCCGCTAAAAACATAAATGCTTGTTGTTTAAGCCCTTTATCAGTTAAGCCTAGTGTTCTAGTGCGCGCTAAGTGCTTTGTGCTTTCCCATTAATCGCAATAAATCCTTTAAAAACTCCGGTGAGAAATCTCTAAAATCTAAGGTCGTTGAAATTAAAACAGCTGCTGCTGCTTTTTTGGAAAACTTCTTGTGTGGCAAGTAATGCAGGGACCTGCGCTAAATTGTGCTTAACATTATTTGTTTTTCTTTATGATGAAATAAACAATGCAAAATCAAGACCAAAATTATGTTATGAAATCGATAAGGTTTTTTTAAGATAATGTCAACAAAAACTGGAATCGTGTCCACGCCATCACATAGTCCGTGTAGTCCTAAAGGGGTCTGTGTTTGCTTCCAAATCAACAATTTGCAGGTGCGAGTGGGCGCTCTCTCTATTTAATCTCCCTCCTAACCTTTGCTATGACTGTCCGCGCTGCTGCAGAGGGCCTTGTGAAGCAACGCACACATGCAATTGACTGCCATTTTGATCAAATTCTATCGGCCAGGTCTTCTAATTTTTCATAAAAACTGTAACCTAAAACCTCGCGGAACATAGAAGAAAAGAGTAGCTGCTCGTTGTATTTCTTCTTTGATCAAAAAGGAAAACACACATTCGTTTTGTCGAGTTAAAATCGAACTCACTCACAGGTACCGCCTTGTTGTAATCGTAATTATTCAAGTTACTTCTCATTTTTTGATAAGTTCTTTCTGTACAACATCCATTAAAAAAAAGATCAAAAATTATATCCTTTAGGAACTTTTTAAGTGACTGACAAACTTACAAACCCATCCAAAATAAAGAAACCACATCCCCTTGCTCAACAGCTTCCATTTGCTCTAAGGTTTCATTCCCTGTTAAAACAGCAACACTATTGCCCGGTTCTTTGCGTAATGAATGAGGTTTTTTTACCAAAATAATGTTAAAAATAAACGGTGCGGTAATTTGTTGCTTTCTCTTTCGTGATTTTTTTTCGGTACTGTGTTTATCGGGCTTCCTCGTCCGGGTCATCCTGCTTGATCAAACACTCGAAGTAAATGAATGAATGTTTGACACTTTACCTATTATGCCAGAGTTAAGCCCAATCAATACCCAGCATCGTATGTTTTTTCCCAATTTACCATCTCATCCATGAGTGAACAAGATAAGGCTGGCAAGTCTGCCATAATCTCGTACACAGGAAATGGTTAGGAGTGGTAAAGCCTATTTTTAAGTGTAGAAAAGCCTGTTGACCGAATAAGCATTGAGGTTATATTATTGGCACGCGGTTTGTGTCAAAGCAATAATCCGATGCACACCGTTGTATGTATTTAGAACACATGATATTTGGTAAAAAACCTCAATATCCACATATCGTGCGAACCACATACTTGGACAAACCTTCCGCACGCTGATTAGTGTATAGAGCAGGTTTTGCAATACATGTTTGAATGCAGGATCAGAGAGCCTTAAATTCGATAAGCAAGTAGAGAGTATCGCATAGTAGCGGCTGCGTAGTATGTCTATTATTTATTATTGTGCATCTGGTAAGTTGCCTTACTGGCAACAGTGTGCTAGTGTCGACGGCTAAATATTCAATAGATTGGCGCTGTCTACTGAAGGTAAATCAAAGAATTCACATTGCTGTGATGCGAGTCTTAAGTCTTTGTTGAATGCGCAGTTAATTCGTTGCCAGCTTTGTCACACGTCATTTGTTAAGGAGCATTATTAACTTAGTACAACATCTAAGTAGAAGAGTGAGAGAATAGGGCACCCTTACTTGAATAATTAACGATTACAACAAGGCCGGTTTACCTGATGAAGTGAGTGCTTTCGCGAAAGCGGTAATCCGATCAATTTAATCGAGGTATATCATAATTCGGGTATTGCTCATTACAATAGGTTCATTCTTGCACTATATAAGTAATACAAAAGAGAGCTAATTGGAAATCAACGAAACCAAGACACAGATCGAACGTTAATGCGTGCTATCGCGGCGAGCAGTATTAGTTGTTCGCAAGTATCTTTATCATCTGCAAATTTATAATGACAAGCTTGGACAAGACGACTGCACTATGCATAGTGCACTTGTAACACGATTTGAGATTCAACTAGATTGAAATGTCAGGATCTAGACCATCCGGGAAAGAAGTAAGGAGCATGATTTGAACGAGAGCGCAATGTGAACCAGTACACAAGTGAGCGCAGGTTCTTATAAAGGTTAGTTCCCTGATCACAAGTGTACAAGCGACATGTCCGGCATTAGTATAATCAAGTGATGAAACCGGAACGAATTGATAGCATGGCCGTAATGCCTTGCACCACAATGTTATGGAGTATTGTTGTTTGTTGGGGCAAAGAGTCACAAGTGGTACGTACGCACGACTAAAAGCGTAAACAGCGTAGACATGATGGTACACACTCGAGAGCTGTGTTTACTGCGGATGACACGTCATCGAAGTTCACGAATCTCTCTTCGCTTGACAGACAATATATGTATCTTTGTAAAAACTCGTAAGAGTCCGCTATATGTAGCTTATAAGCAATAAAGTTTGGTTACAGTCTGAAATATAGTATTTTTGCATTAGAATCTGTTAATTAGGTTGTTCATCATGAATATTAATAAAGAATCACCAAAGAGCTAATAGCTTGCTGTATAGGGCAAATCTAATTTTTATTTGTTGTCTGCTGAAGTTTGAAAACTAGTCGAAAAGTCAATGAATACCTATGCTTACGCTTAAATAACAGGAAGTTTGAATTATCTTATCATTACTAAATATGTCAGTCTGAGCTAGTGGCTGTTCTTAATTTCCTGCACACAGTTATCTAACTAGTCAATTGCTCGTCAAGGAGACCTCAGTCGGTCAAGGATGTTACCACCTGACAAGGCAACATGTAATGGCACATGATCCTCATAATGACATGCGTCATTTATATGAGAGGAGAGAACTTACAGACATAACAGCTCGACCACACCTAAGAAGCGAGCTAATATAAGAAGTTAGCAATGCTGGAATATCTAATTTATACGCTGCTCAATAACCGTTATTAGATTGAGGCATTAGCTGCGTAAGAAGCCATTGTTTTTATAGGGCGTACGGGTTGTCTCGACATCGATAGTACAGGCTGTCGGTCTTCATAAAAGGAAATGAGCTGATACGTTCAGAGGTAACTAGAAGCACAGCCCTATGTAAAAGACAAATACACTATTGAGTGCTACGAGGATGATAAAAGCGAATTGGAATTATGGGAAACAGAAGCTTGAATATGTTTTTGAAGTAGAAAGATCGAGATTGACATAGTTTAGCCTATTTCGTCTACGGATTCAACCTATGAGAAGAGGCCTACACACACTTTACAAGGACTATCATATCAATGCCGAAAATAGTCAGATAACGACCAAAAGGCTTATTGTACCCAAGGCAAGGAGATACGAAGAATTCGGATAACTTTATACACAGTTCTTACTTGAACTGCAATTAAACAACATATATAATTGTGTGGGAAGTTATGTCGATGCTTTGGTTTTTTTTATTCTCTTGACCCCAATTAATCTTACTACAATATCTGACGAACGTCACGTACTCTGTTAGTTTTCTTAATGATACGCGATCCTTCGGAACAATAGACTCACCTAAGACGTGTGTAGAGTATAGATATGTATACGTTGTATTTACTTGAAATCTATCATGAAGTTAACGAGGATAATCAATATCCTAAGGCGGCGAGCAAGTGGGTATTTAGCAATAATGAGTTACGGACAGTTTTTGTAGTTGTACTGACCTGGAGTCTTACAGATAAAATAAAGATTAATGTGGCTCTTGCCGTTCTGTGAGAGCACAGCACACCCTTTATTACTCTGAGTTATGTAGATAAACGAAGTACTATACTATAGAGTAAAGTTCCTAGTACATCACTCTCCACAATCTAGTAAAAACTTAATTCCGTTTACTCCTTCCGATTAACTGCCTGGTTTTCTTGTGAGCCAGGCTAAGAGAAATGACTAAGCGAACAGCACTTATTTAAACAAGTGACTAGATAAGAGTATTCTCGTGCAACCCTATGTGTCTGAGATATGACGAAACGGTCAAGACCTAGAAGCCTACTACTTTTCACTAGATAATCAAATATTGAGGCTATTTATCAGCACGCGCTAACACAAATTAGAAGTAGTGTTCTATAAGTATATGCATCAAGACAGAACGGAAGAGTAATTTTGGAGGGATGTACGAAAATGGATGGAGGATATAACCAGAGCATGCACAAAATGAGCAACAAGTGTAAGATTTGTAATGACTGAGTAAGGACTGGGTGATCTTCTTTGATACTTAAATTTTTATATATCGAAAAGAAGATATGGGAGCGTTCAGGCTTATCACAAACTATTCTAAGTCGTTTTATCATAGAGTTTACTAGAGGAGTATACACAGTAGATAGAAAGTAAGAGATTTACGCGCTTCTTCAAGCATTACAATTGCGCAGAGACTAAAACTTTTTATAAGGAAATCCCTTTCATATGTTTGTGGATGACTCTGAATTAGTTAGTCGTAAAATACCATGCTCCGCGCGATTCTGTCAGTTAGGAGTGAGACAGTTTTATCATCCGAGGGTAAGAGTTATGGAAATTCTGAGGAGTCTTGTTAGATATAGTGGGATATCATTATGGATTTTTACATGCGGAACAGATACCGGGGCTGGCTCACATTAGGGAAGCAGATGAAGGGATTTACGTTATAATTCTTCAATATACATGTTCGCACGCTTCGTTTTAATTTCGGAAACAGCTAGGACCGAGTTTCCATGAACTTACATATCTGGAATTCACTAAATCTCGTGCCGCTGAGATTGGATAGAGAGTCTCGCATTTATAGATTATACTATACGAATAGACACAAACCTATAAGAATGGATACAGAGGTAATAGAATCCATAATTGTGGGTCAACTTTCTCTCTCACGCTTATATTTTGAGCGCGGAGATTGGGTGCTTATAAGAACAGGCATATGTAGATTATTAACCAATACTAGAACGAATAGAAGATTACATAGTCTATGAAATACTAGTCACCATGACACGATTTGTGCGTGGTGTTCAACCCGGGAAGCTGAGCAATATTGGTCACTCAAGATATGAACTACACTCAGCGAGTTGGTACACATTACGAGGAGTGTAGTATTTCGCGAAACTTAATCCAAGCGTAAGCACAAGAACTAAAACGTCCTTATTTCACTTGACCTTATTCAACAAAAATGATATCGCCGTTTCTTTTTAGTACGATACCTCTGCTGAGAGCTAGTACAAACGCCGGAACTCTCCTATTCGTATTGATGAGAAATTGATTCTCTGCATCTGTATGATCGGCTATAGTGACGGAGAGAAAGGCTATGGAATATATACGCATGCAATTTCTCAGTGAGTGGCTCGTCGAGAAGAGAGCTATATATTACAGTACTTCGATCACGACATGACTTACGCAGATTATTGTAGAGATGTGCAGATAAGCAGTGCAATCAGAGTATATGGTATCGGAGAGTATGCACGAGAGGCACTAGCAAGTCTCAAGTGCGTTAGTGTGCTTTAGACGAGTTAGTGACTACGCGTATGTAAATGAAGATATTGTGAATTATGCACCGATCAGCTACCTAGGTCTGAGTGGGAGTATCAGTTTCCAGATATCGTAATATACTCGACTCACAAAGTGGATGCCTACAACGCGTCGGTGAGACTGCAGACATTGTAAGGTAGAGAAGAAATTTTCATGAGAGAAATAGGTGCTTGTCACGTATATTACACTAAGCACTAGCTGCATAAGAGGATATTCTATGAATTGCTTTAGTTCGAGGGTATGAAATTTACCTTTTATCTAAACTAGGTCCATATGCTTAATGATAGAGATATGAAGGTGTCAGCGTTAAACAATATGTAAAGAAGTCAGGCAGATTGCATATATGAACCGTATAGCTTTAATAAGGGAATGGTGTACGGTAACTGATAACGTGCGCTATGTTGAGCGATAGTTTTGCGCCACTGAATAGATGAAGAGTCGAGACTAAATGATCTAAGTCCATTATAGAGTGTGAAAAAAAAACAGAAGAACCATGACTTTTCTTAGAGAAATCGACACAAGCGCAGCGATCGAGATAAGTTGAGAGTTCTCATAATGAGAACGGAGAGAGTACTGGAGTACTATATAAAAAAGAAAGAGCTACGAAGACAGCGATAGATAGTTATATAGATATCACCACAGTGGTGACATTATTTATTCTAGTTATCACACTGGACACCAAGACAACGAGATCTCAGTTCAGATAGTGTAACTCCGATATCGCAAGCTATGCTATGATAATATAAAGAAATGTAATCTAATTAGTGTATGTGGCTAGCTGCAAAAAGTTTTTGTACACTTCTGTACTGCTTCTGAGTCGAGAGTCGGCAATAGAATCAACTTATGAGAGTAGTAATGGATATTTTAGTTGTTTAGTTAGCCTAGTCTCTACGTATCAATCTTATCGAGCTGAACAATACTTCTTTATGCTGGTTCATTTAGAATGTCTTGAATGTCTGAAAAAATGAGAGCAACAATCACTATCAATGGTAGTAGGTCGCTGCTGACCAAGGAACTTGGCTTTCGATTTCGAGAGAAGAGCTACTTCAAACAGTTTTCACTATTGCGCCTACGTCTCGGCATCATCATATGGTGTCCTCGAGCGCTAATATGGATAGGTCGCCAAGCTCAAAGGACTCGTGACTGTAGACATGAGAAACTAGCTAGATCTCGTCATATCACCCCATATGAGCTGATAACGTATATTTTGTCCTGTCACGGGTGAGTACTCACCTGATAACCTTGTGCTAAAAGTCTATATCGTACAGAGCTGAGACTCCACACCTTGATCTTCTTCACAACAACAAACTTCTGGTCAGCAGTACGCCAGTAAAGGACTAATATAGACCGTATAGACCTATCGTGCATAGGCTCAAAATTAATTAGCTATGAAGATGCCTCCATACATCGCGCATCCGTATATGACATAATCTCCATAGCAGTAACGATCAGCATCCTTTGGTGATCTGCTAGGTTGATGACTGACATATGTTGCACGCCGTGAAATTAGATTCATTAGTAAGCATTAGCTAAGTTGTTAATATATAGGGCATAGCAACCAGCACGTATTCGATAATAGTTTCGGTAGGACGAAACGAGGCTGAAGAGAAGTATTATCGAGTTCATCTTAACACGACATACACACGCTGATTCTGAAAACGATTACGTCAACGGTCCTGTAAAGAAAGATTATAACATATTTTTTACACGAAATAAGATGTTCCTACAAGCTACGAGCACTATAGATGAGAGATGTCGCATCAGAAATGTGATGTCTAAAGGACAGTCTAACTACAAGCTACTATTTCAATGGACACCACACGAGCAGCATTTACTTATTGCAATGCTTCCCTTTTTCCATACATTCCTAACTTTCATTATTATATACAACAAGGTATTCACCTTAATGACGTAATAAGTTCTAGATTTTAGTGAGGTATACAATGTATATGGAACACTGAGAATAAGTACTGCTGTCGTTATACAGTCAATTCTTCTTTACTCAAACTATAAAGTGACGGACTTTCTACAATCACACATACCTAATGAAATCTTGGTTAATGTATGCTCGGTTCTTAAGATTGGCAATAAATCTCAGGACCAAGATGACTTGAGTATAGAAGAGCCTTATTCCACTTGCAAGACCAAAATCTATATCGTGTTAGTTCTTGAGCATCAACATTTCCTAAATATCTCAGGCAAGCTGTTTCATCTCTCTGATCTTTGTTCTTGGACCAAATACCAAGCTGCCATACAAACCAGCAATCAAAAAAGGAATTGGTTATCCTTGAGAAATGGGGAACGCAACGGACCACCATTTTTGCTACTTCTTCGTCCTATACAGACTACCGATTCGGCATATCCTTATCGGACGACCGCCTAATTCCTATTAAGTTTCGTCTCATGACTTCGTGGGATACGAGCGTTTTTTGTCGTGGTCCTGCACTAGTGCACAGAAGCACTCCTTATAGATATCGAGTGCGCACTAATGCGTTTTTTCCTACTGAAGGCATCTGTTTGAAGAACAGCTTACTGGACTCATTCTCGCTTCGGCACTATGCGGCGACGGTGGATGGTGTCTGGCACACCGAGGACGCATATAGGCATCTATCGTCAAGAGACACAAACAGCGATACTGCATACAACTCCATCATAAGGCAACGTATCTGCATTAGCTCACGACGAATCGAGTCGCTAACCTGGTTCTTGACACGCATTATGCAATCATAGATTACCTTAGCTCTTCCGACCAGCTATTCCTGTTTGCCTTATGCCAAATGGGATGCGTAGTTCGATCGTTGACTTGCGCTTTCGTCGAAGCGGGATATTCATAATTTTTTTTTAATAAACTGCCTTGAACCTTTTTAAATAGTGGCTCT
>Ga0163217_1013714_pt1 | contig 10718 bp, 11 predicted proteins | sample SynspAceP_FD_185933 | JGI IMG/M metagenome (GOLD analysis project Ga0163217, IMG submission 185933) | Saline lake microbial communities from Ace Lake in Antarctica - Synechococcus sp. Ace-P (PacBio error correction) | ecosystem: Environmental > Aquatic > Non-marine Saline and Alkaline > Saline ...
TTGCTGGTATTCAAAGTAATAAAATCCGTCATAATACTTACATTTAGTGCTCAAATTTTATTTATCCTTGAATTATGGGTATAAGAACGCGAAGTAAACAAACTAAAAGTCGCGATTAAACGCTGACCCTCTCTTACCAGTTGTAAGTCCATCGCCGCAATACGTTCTCTCATATACCGCACGACATGATTCTCAAGATGAACACGCTCCAGCCTGTTGCTGATTGACAGTGCTTTCTTGTTCCTTGTCAGATAGGTATTTGAGCCGCGTACTGAAGCGTCCCCTTCATTTTTCGCGCAAGCAGATCATTGTAACAAGGGCCGAGGCGGTCATTCGAACGGACTTTTCGCATCAACCGCTTTCAAGCTGACGGCTGCATCGGTGATTTCACGCTCGCGCAGCTATCTGCTGTGGCTGCAATGTATTGCGTGAACGTGCAGATCCTGATGGAAGTGTTTCACACCTCACACGACGACCACCTGTGGCACGACCTCCATTGCTCTCCTGTAAAGACCTAAGCTGTTCAATGTTTCTTGCTGTTTTTGACCGCAACCGGATCGGCGGTTTTGGCAATATTTGGCGAGCAGTTGTCTTCAAGTTCCAAACTGTCAGCTTGCCCGCAAACACGGTTAGAGACATACGGTCGTCGTATAAAAGATCAATCGAAGCGGGGTTCTGAACGAAAGTAGCTGGTCTTTCGACGATGGCGAGCGAGCGGTTCCTGTTCCAACAAATCCTACGCGCGTAACGTATTCAGTGTATGCGCGCAATCTTCGGGCGTTTACCGTCGCGCCTTTCTGCTCAGACTCAAAATCAAGAAATCTGGTTTGCGCGCCAAAGAATGACGCCAATGCGCTGTTAACAGATCTGCCTACAGCTTCTGGGAACTTGATGCGGCAGTACCTCTTCAGGCAGTTGAGGTGAGGCGATATGGACTAGGAACTCGCTTGGCGACGCGATGCCGAATAGATCGGCTAAATCTATACCCTAGGCGGTCGAGATGTCTAAAGTTGATAAGAGCGACTGAATGGCGTCCAGGCGATAACGAAGACGCAAGCTGGCAAGGCGAGCTGATGTGTGAGTACAGCGAATCTCGCGGACCGGCTCCTGATCTTGAACACGCACCAGAGATTCTATGTATCCGTAAGATGATCGCAGACGAGAGACCGGGAGCACTGTCGAGAGCGGCACCCAATGGAAGGTTCTCAGCTGACCCGAGTCGGCAATGAATCGTTCCATGGCGCGTAGATCCATATCGCACTTATACGGCGCAGCTCTAATTCAAGCTTCGAGATGGAAGCGCGAGATCTGACGCTGCCCCATCTCCAGACAAGCCGCGCGGTCGGGTAGACGGTCGAAAGCGCACCATAGGAAACTTGCTTGCGGAATGCGCGCGCTAATACAAAGTTGTCAAACGGCTCATCACAATCGCACCGGCCTGGGTTCGTACCCGCGGGATAAAGGACGTAAGCGAAGACGATACACCGAAATCTCGACCACCCTGTAAGAGCTTCAGGAAGCACGCCCAAACGCGCGGTTGTCGTGTTATTTGAGTCCAAGAAGAACACAACTACGGTCGTCGTAAGAGCATTTGTTAGAAGGAGCTTTATAGAGTCATAGCGACCCGTCTGAGGCAAGTGTGGGCATACGCGGACCTACCCGGCGCGCAAATTCGGGCTTCCGGCCTGGAAGAGGAGCAGATCACTCTCACAGTGGAGCAAAATCGACACGTGATCATAGGAGCCCGCAAGCAATCCACCTCCCGTCGCCCTCATACTCCCGTATCAAGTGCCGTTTAAAGTCGGGGCAGTTTCAAGTCGCAGAATACGGCTAGCTGAGGTTCACCAGTCACGACGCGCAAGAGAGAGAGCGAGCGAAGTAGCACGAGCGGTATTACCTGCACTGAACTGGCCCCTCTGCGAATGTACGACAAAGCCAATTGGGACGGAAACAAACACGATGTCGCAGGCCGCACTGGATCGTCGGCAGAGGTTCCATTAATAAAAAATGATATGGAACAGTATCGAGCCCAAATGCTTTGATGTTCCGGAATGCGTTACGCGAAATAATTCAGCCAACCGTGAAACAAGAAAGTCTGCTCGCGCGAACAGCCCGCCGCGCGCCGCACTCAAAGGAAACTGGTTTGCTTGTGCGCTGCAGACCTGGTCAGGAGTCGATTTAATCGACTCCCTTGCGGCCTCCGCGGTGGCCCCGTGAAAGCGTTCATCCAATAACAATCCCATTCGAAATCTGACTCACATCCCTCGAGGTTGGCGGTTAACGGGTGTTAATGCCTTGGCTATTCCATATAACGGCAATTGCGCCCCTATCCATGCTTGTTAAGCCGAATAACGAGCAGCTTAGACCAGGAGAACCGCTCAAGACGGGATGGCTAGAGTGGGCCGACCTGCGTGATCAACAACAATCGAGAAGATGTGAACGCCCACGCAGCCTCGCCTTTGAGGCCCGAGGTTCGTCGGCAGTCTGGCCGCTGAGGTTGCGGCCCCGCCGAGCGTTGATAACGCCCGAGGCTCAGTCTCGACTATGCCCCCGGCAATCATAAGAATGGCTTCCCACCAAACACAAACAAAAAACCCGCCCCTGTGCAGCCTCAGGCCACTTAATTATCGCGTGCAACACACCGCGGCGCCACACACCAATCTCCACCGATGATGATTTTTGGAATCCAGCGATACCCGGTATCAAGTACCGCTGTTCCCGCCACCAAGGCCCAAACTTCGCCAAGGGGCCTCCTGCCACGGCAGCGCGGTCTCTGTCAGCACAGGCCGGCTATGATTCGAGCCAACAGCCGCGAAAAAAAATATGACAGTATTTCCATCGCTTGAGAGGCAAAAAGACGGTTGCCCTATCAAGATGCCACGACAGCCGCTGGGTCAATTTCAAGCAATGGATCAACATGGGAACCGCAATATTTTGCTCGTTCCGTCTGGCGATCAAGCTCGACGACATCGGGTGCCCGCTGTCCACACTAGATTTGTTCCGGGCGCATAAGGCTGCGCCGGCGTCACAACCCGGATACGCGGGATCGCGCATTGTTTGCCCCCACCTGCATCAAGAGCCGTTTTGCTCAGGTCCTGCGAAAAAAGTCCCGGCCCGCGCATGCATCGGCTCGCCTCAATCGGCAATACCAAAAACGGACGAACCATCTGGGACCAACTGTGAGTGTGGTGACAATTCGGCGCTGACCCAACGACGATGTGAGCTGATCGCCGGAAACGAAGCAATATTGCGGTTCCAGTTGAACTCCATTGCTGAAATTGACCCAGCGGCTGTGTGCCTTGAAGGCAACCGTCTTTTGCCCTCTCAAGCGATGGAAAATACTGTATAATTTTTCGGCGGCTGTTGGCTCGAAATAAAGCGGCCTGTGCTGACAGGACCGCGCTGCGTGGCAGGCCCTTGCGAAGTTTGGGCCTGGTGCGGAAACAGACGCGTATCGTCCCAATCATCGAGATTGGGGTGTGTGCACGCGATAATTATGAGCCTGAGGCTTTGCACAGGGGCGGGTTTTGTGTGTTGTATGCCATATCGAGACTGAGCCTCGCGTTAGTCCAACGCTCGCGCCGACAGCGCCAGACTGGCGAATAAGCCAAGGCGGTCGTCATTTCGATGTTGTTATCCACGCGGCATAAGCCATCCGTTTGAGCGGGTTTGAGCAACTCTGTTCTTAACAAGAATGGATAAGGAATTGTTAAATAGCCAAGGCATTAACCAAAGTTAAGCCACTCATGGGCGGAATGTGAGTCGAAGAATTTCGAAGGGATTGTTTAAACGCCGCGACCGAGGGGAGTCGTAATGACTCCTGACAGGTCAGCAGCGCACAGCCCGCTTTGCGGGCGCCGGTTCGCGCAGCAGATCTGACGGTTGGCGATTATGCGAAGGCATTCGAACATCAAGCTGGCTCGATGTTTCCTATCATTTCTGCGCATTGCTGTGGCTTATACGTTAATTGGTGATTGGTTGGGGCGTGGCGTGGTTCAATGACAGCCGACTAAACGCACTTATACGGTGAGGGGACGTTTGCTGTCCATGCTCGGGCGACGAATATGTCTATCACCGATCCGGGAGGATGCCCATCGGGTATTGCAAACCGCCCCGACACATTGCATCTTACGAAGTGGCCTTGAATAACCCTGAAGTTATGGACCCGGTTTAATTCAATCGATCATCGATAGCCCCGGGGGCTGATGGCGTTTGACGAGCGCATCGCCACAGAAGTGGCCGGTCACTCCGAAGGGTCAATGGATGTACAAACTGGCCTAATATGAATTACGCAAGAAGCTGGACAGTAATTTCCATGTTGCCGCCCGGCTCATGATCTTCGATCATTGATCTGTCTTTCAGCATGGAAGATCCCGCAACTCGCGGTCTCCACGCTCAAAATGCGTTTATTGCTGCTATATAGACTATCGCCGCAAGTTTTTTGTCGATGGGGCGAGTGTCTTGTACACTCAACGCCGAGAGGAAGCGGAAGTAACTTAAGGCGAATGAACAGCGCATGGCGTCCATTCTTGGCGCGCAACAGATTCTGATTTTGAGTCTGAGCAGAAAGGCGCGAGTAAACGCACCGAAATTTTGCGCGCATCACTGAATACGTTACGCGCTTAGGATTGCTGAAACAGAACGCTCGCTCGCCATCGTCGAAGAACCAGCTACGTCAGACCCCGGCTTCGATTGATCTTTATACTCCGAGAACGTGTCTCTAACCGTGTTGCGCAAGCTGAGTTGGAAACTGGAAACAACTGCTCGCAAATATCTGCCAACCGCCGATCCGGTGCGTCAAAAACAGCAAGAAATTGAACAGCTTTAGGTCTTACAGGAGAGCAATGGAAGGTCGTGCACAGGTTGGTCGTCGTGTGGCTGTTGAACATGTCCATCAAGGATCTGACACGTTCACGCAATACATTGCAAGCCACAGCAGATAGCTTGCGCGAGCGTGATAATACGATGCAGCGTCAGCTTGAAAAGCGTGAAATGGAAACTCCGTCGAATGAAACCGAGCTCGCCTGCTTACATGAAATCTGCTGCGCGAAAAAGAGGACGCTCAGTACGCGGCTCAAAACTACTGAAACAAGGAACAAGAAGCACTGATCAATCAGCAACAGGCTGAGGCGGCAGCTGAGAAGTGCGCGTCCTATTCAGCGGCAACCTATCCGATCAAAGGCCGGAATCGCGGCTAATGGCATTTGCAGGTGCGGCGCTCGCCTGGGCCTTCCACTTATTCATGCTGGCCCTTGTTCCGCCGTGTTTTCCGATCCCCGTCTCTATGCGACGCCCGCCATGTCTGCTGAGGAACTATGCGAGAACAGGCTATCAATCTATGCCAGACGCAGTCCAGAGCCTCAAGGCCAAAATGCAGTCAGTCCTCTGGATCCCGTACAGCAACTATGACCGCGCCGCAGCGCAGCCACGCAGACGTGACGGATCCTAATGCCCGCAGCAATACAGCCAGCGTCACTATGCACCGCCACAGCAACATTCTGAATGGGACCAACACCCGCAGGCTATTATCAGGCCCGCCTGCACAAAACCTGTTAGCTATCCGAGGCACCACAGTCTGGACATGAGCATGGATGGCCCAGAATGGATACTTCAGACATCCCTATTTGTCCTGGGGGCCGCTCAGCGGCGGCGTTTTCGCTAGCGCGGCTTTTGAACCGTAAGGCGGGGACTTAAGCCCGTCCCACAAGAAGATCTTCCTAAGCTTGCGCTAATCGGCCAAAAGGCGGATGCGGGACGGCGCCTAAGCAGACGATGCAGCAGGTATATGAGGTCCGTGTATTAGGGTCTGCGCCCACCAATCAGCGTCCATTTGCCGATCTCAGGCCATTCCACGCAGGCCGCGATCCGCCGCTTCGCGCCGTGGGTCTGACAAAGGCAAAAATGCCGGAGCGCCAGAGAATAGGAGGGGTCGCGCGGTGCGGGGGGACATGTTTTCCAGGCTTTTGGTTTCTGCGCAACCAACCGACTGTTCGCTTGCGCGATAAATGTTGGCAAAAAAGGCATCATCTTCGCCGCCACTTTCGTTTTGACGCCGGGTCCAAAAGATCGGTGAGGGTAGCGACATTCTTTTAAAATCAAAGGCAACCGCCTGTGCCCGATCGTTTTTCTTCGTCACGCGCGTGTCCGCCGTCCACAACGCGTGAGAAGAAAGCGGTGAAAGCAGCGTTCCAGCATTTCTGTTCCCGCGGGTAGCGCAGCTATAGCGGGCGCAAAAAGTCAGCGCGGTTGCGAGATCGCGTGAGGTTTTTCAATATCGGGTCGAGATAGGGCGGGAACGACTTCATATCATCGTCCAGAAACAGAACGTAGCGAGAGAAGAACGCCTGACATGCAACATTTCTGGATTGGAAACACCGGGGTTCCGGGGCAACCCGGTAGTCGACGGATCGAACCGTCTGAGCTGTGAAATTGTTTCGACGGCTCGCGCGCTGACTCAGCGACGTCATTGTCTGTTACAACGATGGCGCTGTCATCACGTTGGCCTAGATCCCCGTTGATACTGCTTAAGCAGACGCGTGAGGTCTTTCGGTGTTTGAACGTCGGAATGACGATGGTTATAAGGGGTGTGCTGACTGTCATGATCGGATCTGCTCCAAGCGTCGTGCACGGCAAACGTCGGATAGGATTGTTCAATGGCGTCCCAAACCGTGCGAGCTCTGATGGCTGTACAGCCAAAATTCAGAGGGGTTTCACTGCACGTGTGACCAAACACGGATTAACCAGCGTCGTCTTCGCGGCGGTCCTCGATAGTGACAGGGTGCGTGATCTCACTGCTTTGTAAAGTCGGGCCGAGGCCGTCAACGAAGGTCGAGCTGATCAATTCCGTGGCGTGAATGCCTCTGAGGAGCCTCGAGATTCTGAGGCGAGGCCGCTTTAACCGCGGATGATCGCCATACGGATAAGGTAAACGTGGTCGCTCTAGGAGCCGACCCGCGCGAATGCAGTACGATTTGAATGCGCGATAATCAGCCTCCACAAGCGCTTTGCGCAGAGGCCAGAGCGTCAATGTGCGAGAAGGTATTGATGGCCGATTCGTGACCGCGCGTGTTGAGCCTCAACCATGTCTTTGCTCGCCATATGTATGAGCCGAGATGGTTGGTGGTCCGCATAAGACCATCGCCGCATAAATCGCGTGCGCCCCGCTTGGCTTCGATCATCGCAAGCTGTCCTCGTAGGCCGATAGAGGGCAGTCATCGCGATAGGCTGACCATGCTCGTGGAGAGTTGCGGGCGGACATTGTCGCACGAACGATAGCGCGCGCTGCGTCGAACGCAGCTTGGCGATCTATTATTCGGTTCGTGGCTGGTAGGCTGCTACCTCATTTCATCGCTCAGCATAAGTGCGACGCCCGCCACATTTTGGCGCTTAAGACCCGAATCCGTGTTGGTCAGCTGTTGCATCCGAACGAGCCATCGTAGCGGAGACGTGCAAGGCTATGACCGCAAATGCCGCAACTCGTGTCCGTTATGCGGTTAAAGAGGTAACTGGCTCCGCTAAGCTCGGATGGGCTTGCACGAAACGGCGATAATTCGCCCCGGACGTGCGAAACGAGAAACAAGAGGGTTTCCCGTACTCTCGAGTCCAATGATGAAACCGCTTGGATGTCGATATGGCGCAGGTCGATGGCTTTGCGACACGCGCGCCCGGCCCATGTCGCTATCTTCCCAGCCCAGCCTTAAATTCTGGATGAATTGGGTTGCGCGTCGAGAACTCTTGCGCACGCAGAGGTGGATGAGGCAACATTCTTGCGCGCCATTCGCGCCCGGTCCTGCCGCGCTGAGGCAATCGAAACTGTGGGATAGAAGCGGTGGCAAATCCGTATCGCGGTCGTCAGATGATCTTCGACCCAAAAGCCGCCGAATAGATAGTCGCAAGTCCATTGGCGTCGACTCTGATGAAGATAGCGGGCGCAGGAATCTGATGTCGACCCGCATATCGGCGTCGAGGAACAGGACCCATCGGCTTTTGGCTTTCTTGCAGGCGTTGCGCGTGCGGATCGTCGCGATTGGCAGGCGGCCGTTTTCAGGTTGGGTTGGCAAGCCATTCCGTCCAACGGTGGTCTGCGCGGTTTTGTCAAATCCCGGATCGCCCCCGTGCCGTCATCATAATACGAATTTCGACCACATTGGGCGTGACGTCTTGGGCGTCAAGCGAGCGCAAAACCGCCTGAGGGATCAATCGCGGATAAGAAGGGAATCGAAGGATAGACAGCGAGGGTCATTCGACGCCTCGATAAATCTGGTGTCTATTCTGTCTCCCTTGGACGTAACCTCGGATGATGTGTCCGCAATCAGCGCATTCAGGATCCAGCAGGTCAACGAGATATGACGAGCGGCTTCCGATGGGAGGCTTTAATCATCAGGGTCAAGGGACCGGCGACAGAGCATCCAGTGGCAAAGCGGTTGACGAGGCGGCCATTTGCAAAACAGGCCAGTTGCAATTTCGGAAGCGTCGCTCTTAGGGGCCAGCAGTGGGTAATGACGACGGCAGCAGCACGGCAAGACAAAGGCGAGGACGTACCGGCAATAGTGGACAAACGCGCCCCCATCAGCAAATTTCGGCTACCAGAATTATATTGGGGCGATGTTGAGGACGACAGGCGGAACAATCACCAGCAAAGTCGCGGGTCTTCCCAGACAGCAATAAGCGCGTGGACGTAGTAGGTGATCCAAGGCCGTTTTGATCAGCCCTGCAAAAAGCGATGAACGGCAATGCACTGTCAAGGCTTCATCGCGAACCGCTGTTCGCCTAGATGAGCCTGCAATCCCTTGACCACAAGTGCGATCCCATCGCGGCCCGCTGGCGAGCAGAGCAGGACTCGCGCCATAGTCAGCGCATAATGTCGCGGGACCCGTCCCTGCCCGGCTTCTCAAAGGCTGTGACCGCGACCGGCGTGACGCCATAGACAACTCAATAAACAGGATTTCCTAACGACCCGATTGGGCGAGTTATAGCCCCCGCATTAATAATGGCCCGCTGAGGCTCGCCATAATGGCGGCGATGAATTGTAAACAATTCTGAGGAATTCAGCGTGTAGCGAGCAGCAGACTGATGCAAATCGGAAAGCCAAGGCGGCATAGCGTTTTGGGCAACGCGCGGTTTGAACCGGCCTCCGCTTTTGGCGCAGCAGCATGAAGGGCAGGTCAATCCGCCAAAGCGATAAAGAGCCGATAATGATCCCGACATATGGGCCACTTTCACGCAACGGTTGTGAAGACACCAGCGCGAACCATGCTAAAGACAGCAGCATTTGGCTCGATAGGGTCAGGCTCTATATCGCTCCACCCCGGTGCGCGCTTGTGCGCTTCCATGCCGAGATTGAAAATAAAGTTGTAGCCAGCCCGTAGCCGGAGCGCGAAGGCAAGCACGGTTTTGAGGTCGCTGCGATAGCAGAAGAATACAACAATGCACGAGAAAAAAGCCGACGATAGAAACGCCGATGCTGCCACCAAAGTAATAGTAGTTGGAGATGGGACGGCACGTCGCGTCTTTTTCTGCCCGCGCTTTGGAAGCGCGCCATGGCGGCTTCGAGCATGAGAACGCGCCTATGCACGAATTGCAGGGTAATCATCGCAATCGATAGCGCCGAATTCCTCAGGCTAAGCAAGCGCGTGAAGCACACATCAACCGCGAAACTGACAAGATTATTGCCAGAATTGACGGGCAGGTAAGGCCAGAAGCGACCCGAACCCATTTTCCACCGGATGTCTCCGCGATCACCAAACATCGACCTCGGATGGTCTTAGCCATGATCAGCAGATCCAGAAGATATTGGACCGTTCACTATATCGACGTCCAGCTGGACCCGGCGTGCACATCGTCCATTATGAAGCGGGCGCGCGAACCGTTGATCTGGGCCCAACGTCATGCCCGTTTGACTTGTGACGATGCGCATATTCTTCGACGCAAGTTGATACTATGCGCCCGGCTGTCTTCATGCCGACGGCATGGGGGCGGAGGACCGACTAGGCTCATTCGTCCACGGTGAAGTGACGCAGTTGTGGCAGCTCATCAATTTGAGGTTTTGCGAATGAATCCAGACCGAGGGCGTTAATGCGCGATCATTGGCTCAGGTTTTGACGCTCGGCTTTTCAAGATGCACTGATCAGTCCGCATGTGCGGAACTTCAAACACGTCGAAAAGATGCGGTTGTTTAAACCGTGACGGGGCTGCGAACAAGACAGTTCCCGGGCTGTCGCGCTGATCATGATAGCAATGATGCCCAGCGGATGCGAGAACCACTAAAAAAAAAAAAAAAAAAAAAGGCAACCGACCCGATGACAATGTTGTCGAACGTTTTCAGGGCCGTATGGCTACCGGATTCGGATTGGCCGGTAATGGTCGTTGAGCGAGACTTATGCGATTGTCGGCGAAGCCGCTGTTTGAAGTATGCAGATTTTCAAACGCATCGCCACATAAGCAATGCGGTTTGGCAATAGGCCGGACTTTTTCGACGAAATCTTTTCTTCCGCGCTGCGGCGCGCTGGCAGGGTGACAACGATCGCGTTGACGTAAGGCAGCCCTTCCATTGCAGCAGAATCGCCAAATTTTACCGACAACTGGGACGCTCGTAAATATTGAGCGGGTGCCACGCGCCAGACGTTCGTCGAAATAGCGACGATGTTGAAGTTCTTTGGTTTTTGCATTTTTCGATAATTCGGAGCGCAATATCGGTTTGCGCCGGCAATGACGACAGT
>Ga0163217_1026548_pt1 | contig 10718 bp, 7 predicted proteins | sample SynspAceP_FD_185933 | JGI IMG/M metagenome (GOLD analysis project Ga0163217, IMG submission 185933) | Saline lake microbial communities from Ace Lake in Antarctica - Synechococcus sp. Ace-P (PacBio error correction) | ecosystem: Environmental > Aquatic > Non-marine Saline and Alkaline > Saline ...
AAAAAACAAAAAGGAAGAGGGGGGAAAATCAAATTCCCAACTAGGTGGCGGAAACTGAAAGTTTTAGAAGCAAAAATCAAAATGAAAAGAAGAAAATGAAAAGAAGGGTTTGGTAGCCCAAAAAATGAATCTAAACCCTAAAATAAAAACTATAACAGCTTTTTTTCGCTCCGTTGGTCCCCTCCTCCGGTGATTTGCTGTTTTTATTGTTCTTTATTCTCCTAGTTTTTGTGGAAAGAGTTTTAAGAAGGTACAAGGCCTCTGCGTATGGGCCTGCCTCTGACTGGCCAAAAATGTTTGGTAGTATAATATCCCTCCAACTCACGTAGAATCCAGCTTCCCAGTAACTTATCAGATAAGATTTTATCTTGAGAAGACAAGACTAGTCTTAAAAATCGAAAACGGTTTGTAGCTTCTCACTATCAAAGCGGGTTTTCGAAGGAGGAACGCTAGGGAAAATGAAGAAGATAATCTATTCTTATTCGAAAGAAAGAAATTCTAATGCCGAACAAAAAGCATGGATTGGAAAATAACTAAAATACGATTATTGGGAGTGGTGATTGGAATTCGCTTATTTATACTCACTTGTATGGAAGTCTCTTCCGCACTGTTGGAAAGTTGAATAGATCGATCCCCGTTCTTTCTTTTGCTTCGCTGGTTTTAGTCTATTTTCATTGGTTGCGATAGTGTTTCTAATTGTATTATCCACTACCTCTTTCCTGATCATTTACGTGCACATGAAATTTTAGCGGTTGCCTTTTTAGTAGCAATTTTTTTAATACATTGCTTACCAAGTCTTCAGCTAACAAAACAAAGAAGTGAAATTGACGTACAACAAGTAGAGCAATCTTATTATATCTTGGTTTGATACTGGTGTTTGTTTCAAGTTGTGTTAGGCATCAGTACGTGAAGCAAATTGACAACTATCAACTGATTTAGGATATATGCTGCGGGGTGAATGGGTGGAGCGAGTAGGTTAAACTTCTTAATTCATCGATACTTTCTCCTTGTACTATTAGGAGTTCACGTATTATATTTCTTCTGGGTCTTCATATACCTTTAGAAAATCACAAATAAATCTTTGGTCCGCAAGTCTTAATTGGCCTGATTTTTATTAGAATCGCTACTGGTATTGGAAATGGCTTTATTTTAATTTCCGCTTTCTTCAGCACTCCATTTGATATTGGTTCGTTGAATTATTGGGAGTCCAGGTAACTACTGATTCTCAAATTGAGAGAGCAAAAACAGATTTCGGTTAAAACATAACTTAAGAATTGAGCACTCGTTGAAGTAATTGAACCTATTCGAAAGCTTCATCGTTGTAGAACTTAAAGCTATCTGAAATTACTGAAATTCAGACTTCTGCTTTGGTCACCCTTTTTTCGGCTGTTTTGGATATATCTTGTGATCGAGTGTTTCCTTTGGGCTTTGGCAGGAATTTTACGGTTTTTGGCCTTTTGGGGGATTTCTTATCAAGTGAGCTTCCGGAGCAATGAATGAAATCTTGAAGCGAGATTTGGATACTAATGAAGCGGATCAAATCGCCCATTACCTATGCAGATTATCTCGCTCAAGAAGCATTTGGTTTACGTGCATTAGTGCTTTTGCAGGGATTTCCTTGCTTTGGATTTTTACGACCCACTACCCTGGTCTGGGGGTTCTGAGCATGATCCTTTATGCTTTTTGTTTATACTTCTAAAAAGAGTTGTCAATTGCTGGTTTTGTAGGTGCCATACCTGGTGCACAATGCTGCCGCTCTTTGGGCTGGAGCTTGCGGCCAACAGGGTCTATACCTATGAAGGGTTTAATCATGCTTTGGAATTCAATTTATCCTGGCAGTTTCCGCACTTCTGGGCGATTCGCTTGGGTAAGTGATGAAGATTATAAAGGAGCAGGATTCAAGCTGCTTCCCAGCGGTGGTCGGGAAAGATCTTAATACAGCAGTCCAATTTGATGCTATACCGCTGTTTTCTACTCCCTTTAGGATTATTGGCCAAGTTTTTCGGGTGACGGTTTTTTGAATTCTGGCATTGTAGCCACTGTTTGTGGCGTTTTTCCTAAAGCGCAAAACCTTTTCATTAATGCGAGATTGGCTCTATGAAACACTTGAAATTATGTTTTGGCTCATTCTTGTTTGCTCAATAGTGGCAGATTGCTCTTATTGGATAACTGCCCTTAATTAATGCGACAAAATTGAATTAGTTAGATATGGTGGAGCAGCCATATCATGCATCCTAAAAAGTTTTCATTGTGGTTGTTTATCGTGTCAGTGGTAATGGTCTTTGCAAGGCTGGACAAGTGCCTTCATGTCGCGCTCAAAGCTGAAGGTAATTGGTTGGATATGATGCTGCTCAAAAATCTTTTTGGGTAACCTCTGGAATTGTGATTTTAAGTTCATTCCCTACACTGGCTTTATTTCGCAAAAAAGGTAATTTTATTCAGTTAGATTAGTAATGTCTTTTAGCATGATTCTATGGTGTTTGCTTTTGTCGGGCAATGGTCAGCTGAAAGCACTCGTAGCAGTGGAGGTGTTTTTTGTGGGAAATCTGCGGACTTTTTTATAACGTTTCTTTACAGGAATGCATGCAGTTCACGTTGATCAGTGGTTAATATTTCTGATGAATGTGTAATTCGACCTTAGATATAAAGTACATTCCAAGGCAATGAATACATTAGAGATGGCAACTCTATTGGCATTTTCTTGGTGCATCTTTGGAATCTATTTATTTTATTGTTTACTTTGAAGTCATTAAATTAACCCCAGAACAAATTATATTTTAATGTAGCGCAATTCTACAGCTATTGAAGTAAGCTCGAAAGAGGCACTCTGGGGAGGCGGTAACGAACCCTTCAAGGCAGTTATGGAAAACTCATGATTGGGTTTCCTCCTTTCGGATACTTAACATTGCCGCATTCCTGATTACTTACGTAGTACCAGGTTACTTTATCCCAGCATACGAAAGGATTCTCGTAGAAACTTTCTTTCAGGTCAAATGAATATTGGCCCGTTCCTGATTGGTGTCGAAGCATTACCATTCGTTCATGGTCTTCAGCACTCTTTGATTTTCGTAGGGATCATGACATTTACTTTTTGATTTCTTAGCTCTGTCAACTATGGTTTTGGGCTGTGGAAGCAGAACATAGCAAATGATGAGATGATGTGGTAAAAGGATGTTTCTTTGGACCCTATTGGAGGTTAATTACCTTCTTTGAAGACTGCAAGCATGGGAGTGGATCACTTAATCCATGCCAATGAATCAGGAAAGTACTTATTAATATAAACATGATCTCAATCGTTTTGGTTTACAGAAACAGTTTATGGAGCATCTTACTGTTAATGAATATCGGGCCCGCCTCTTTCGCTGTAACTTATTTTTTTTATACCTGGATCATGTTTTTCACGTGACTATAGTGGTTTTTTACTATTGCCTTGTGTCCTATCAAGCTGCCGTGGGTGTATGGACCGGAGAGGTCATTTATGAAGATGGTTGAGACAATCGGTCTATATTGGCTTTGTAGACTGGTCTGGGTATTTTGTATTTACGCTGTTTTTTATTCTTATCTAGGATTATTAAAAATTGACTATGCAATTCAGGAAAATAGACTCAACGCTTAGTAGTAGCACCAAGAGACAAGAGAGAATAAAAAAATCTGGAAAACTGCTAAGGTATTCTGTTGGCAAATTACTGTGTATTGAATTTATATGGCTTCACGCATGGATCGTGGGATCTTACTTTATTTCTCTTCTTTGCTTTGACAGTTTGGAAAGCGAAGTATCATCATGATGGAATTATGCCACCTCGGGGAAGAAGCTAAAGCTTTGTTCCTATTCGGATATTGTACCTTTGATTTCTTAGTGTGGTTAGTTATTGCATTAATGAAAGAAGGTTCTGGATATTTTCTTGTCGGCTGGTAATTAAAAATAAAAACAATAAAAAAAGAAAGGTTGAGGGTGTGGACACTTCAACCTTTTTTTTTGTTGCTATAAACAATGAAAGGATTACGAATATTTACAGAGGTTTGTGCTGGTTTGTATGCTTACTGGTCCAGTATGTGATATTTATTTTTTGAAAGTTTTGGGATAACCCATTAGGTATCCCAATCTTTTTTGAACATTGAGTAGATAACCATTCAAGAATGTCTCCATTGCAGATCTCTCAGCACTATACTTCCCTGCATATCACTTTTACCGATCAAACAGGGTGACGAAGTGGGGATCAAAAATGAAAGGAAAGTCACAGTTGTAGACTTTCTTTTTCACTTCTTGTCCCTCGATCTGGTCCCCTCATGCTTCTCGAAAATGGACGGGTGAATGATATTGTTTTCCGAGAGGAATCACAAATCTTCAGATCTTATCGATCAGTATACGATCAACTTATGACTCCGAAATGCCTTCAAGATTACGGCCGACAGCATGAATCGCAGAAGGCAGGTATCTGGGATTTTCTCACTGGTGATAAAGATGAGATCTACAACTTCCAATGCGGGTTTATTTTGCTACACTAGATGGTATGCGGAGTTCCTGATGATTTTGGCCCACAGCGATAAATTTGTCTAATGATGAACAAGTCTAAGATATAGAGGCTTATTCTGGATACAAAATCGTGAGAAGTTTGACTTATGCATGTTAGAAGGAACGTATTATTATATGGGAAAAATAGAGCCACGCTTTTACATCTGAGCAAGAAGTTAAATTTTGATCTATTTGCCATTTCAGTCATTATTCCTTTGCTTGTTGCAGTTTTAATCTTCATTCGACAAATGGATTAGTTCTGACCTGGTTTATTTTTCTTCTCATCTGAATGCAGTAAAATCAATTATCAGCCGCGTCCATCGCTTTGATAGCCGCAATGTATTTAATAAAAATAAGAATTGCTATATGGAAGCCTCCATGACAATTTGCCTTTGTGCTTGGAGCCATCTTCCCTAGTTTCTTATTGTTGTCTATCATGCGGCAGCTGAGAGCACTACTTTTGAGGAGAGGCATAATCAGGCGATTGTATTACTTCTTTTAATACAACGACATATTATATGCTGCTGTGGAACTTTTCCAATTCTATTCCTTATTATTATGGTCTACACGGATCAGCGAGAAAAACACCGAAAAGTAAGTTAGATTCGCTTACCCGATTTGGCTTTATGTGACCGTGGACAGGGAAAGTGATTGTTTATTTACATGATCTCTCCCTTAACTACATCCATTGAGGATCTTCAAAAAATAATAGAGATGAAACAGAAAATTGAAGAATTTCGCTAGAGTTGCTTTCCTTTCATTACTGGACTATAGTCCATGCCTGCTATCCTTTGCCCATGTGTGCCAGTGCCGGCGCGGTAGATAAACAACGTAAGTATGGAGCAATACTTCAATAGGTTTGCAGGATTGATAATTGAATTCTCTATCTTTTTTGATGCCTTATTTGGAATTGCAGCAGCCATTGGGTTCTTTTTGTACCGAGCAGCCAAGAAGAAAAAAGCAAAATTGGGCATTCGCTAAATCAAAAAGAGCAAAGTTGAATATCAGAGACTTTGCTTTTTTATTTTACAGGAAATGAAATCATGAACCGAAGGTGGTAAATTCTTAATCAGTGTGTTTTCTCTCTTGTTGTCTTTCTTCAATTTCTTTTTTTTTTCAAAAAAGTAATCAGAAGAGCCTATCTCAAAGATCTTCGGATAGAAATTCAAGGCCGTAGATCGGGAGTTTGATGAAGATTTTATTCAAGGTCTTCATGGACTGAGAAAACGAGGATATCTCAGTTTTTTTCAAAATTAAGTAACCGATACACAAGCATACCATTTTTTCATTTCTAACTTCTTGGGGATTGGCTTTTTGGTCGTGACTTTACTTTTCTCTAGATTTCAACAAGTAGTTGACCTTGAGTAAGGACTATCAACTTGTCCGAGGTAACTTAATGGCACTTCCTGGCTATTAAAAATCGCACGATCCGAAGGAATACATACGAGTTCGGATGGTTCCGTCTCCGCTTAATTTTGGCAGGAACGATCGAAAATGATTACTTTGAATCACTGAGCGAATCTAGAGCTCTTGGAATAATATAGTTTGAAGTGTTTTCGGCCTGAAGGAAATCATTGGTCAGCTAGTCAACAAATCCTGCGGGTATTAAGTCTTTTTTGGAGTGAATTTTCTAGCTGGTTATGTGCCGCAGAAGAGTGATAACTCCGCTAAACTCATCTTCTTTACCTCGTTTCCTGCTGTACTTTTATTTTTGAGTTCAAAATTTTCGTGTTGAAGAAGTGGCGAAAGGGTAGACGCTGCAGTGCCCATGGTTATTCTTTAGTATGGTGCTGGGCTTTCGCTGTCCATGTTAGTATTGGGGTTTCCCAGTTTTTTCTCATTTGAGCTTATTTTGACCCATCGAATTACTGCATCGTCATGGTTAATATCCAGAGCTTTGGGGGGATTTATTGCTTAATACCTCTGGTGGCACCTTTTGTTTTTGGATTGAATTATTTGTTTCAGCCTGGTTTCTAAACTATGCTTGAAAACAATAAAATCTTAAAGGAACAGCAAGAAATCAGAGTGTTCTTCTTAATTTCTTTTTTGAATTAGTTCATTGTTTTTTTATCTTCATTTGATTTCTTCCAAGCGATTTTGATTCAAAACTCCAGTGGGTCCTTTGGATATTAATTCGATAGCTGATTTTGATCTGTTTAAAGGGCAAGTTTCGTATCTTTATTCTCTGGGGAGCAACTATGTGCTCTTTTCCCTCTCCTATCAATCTCCTCCTTGAGCTCAAAGCGTAAGAAGCACTCCTTTTTATGTATTATTACTGCTAACTTTGGAATTCAGTTTTTAGGCGTCATTTTCTTCTCGTCGAATTGGGCCGCGATAAAGTTGGTTTATTCACCTCATTTTCTTTTTCCTATTCTAAGGTTCGAATTATTAAAAAAACGTCTTTCGGTTGGGGCTCGATACTTCTTGACATTTTTCTTTGCTCATTTGATTATCGCAATAATTACTGGAATCAGTACTTTTCCAGACAGAAAACTCTCAGCTTATTCCAGATCAAAAATCGATTGTGGCCACGCAATAATTTGATTGAGAATTGATGTGCTGACTGGAGTTTTTCTTAGGGAATTTCAATGCGAATCAAAGGTGACCCTTTTTTGATTCAAACTGGATAGCTGAATGCCGCTTTTCTCAAAGGAACGCATTGAGAACCACGATTAGGAGAATTATTATGGATTAATTACTTCGAGATCATTTGAAGTTCAGGTTTCGGATATTTTCCTCCTCCGGGCCGCAATTACTTGGCCCTTCCGGACGGGGTTAATCTTCAACAGTTTTAGCTCGAATATGTAAGTGATTATGCTACATCGTTCGCGGCTTGTATTGTTATTCGCGGAATGAGCGAAATTCTGGAAATCGATCGTCTCTTTTATCCGGTTTATCAAAGAAGGGGTAACAACTCGGGACAATCTATCTTATTTTCATCACTTCGAGTGCAGCAAGGTAGTGTTTATCCTAAGCTGTTTACTGGGCAAGCAATACGCGAAAAGCTAGATCGCTTCGGTAACGATTATGCGATTCTCAAATGAAAAATCAGCTCATCAGAAAGCTCTGGATTATTCAATTTCCTAAGTTGAAGCTGAGTTTGCTGCGTGGAGTTTGCCTGCCTTTTCACTGAAGGAATCATCCATTGGATACCATCATTTGGAAATCCAAATGGCGACGAAACGATCATAGTCTCCCATCATCCCAAAAACGCTTCTACTTTTGGAACAGTTTCACTCTTTTTGTCGCTTTGTTTTTCCTTACTTTCTTTAACCATTCTGATTTATATACCCTGTTTAAAAGGCCTATGAGAATTTTTGATTTTCACTACACGTACCAAGCTTCAATTGTATCTTCATTTTGCTTTTCTTTTTTCCTATCATAATCATTAGTATTTCCCAATTGCTTTATAGCGAATAGTTATCGAGAGGATCTGGATAGACAATCCCATCCAAAAGCTTCCTTGTTCGTTGGAAACTGAGCAGCTTTCCTCTCAATAATCAAAGAACCAGACGACGGTCTACAGATCTCCTTACTGAAGGAGGTCAATTAGCTTATAGCTAATACTCACGTGGCGAGTGATATTCCATTCTCTACAATTCAGCAGTAGACTGGAGAGCCCTACCGCCCCAAATATTTCGACGAGAAAATCCTGTCTCCTTTAATGAATCTGCGCATTGGGCTGAGATCCAAGAAGTTGGGTCAAATCAGTTTTTTGGCTAATGAGCGGATTGGAAATCTATAGCTACAATGAGGTGTATTTGGCGATCCCATCCTGGGAGTAAAGGGGAATCTTGCAATTTTTGGCAGTTCTTTTTCGAGTCTGAGTCTGAGTTGAATTCTGTGATCGCAGATGTCCTGAGTAATATTTTCAATGCATTTGTGAATCTTTCATCTTTTTTCTGATCATATCATTATTTTTGTATCTACGAATTTTTAACTTTTCCATTCAAGCTGCTGACGGCAAAAACATTGAAAGCCACAAACCTCGAAAGTACGAGCCGATGTATTGGTACCAAAGCGAATTGGCCTATCTGGTCAATCGAATACAACACCTGCTTCTTCAAGCTTGAAGCGAGTAAAAAGTACTTGCATCCACCGAGAAAAGAATCTGCCCTGGCGGGAAATTGGGCCCCCCCCAAAAAAAAAAAAAGCCCCCAAGGTGGCACAATGAGATCTAAATAATCCATTGCCTCGATGAATTGGACGCTTCAGCATTTACTTAGACTGGAAAATGATGGACGATTGGATGAATGTGACCAAAACTTAAAAAATAACTTCGAAACCTTGGATTCATCAGGTAGAGACGCTCTTGAGCGGGATTGCTTCTTCGGTTTTCAACTTTTGCTAAAATGCTTGCCTAAGAATGAAGGAGATGAATTTCAAGTTCTGTGCTTTCCGAAGTTGCTTGAGTTATTTAAAATAATCAGCAAGTAGATTTTTGCTTTTTCAGGATGATTCATTCTCTGAAATGATCCCGATATGGGAGACCGTAAGCTGTTTGACGGGTGATTTTCAAATTTAATTAACAATAGGAGTCAGGCTTCCCAGATGGGCGGAGGCCTGTTTTTCCGTGTTTTGGCCTCTGGATGACAGAGAAGGATGTGTTTTGGAGTTACGGATAACGGCAAGGGATTAACCCTGACATCAAGGATAAAATCTTTATCCCAATTTCTCCACAAATCCACGGATCTGGGGCTCGGGCTGGCAATTGCCAGAAGTGGTGTAGAAACAGCAGGCGGAAAAATTTGGTTTTGATACGGAAATTGAATAAAGGGACGACTTTTTTGACTGACCTTTCCATTGTAGGATAAAAGCTTGATTTTAGTACCTTGAAATCAAAGCCGATTCTCTTGCCCATGCGTGTTTGATATATTTTCATGGGTTTTATTTCTAGGGTCGGTTTCTTTTTGTGCTGGCTCAAGAATAATGCCGTTGGGGTTCCGGGTAACTATTTTTCAATCCGACCCGAACTCGACTCGCTTTCGGGGTTTCAAGAAAGTTTTTCTGTAAGTGACAAAGAGGAAACACCACGCTTTGATTTGACCTCAGTTAAAAATCTATTGAGGGTTTTATTCGAGAATGATCAAATTCAGATTCCTATCAAAGTCTGCTATCGGACCTTTAGTTGAAGTTTGGACCCCCCAATATTGCAAGAAGCGAATTTGCTCTGCGGATTATGATTCTACCGCGAAGATTAAAGACAGCTCATGATCGCGAGTCACCTGCTTTGAGTTTCCCGAGAGAGCTTTTTTTCCGACGTCACGGAATTTATATAAATCTGGAAGCCTACCAGAGGGATTTCCTTTGGGAATACCGCCAAAACGCTCTTTGTGAATTCATGCTCACTGAACTCGAGCTGGAGGGGGGCGAATTCTCGGGACAACTTGAAGTATTCGAGCTAGTTTACGGAATCGAAAATGTCCCTTTCAGCCAGAAGAATACCCAGCAAGATTCAGGATTTTTGATAATGTTTAATCGAGCTTTTATAATGAGAATTTTTCGTTGGCGCTGAGATTACGTGCTCCAAACAGCGGAAATCAGAATTTCTCCGCTATTACAAGAAATGGTTCAAGGTCTTCATTTACCTTCAACTTATAAAGTTAAAAGAAAATTGACCGCAAGTTCCCAGGGTTTTGCCTCGATTGCAAAGAAAATTTGCTTCTTTCACTTCCGCCATTCGTCGAGGGAACTCTCCAGGCGCATTACCTGAATTAGGTCCAAATAAATGAGCGATTTGTCAATCATCATGGCGAAATTCGGGAACGTAAGTGGTTTTTGGACGGAAAGCAGCCTCCAACGGTGTTTCAATGAAGATTTAATGTGAATTGATTACAATCAGGCAGGAGATCAATTTACCCCTAAAGGTTCCTGATAACTCATATTCCGTTGTTCGGCATAGATTTTGAATTTTGCTGAGCGAATTTTTACCGATGCCATTATCGGAGCCAAGCATCAGGCCAAAATATGGTGTAGTCGACGTATACTTGAATTATTAGCCAGGAAAGGATTAAATCGAAACCGTCCTTATTTACAGATTTTTCAATAGGAAACTCCGGCTTTTTAGCTTAATGGCGAACCAAACTGAGTTTGGCCATTGATCCACGGATTGAATAGTGTGCATTTGACACCTGAATCGAAATTCTGTATGAAGAAAATTGTGGATGAAAATGGACTTGGCGAGTCGCTCAACCTATTATCGTAT
>Ga0163217_1027632_pt1 | contig 10718 bp, 8 predicted proteins | sample SynspAceP_FD_185933 | JGI IMG/M metagenome (GOLD analysis project Ga0163217, IMG submission 185933) | Saline lake microbial communities from Ace Lake in Antarctica - Synechococcus sp. Ace-P (PacBio error correction) | ecosystem: Environmental > Aquatic > Non-marine Saline and Alkaline > Saline ...
AGAGAGAGATTAAGATCGCTCTGCTTGGCGGACCAATAGAAATGGGGGGGGGAAAAAAAATTTTTTGGGGGGGAAAAAATAAGCCCCCAGTTTTTTTTTTTTTTTCCCCCCCCCCAACAAAGTATTTAAATTTAATAGACCAAAACTTTCCTGGAATTCCAATAAACGGATGGAAACCCGCAGTTTTTATCAAATGGAATGCCCCACCAAATTCCCCAAAAGCATATAGAAAAGATATTATACACGAGGGCTAGAGGGTATATCCAAACCTTTTTTAACGAAAAGACTTGAAAATAACTTATCAGAAAGGAATTTGAAAGGGGAATCGTGATGCCCAAGAAATACAGTATTTGCTTTTGTACCAATCCATTATGATATGTTGCTTGAATCACCAAACGGAAAAGCCATTTTTTTAATACCCTTTTTGTAGCAACTGGAAGGGCAAAATGAGGTTTACTTAAAGAGAAGGCTTCAAGTTATTATTGCCTAAAAACGTTCAATCCCGCTTTTTAGAACGATTTAAAGTTTTTATGTCGATACGTAAATTTTTTAACGCTAATACAAGAGAAGTTTTATGGGCTAAGGGTTGAATTTTGGCCCAATGGAATGGCTTTGGTACAATTGCGCAATAAGGTACCATACCACCACCAACTTAAACCGCTCAAAGAATTCACGAAACTAGGCTAACGGAAGTTGCGAAAGAATAAAACTTGAAATGGAAAAACGAATCAAATTGCTATTTTTCGTGGGAACCACTAGCTGCTTTTATAACCTTCCTAAAAAGGAAGATCCGCAGTCTATTTCGACACACCGAATGAATTACTCTCCTGCTATCGTGACATTGCAAAAAAGTTTAGACCCGTTTTTCCCCAATTTTTTGGAAATTACCAGGCTCCCGTACGGTGTAAAACAAATTTCCCTGCCTATTGAAGAACAAGCGACCACAACCGCCTAATTATAGACCCGGGTTCCTTACAAACAGGAGTGGCTAGGTTAATTTCTTTGCCAAACTACAAGTTAAATACAAGACGCAAAATGGGAAAATGGAACCTTGAACTAATTCATGAGGCGGTTGCTTGGTCCATCACTTACAGATTGCACTTGCCCAGAGTTAGAGATGTTCTGAGGTTTCAGGGACTATGCTGTTTTTTAACGTCCATTTATTGACGGCGCTGGGGCCTATATTCCGAAGCCCTAAGGTCCAGAACTTTTTGGGGGGGGAGAATGTATCAAGATCCCTAGTTTCACCGTAACGGACAATTTGACGCTATGAAATGTGCGGTGCCCATTGTTTGGTGGTGGATACTGGTATCCATGCGTTTGGATGGACAAGTACAAGAGCTATGGAGTATTTTATAAACCAATTCCGGGAAAATGAAAAACGATATTAGGGTTTGAAATAAGACCCGGCTATATTTGTGGATCCAGGCAAAGCCTTTTAGCTTAAACAAAATTGGTGAGCTTAAATCACGAATTAGAAAAAATCCGAAGATACCCTAATGATCAATTTGATATTAGGCGCATTTCATGATTGTAACTCGCCAAGTGGTACAATTCCCACTAAATGTGTTGAAGACAAGTTAAATTAGTGGGGTTAAGCGAACAAAAAGCATTGAGAAATAAAAATTAACCAATTAAAACCAACCAACCATGTTACTAAATTGCGGAGACTAAGCACCAAAGTATTTTGAAAAGTATATGCCAATGCTTTCGTATTCGCCAGGTGCTCCTTAACCGATCATTAACCGGCATCATTGGTTTTACTTGGTTGGGTCCGAAACCTATAGAAATTATTTAAAGGCTTGGTACGATGGCTTTGGTCCTTGTTAGAATTTGAATGCAATAATTTTAATTTATATCACGGATTTGCTATTTGCAATTGGTCCTCCTACGTAATAATGGCAATCGGCCAATGACCAATTTACAATTAAAACACCTCGAAGTTTAGATTTTTTGTAAGTACTGATTGGCTTTACTGTCACTGTTTAGTTTTCGGATGGGTTGTCATTTACTGTGTTTTTGGGCAAGGGAATTGGCGATTCGCACTAAAGGTTGTTAATTATCCATTTTTTTAGTAGCCTGTGTTTATTTTTAGTGGTGAAGTTGGGTAACTGGCTTGTCGAGTTCTATTCCCTGGTTGTTAGGAACAGAAAATAATTATTTAATCGAAGCTGAAATCTTATCAGAAATTAATCCCAAACCTCATATACCTTAGGTTCTGGGTTTGAGTTTGCCCATGATGGCTTTTCAATGTACTATTTGCACCCATAATGTTTTTGTTTCTAATTCCGAAAACAACAGCACATCCAGGAAATTAAGATGACATGCTTGAAGACAACACGCTGAAAAAGGAGCTTTTCCATAAAAGAACGAAGCCTTGAGTCTCACCAACTTATCTTACACCTCTGTTTTCCGATCGATTGAATAATGGTGGTTTATCCTTCAAATTTGGTATTGTACTTAGGGATTAACGTATATCATTTATACATTTCTAACACCAAGGGTTTTCAATTGAATTTTATATTATGAATTTTCATTTTTCTCATGGTGGGTTTTGGCATTGCCACAAAACACCATGCGGTATGCTCAATTGCCATGAAACGGTCAAGTAGCAACGTTCTGGCTCCTGTATCAGTATCCATTTTTATGCGGAATATGGGCATTATGCTCTACACCGGTTTAGGTGAAAAACCTGGCCACGTTATGGCGTTGTCGGAACCCTAATGGAGACCTATCCCTTCTTTGCTTATGTTAACCGGTGGTCTCATCAACTTTGCAATACCGTCGGCAGGTGTGAGTTTGCTGTGGTAAGGCCCTGTATTATCTAATGCGTAAAAGACATTGGCGCAAGGTTTTACCAGCGAACCAAGTTCAGCCTGATATCGAGAAGCTTCCATTGTCCTATTGGCTTACGGGGAAAGCTTTGTCTAATGTATTACACTTTTATTTATTCGCTTTGTCTTCCATTATGGGCAAAGGGCATTAAATTCCCGCGAGAGATGTGATGGGCTACTTTAGTCGTCCCCCTTTATTGTGTTTTTTTTATTATCCAATCTAATTTTACGTGACTGGATGCCCTTAAATTAATTTAAATCAACCAGAATTAAAAACCAAAATAACCATGACCAAAAAAAACGCACTGGAAAATTTTAAGCACTTCAAGAACAATAACTCATTCTTTTATTCTTGGAAGGGCTTTGGCTTACAATTCTAAATCTGGTTCAAGCCCTTCAATATCAACACTTTTTATGATAAGGTTTTGTTGAATTTAGCCTTAGAACAGTCCAGAATACAACCCAATTGGGTAATTCCCGTTATTTACGACATGGTATCAGATGATTTAGAATGACATTTCGCCTGGCCCCCCCAAAAGGGGGCAAAAAAAAAAAAATTTGGAGTCTTCCATAAAATGAGGCTGAAATTATGAAACCCTATCGAGCTATAAATTTTGAAACCAGTCGCCCGAAAATCAATTGAACACTAAAATTTTAGGCTTTTTCTTAAAAAGTGCCTGGTTGATGGCGAACTATAGGATTAATGGTTATCCGGTCAACCAAATGTTTGGTGTGCAGAGTAGCTTACAGTTTAATGGAAAGTGCGCATAAATTAGACGATAAAAGTGATCTTGAAAGCGTATATTTCCCGTCTTTCAAAATGTTGATACAAGTTTAATCAACCTTATTGAAAGCGCTCAAATAAGTGAATCAAAGGGAATTATTCACCCATTCCATCATCAAATAGTTGTAGATGAAATGAAAGGTTTTTAATTGGGGAAATTCAGATAAGAATAGCTGCGGTAGAATCAAACATCCTCTACGTTAATTTTGAAAACCAGGTAGATACGCTCATGGCCCTTTCAGAAAACAGAAAGCAGATTTTCAAAAACAAGTGGCCAGTGAAATAGAAAACTACCGTATTTCCAGCCTACAAAAAGTTGATTGCCTAATTTTGAAACCTCAACAAAAGCCACGAATGAATGCTGGTGTTTGGAATTCCTAATGGTGATGCCTTACTACGTTACCGAATTAAAACAAAACCACAACTAGAATCTTGACCCTGAAAAGAACGTACATCAATTAGGGTCTGGAAGTGGCACGTATTAAAAGTGAAATGAATGCAATTCCTCGCTTCGGAAGGTTATGCGGATTCGACTAAACTCTCGGCGAAATCATACAAAAATTAAAATACAGAAGACCGTTTTCTCTGACCCAATCGACGAAGGACGCAACTAATTTCGATGACTACGCACGTTGATTGAAAACATAAGTGCTAAATCTAGACGATGCCTTTAATGTAGACGCAAAGGCGGGTATGGAGTAAAACGTGTGCCAGAACATTAAAGAAGAAGGATCAGCACGGCGCCTATTTATGAAGACCTGCAATGGATGGGATCTCGCGGTGGAGTATTTTTTTGCAAACTTAGAAATACGAATGAAACCGTAAAATTTGGCATGAAAACCTTGGCATATCACGAAGGTGTTCCTGACATCACTTTCAGAATTGCTATTCAAAGTGAATTACAGAACTTTACCTATGTTTTAGAACTGTTATTCCGTTTACCTCTATTCAGAAGGTTTGGGCACTCTATACGGAACACTGGCTTGGGAATTAGGATTTTACGAGATGACCCTTTTGGAAATCTGGGCAGGTTACAAGCCGAGATGTTTAGAGCCGTACGATTAGTCCGTTGATACAGGTATTCATCATAAAAATGGACCCGTGAAGAAGCGATAGACTATATGATATCCAGGTACCCGGAATGACCACAGGGGAAGTAACTTCCAGAAATTGGAACGTTACATTCGTGATGCAGGTGCAGCATGTGCTTATAAAATAGGTATGCTAAAAATATTGGGAACTACGTGAAAATGGCGAAAAGAGCATTAGGAGATCGTTTTGATTTACGTGATTTTTCATGATGTAGTCTTAAAAAATGGTGCTGTCCTTTGGTTTATTCAGAGGAGATTGTAGGGCACGTATGTCGATGAATACAAAGAAATGAAATAGGCGGGGCCTTTTTTAAAAGATGTAGAGCTACAATACCCACATAAGGCTTAAAATTAAATGGAAACAAAATTCGATAAAAAATGAAACTAAAAAAACACTATTTTGTTATCACTAGGCTCTTACGCTAAGTTTTACCATGAACGCACAACAGAAAAAGAAAAAAGTATTAGAGACCACCAGCAAAGCAAGCCATTGAAGGCCATATCTATTTTCTTGGCAGACGACTTCTTTAAAGGGAGGGAAACTGGAACAGCAGAAATAAAATAGCCGGGTCTTATTTGGCAATACTTACGTGCTATGGTGTAAAACCCAACCCAAAAACAGGTACTTACTATCAAGAATTGTGCGACTGAAAAGGGGTTCACCACTTCCGAAGTTATCCTGGAAATTAATGGCAAAAATTAAAGACTATGCCTTAGTGGATCCTTATGCCGTACGTTAAATTCTGATGCTGTGTTCTTAAACTACGGTCTTTGAAAATGATTTAATTCTGGAAAAAAATGTAAAAGGAAAAGTCTTATTATCAATCGGGAAGTACCGAACAAAAGATGGCAGAGCTGCTATGGCTTTAGTAAGGTAAAAAAACAGGATTAGCAAAGCAATGGTGGGTCGCTGCTATTATAAGAGGAGTTTGTTCGATACAGATGACAACATGTGGGCTTTCATTCACAAAATTTTTAAATGGCTCAAAGTTTAATGGTAGCTGATCATGAAAATCAAGAGACATAAATTAAAACGCACACACCTCACTATGGGTTTTTTAGACACAAAACCATCAAATGGCTGCTGAGCTTTGGAACTTTAAAGTATATCCGCTAAAGTTACCATTGGTGAATAAGGAAGAAGAAATAGTGCTTATCTCAAAATGTGATTTTGGTGTCATAGAAGGCACAGTCCAAAATTGAAGATGACTATATTATTTAACTCAGGGCATTATGATCATGTAGGTATCGTACACCAGACGAAACTGGAGATACCATTTACAATTGGCGCACGAGATAACGCTGTAGGTAACCAACAACAAGTCCTTAGTATTGGCTGAAAATTCTAGCGAAATATCTACCAACGTTCGGCGCTATTTAATTCTGTTTACAGGAGAAGAAAAAGGACTTTAGGTGTGAATTCCTATGTGGAAAATCCTGTACTAACCCTTAAAGCAAATGGTGGTATTGTTTTAATAGTGACAATGCTGGTTATAACGATACGTCATTGGTCACTAAATTATTGGTTTACCAAGACGGATGACCGTAGCTCAGGCATATCAAAGATGCGCTACCATTTTTGAGTTGCAGCTAACTCGATGACCCAGCGCCAGAGCAGGGCTTGTTTGGACCGTAGTGAAATGTTACATTTTTGCCAAAAAGGAATTCCAGCACAACCTTCTCATTAGGGTTTAGTGCTTTTTAATGGCGATGTTACAAAATACTACCACAGACCCGGTGATGAAGCAGAATCTTTAGATTAAACGATTTATTTATTTAAAGTTTTTTAGAGCCTATATTTTATCTGGAGCCAATTGCCAACGATCTAAAAACAACCGACTTGGGACGGCTGGTGATAAGTAACGGAAGCTGCTCGAAAAGCACTTTATGGAAACTGATTTTTTATGGCTCAATTTTAAAGAAGCAAAAAGTATAAAACTTCTGAAACGAGACTTAATTATTAAGGATTTTAACATCAACCTAAAATTAAAATTAAATGAAACGAGCTACTTCAACACTTTATCCACCAGAAAAAAATGGGAATAGCCAAAAAAATAAACCTCCAATAAAGCGCTTATCATCACAGTTTTTTTTGATTCTTTACCAGTCTGTATTCTTTAGCCAAATTAACGCAAAACTGTGCGCTATGTTGATGTTTCTGAAAGCAAATCCTGTTTTGGTTATGGTGGAGATATTTGGGCTCGTAGGCAAAAATGGAGGAGTGGTACCCAACTACCAATTCTCAGTGAAGAAATCCTAATCCTAAATTTTCACCAAACGGCCAAGAAATAGCGTTTACCGCAAGCTATAGAGGGAAACCGCGATGTGTATGTTATGAATACCAAGGTGGCGTGCCAAAACGGTTACTATGACCTCAGTTTCTTCGTCGTAATGGTAGAATGGGCATCCTTCGGTACTAAAATTCTATTTGCATCACGCCGTGAAACTTGGTATTCCATCAGGTTCCGTGTCAATCAATTGTTTTTAATTTCCAACCAAATTGGGGGGCAATGCCTGAAAAAACTGCCAAATTCCTTATGGGAAATCGCTACTTTTTCAGCCGATGGAAACATTTGGCATACAATTACCAAAAACCGAACATACCATTTAAAAGATATCGTGTGGCTTAACATCTGAATGTTATCTTTTTGATTAGAAAATAACACCGGCAAAAAAATATTTACAATTCTACAGCAAACGATGGTAAGCAGCAATGGGCTGGCCGGATAAGATTTATTTTTATCAGATGAGCCGATGATTGCGTTTGAATATTTTGGAGTTATACACCCATCGGAGCTTCTGTCAGGTAACCCAGGTTCCAAGAATTTGACATTACTACTTGTCAGCAGGATTCTTCAGACTTGGTATTTGAGGTTGGGGCACCTACACTTGGATCTCGCCCAGAGCAAGCTAAAGAATTAAAGTTTCTGTAGTTTAGTGACTCATTACTTTAGAAATTGCCAAAACGGGTTGCGGTTCCACAAAAATATTACATATGACGGCATCGCCAGGGGCAAACGGCATTGTCTTTGAGCGCGTGGCGAATGTTTTTGTACCTGTAGAGGGTTTTGCTGATCATATGACGCCTAGTTTCTGGTGTTTTTGATCAAATCCTACTTGGTCGCCAAATTGGCGATTATGTGCTATTGGAGTGATGCCTCGGTGAATATGAAATTTAGATCAGACATGCGAGACAGCAAAAGCTCCAAAGAAAATAAGGCTCTCGAAACAAAGGCTATGGCTACAAATTTGCACTGGTCGCCAGATGGCATAAACTAGCCTTATCGATGAAAAAAAAATGATAAACATTAGTATCATCGGATATTGCTTCGGGCAATGTTTACCATCGCCGATAATTCAGATGGAATTATGGTCACGGGGGGCGCTAATGGTTTTTCCGATCAACTGTCGCACGATTCTAAGTTATAATCGCGTATTCCATTGGTATGGACAATTCTAACGAGCTATTTTTATGTACGACCTCAACAGCAAACAATCAAGACAGGTAACCGAGTGGTTTTTACAACGATAGTGATCCGTTTTTAATGAGTAAACGATGGCAAATACCTATTTTTTCTTACAAAAGAAACTTTGATGCTGCTTATAGTGCTTTGGACGAACTTGGATTTATCCAAAGCCACCAATTGCTGCCAGTTCAGTTTAACTGATTGCCGTCGGCCCTTCTTCTGCAACAAAATGATGCGCCTTGGAAGCAGAAAGAAAGAAGAGACCTCATAAACCGAGGATAAGGATAAGGGTAAAATAGGCAAGCGCTAAGAAACAGCCATAAACCGTATTACGCAAATTGATTGGACTGGCTTGAAACAGATTGGTCATTTTGCCCATTAAACCTGGAAATCATAGAGCAACTTAATGGCATTCGATAATAAAGTAGTCTATATGCGATATCCCAAACCAAGGAGCTTGCCGATGGCGATCCAACACTTATGTTGTACGATTTAAAAGAACGCGATGAAAAAATCAATATGGCTAAGGTTAAATGGCGTGGAACCGCAGCAGATGGCACTCAATTATTTAGTGCAGAGCGGACTCAATTTGCGATTATTAAACCTGATGCCGATCAAAAAAATTAAAGAATGCCTATCCATCACAGATGCTTTAGTGATGGAGCTCACACCAAAAGAAGAATGGCGTCAAATTTTTAATGTACTTTGGCGGAGATACGCGTGACTTCTTTTATGATGAAAAACATGCAGCAAGTAAGATTGGGGGAGGAAATGCGTAAACGATATGGTGCTACTAGAAGATACAAGATCAGTTGGGAATGTCTCTTTTTTACAGTTCAATATGTGGCAGAATTAAGTGCAGGACATATCCTATACTCGAGGTGGTGTAAACCAAGATGTTTGAACCGTAAGCAACAGGCTATTTTGGGGATTGATTTGGGATTAGACCTAAAGGCTATAAAATTAAAAGAATTGTAACCGGCCCCGCTTGGGATGCAGAAAATGTTTCCCCTTTTGATCGTCTGCGTTGACGTTTCTGAAAGGGGACTCATATTCCATGCTGTCAACGGAATGGCAACTACCCTTGATAAAGAACCTTACGCCCCGCCTTTGAAGGTCTTAACGGCAAAAACGGTGCTTTAGAAATAAGTTAAAACGGGTAAATTAAGTGATGCCCAAAAGACATCATAGTTTACGGGTGCTTACCGCCAGCGAAAGAAGGTAATATTCCCGCTATTTAGAATTGGATTGACACCAATCGTTTAAGGGCGAAAATTATCAAATGGTCAACTAGGCTATGTGTAATATGACGGACACCTCTTCTAGGGGTCAGCTGACTTGGTGAAAATGTACTATTTGGCAATTAGATAAAGAAGGCTTTATTCATTGAATGAACGCTTTAATGGTGGGTGCAATTAAGCAGATAGGTTTCTTAGAGTTGATGACCAGACCTTCTATTTTATAATTATACTGGAGACATGGAAAAGCGCATACCCCCATACTACAAACCCACACGGACCTATTGGGTATGTTAAGTAACGGTTGGGGCGGTTCAGGGGGAAGACGGAACTTTCCTTGGAGATTTAGAGAATTGGAATGCGGACTATTGTTGGTGAACGCACTATAGGAATATTAGTAGGCTGCACAGGACATCAGCTTTTGACGGCGAGGTACCACAGTTCTGGAAGCTAGCTGCTTTTAACAACTCTGTATAGTGGGTTTTGATGAAGGCGTTTGTGTGCAGCCTGATTTTGCCTGGTTTGGGACGAACCCAAATATGTTAATGACGGTCGAGATCTCAATGGAAAAAGTAGTAGATGAAGTGATGAAATTGGTAAAAACCAACCGAAGATGGACCCGCCTACCCCAGCATGGAAGACGAACAGCCAAAGATTAATAGAATTAAATGCAGTAAGGTTGCATGTGCAGTGAATGTGGGTAAAAGAAGATGTGTTTCTGGCCGCTATGCCCAAGTTTTTGGACGTTTCTGTTACAGAAAGAATCTATAAACCATTCCCCAAAGGCCTTGGCCTTGGGAGTAACCGAATTGGCGATGCCAGGAATTTATGAAAGAGATTTCAAGACCTGCATAAAACGAACTAATATAATAGTTTATTAAATTAAAAACTAACTTATCCTAACAATGCAAAAACAATGAAAATCATACCTAAAATTTTAAGTATAGCGTGCTTTTTATACGGATTCGCCTGCACCAGCAAACCACCGCAAGCAATTGCAAAATCAACACTGAAGGCCTTTCAAAAGGTCGCAGGTCATGCATTTTGATTACCGACGTTGTCTGTGTCCTAATGGCCTAGATTAACGGGAACAATCAATATTTTACGGCTGCCGAATGGGCAAAAGAAAACTATGGAAAACTGGGGCATGGACAAAGCGTAATTTCGAAAATTATTGTGATGATTGTATGGGTTTGGGAAGTAAGCTCTTTCAATGTTGAAATGACCGAACTGCCTATCATGAAATACAAGCTATGCCGTATGCCTGACGAAAACTCCAAATGGGGTAACAAATGGTTGATTTT
>Ga0163217_1015801_pt1 | contig 10717 bp, 5 predicted proteins | sample SynspAceP_FD_185933 | JGI IMG/M metagenome (GOLD analysis project Ga0163217, IMG submission 185933) | Saline lake microbial communities from Ace Lake in Antarctica - Synechococcus sp. Ace-P (PacBio error correction) | ecosystem: Environmental > Aquatic > Non-marine Saline and Alkaline > Saline ...
CAAAGAGATACGCACGTATCCAGAGTGAACTAACCCTCACAAGGGACCGTCCCTATTTGTTTTCCCCTTCCTTCACCACACTGAAGGCGGGTAAAAAAAAAAAAAAAAAAAGCCCTTATTCACCCCCGAAAATCGGTTTTTCTAGATGGAAAATTGAAAATTAAGAAAGAGAAACCTAGAGAATAGCAGGTTCCAATGCGCCCTAACAGAGAAAATTCATCAGTAAAAATCAATTCAAAAACTATACGTTTACCCCGAAGAATTACCTTAAACTCCCGCCACATATCCCAAACCCTTACCCCTAGAGCTTGCGAAAGAATAATTTTTGAGAGACCGCCTAGTAGATGTACCATAAGAAGAGAGCGGAATAAGATGTACCACACACAAAATCACATATTCTGCGCGAATTGCAGCCATAAAATGATGAATACCAGAGGATACAGCAAAAATGTATTTTAAATCCGCCGACTTGTATTGAACAGCAAGACATATAAAAAGTAATTGCGTGACCCAAGTGCCCAATCCGCTGTAAGACTAACACAGACATTATCGCCAACAAAAAACAAAAGCACACTCGAAGAGCCGCTCTATCCACCAGAAGGACGGATATTGCATGTATCTTATCGTTTTGTCATCCAAAACTACGGAAATAGTCAATATGAACACCCAGTAGTATATAATGGAGCGCTACTAGAAATGCATTGAAACAAAGTGTCGCGGAAGGATAGCAAATCGCAAGAATTCTAAATTCTAGCAGGTGGGTCTATCCAAGTGGCTAGAGAAAAAGTTAAATGAAGAAAAAGAGTACCCCAAATAAACCACAGAGCTACCACACTATTATAATAAGAGCAATCAAATAATTGTCTCAATATCACAAAAGCCCTAGCATATCCGTAGCTAATATTCTTATTTTAATTCTATAAATATTAAAACCTTAATACACCGTTGAATTTTTTTTCAAAAATTCAATTAACTCTGGTGTTAATCGGGTTACATAAATTTTATTCCTCCAATGTATCATCCACCTGTCCTTATAGTAAATGTCATGATGGTCGCTTCCCCCCCCGTCAGTTGGTTAAGTATGCACCGCACATCCATGTTTCTCTATATATGAATACATCCCTTATTGTAATTACCCTATGTACACATCTTCTTTCCCCAGGGCTCCCCAACCTATCCCTACCATTAATTTGTACTCCAAAACGATTCCCACCATTTGGTAATCAAAAAATGTATTCTCGTTTCCATTGTTCCCATATAAACTATTGACCCGCATTTGTTGTCCACCTTTATACGCTCTGGATTCCTCCTTTAACGGTTAGTTGCAAAGAAAACCCACATAATCCAAACACCATGTATAAGGTTGGGATTTTCACAATAACATTACTTCTTGTTCTAAAGATAATGGCGTATAAGGCTCCCCTGTCTTCTATCACCAACTATAACGTTTGATAAAAATTCCTGTTAATTTACAAAATTTGATCCCAAAAATATATTTCTATCATCGCAGAGCCACTACCTACCTTGTCATCTTTCGCCCTAGGTTTAATTCTTAAGTTGTCTAGTTATGTGTTTCCCTCTGAGGAACGTTCGCACATGATTCAAGGCACTTAATGTATAACACCGCCCCACAGTGTATCGCAACCAACAGCCTCCGAACCCATGTTAATCATTCCTAGCACTTTTCTCATACAGTAGGTAAAGGATAAGCCGTGAGGAGTGGTTCCATTCCCCAGCTACCATAATCCATATTCGAGACACCTGCTCCAAAACTTTCCGCGATTCGCAGGGTGCAGAGCCCTGTTTAACTGATCTTTTTTAAACAATGGTTTTATAGTAAGGTTCTTTACTTTTTCCTAAGGCCAAAATCTTCACCATTATCTAACAGTATTTATTGCTCCATTCCTTGTCCATTTCCTCCCTATTACCCTTAAACCCATTTTGCTCTACATATAATCCAAGTTCTACAACCAACAAACTTTGCCATGTCACCTTTTCCACTCCTAGCGTCCTCCTCAAGAAAAGGGACGCGCACCGGAAAAGTCTCCGCTAAAATTTTCCTTTTGCCTCTTTTCTTTGTACAATTCTAAACATCAATATATCCTACCAAACCTCTCTTAAGGCGGTATAGTGTACATGATAATATTGCTTGCCTAATATTGATTCCCATGGGCCTTTCTTTTGGCCTGATTCATCTGATGATATCATTTATTTCAATTCCCCAAAATAAGGTTATCGGCTTTTCCATGCCTTCGTCAAATTCACACTGTGTTTTTGTGTAACTCCCGTAAACCATTCTGGAAATCGCTGCAAATCTTGCACATTTTTTTCCTTATATTTTTGTTTGTTATGGATAGAAAAGCTCATTCTCTTAAGCGTAGTGGTCAGGGCGAAGGTATTCCCCACGGATGGTATACTAAATATATATTGGCATTGTGTTGTTTAATTACTAAAAAAGGTCCCTCCATACATTCAACGGTTAAATGGCCGTCTCTTTTTTTTGCACCCGTCCAAATTTACCGCGAAGGCAAAATGGCCTTATTTGCGTAAAATTAGGGGCCAGGTTCCATATGAAATTGTGAAACTATCTTTCGCTGATATAATTTGCGTCACACCATTGATGATGTTACCTATATAAGAACCGATGTATTAAGTAATCACTTTGGTGTGTTTTGTCCCGCGGTTTTTGACTCTTTATAACTTCAAAATCCTTACCAAATCCAGTAAAATCCATATTTGCCGGTGGCCTCTACAATGGGTTGTGGCCTAAAATGCAGCAGTCAACCAGTAAAAGTATTAATTCCCCCTTCCATATAGTGACCTGAATCTATAATAGAAATATGTAAGCCGATGCAACCGCGGTCTCATCCTTCTTAAATAAATTCCTCTCCCCTAGAATAGGACATAATGCATTAGTGGATATAGGTTTTCACACTTCTATACCAGATCTTTAAGCTACCTCCTCCATTTTATTTCTTTCCTAGAATTGTTCATATACCTCAATTAAGTCCAATAAAAACAACCCTATCAGTAAAAATCATATAAGTTTTAATACAAATACCAAATAGTCTCTATTATTTCCATTTTAACTTGTAAATGTCCATATAAGTTATAATATGGAGTGTAAAAAAAAATAAAATGCATAATATCCAACGCACTCCCGATCCCTAATAACCTAAACTCAATAAAAAGTTAATTAGGCTGTAAATTGAGTAATTTGTGGAAAACATTATACCTAATTTCAGGGTCTAACTCACAAACATCAAGTATGCTTCCTATTAGGGATCATAAACCTTCAATTAAAAATGTCTTTAACGAACGGATGCTTGAAATCATCAATTTTAAATAACCAAAAGAAAGGCCCCAATTTATGTAAGCCTTTTTGTTTGTTATTGGACACGGGATAAGATTCAATAACACTATAACATCCCATATATCCTTTCTTTCTAGTCCTTGAAATTAATACAATAAAACAATTCAATCTTTAATCCAATTTCAAATACCAAGTAACAGCACTCACATAAGTAACCAGCCCGTATGTGTACAATTATATAATAACGTTCTGGAAGGTGAAAATAGAACAAATAGAACGCCAAAGCTTATCTCCCAATCGTAAAATTACTCCTAGTTGAATTTAATTTTGCACCTCGCATAATTCTTAACTATTCCCTCTTTTTCTGTAAAATAATTGCTCAAAATACGATTATATCACCAAAAGTCGTCTAGGAAACCGTACAAGGGCTAACAAAGTTCCAACAAATCTCATCTCCAAATTCTTAAAAAGGTACCTGTCTATTGCTGCAACATATCCAAATATGTTACACAAAATTGTACACTTGGGCAAATTTCCTTAAATCCAAATTCCTGCCCTATAATTTAATATATCTTTTCCAACCCAAAACCAAATCTAATTATTCCAAAAAATACCTATGTTCATTGTCTCTAGTCTCCATTTACCTTAATATCCTCTCCATTGGCTAGTAAAGGCCTTACCTTCCGATACCTGTAAAATAAACCTCATATAATAATTCTTCTTCAATCCATCTCCATAATAGTTGACTACATACATTCCGGTCAGTCTTTGCCATCCACTACTTTCTTTTTCTCAAACCTTAAAACTAAAAGACTTACATCCCTAATATGCATGTCTTCATTTGCAAACCAGTAACCAATAAACTACTGCCAAATTTTACCTTTGATCTTCCTGGGAAATGGTTTGCTAACCTCTCCCCAAAACGATCCAAATCTAAAAACTTTAACTCCAAATTTATTAATGCCACCTATCCACCTTGCAGGAACTCCAGGGTACAATAAGTTTTACATCCAATGGGTGCCTCTTTTAAACCGTTCCTATCCTTTGAACAATCAATTAAATAAAGCCCCAATAACAATCACTATAAGACCCAAGTAGTTCCCATGGATGTGGTTAGCTATCAGTGAAGCTCGGTCACTGCAATCTAATTATGCCACAGGGGTCGCTTATACATGATCGATCTGCCCTGTGGTCCTGAGAAAGAACGAAATAATGCGCCGATTGTGCCGAATAATCCGTCACAATTTCCAAGATATCTTCTCCAACTTATAAAAAGTACAACCTATTCTTACATCAATCTCGTCTTAGAAAATCCAACCAACACATCTGGATAAATTCCCACTCACAGAGCCAATAATCAAACAAAATGCCACAACTCTCCTTCTAGTCAAAACAATGTTCCATCAGCAAATTCTTGTACCTTCCTCATGTCTCCTCCCCGGTGTTTAAAAACACAAAAGGCTAACAAAATCTTTGTCCATCCCTTAATTAGATTTGTAACTGTTTCCTTTCTAACTCCCCTCCTACTCTAAAATCTTTGGATTTAAACGTCTTCCTTCTATATTGGTATTGGGGCTCAAGAGCGTGTATGTTTAATTGTGTTGTAGAAACTGTCTGTCAATGTGTTCTATAGGAATCCGTTTATTTTTTACAACGTTTCTTCATTCTAACATGACATATTCAACTAAGCCTAGTTTGTAATAATAGTTGGTAATGACTTTGGTCCTTCCTGATTATTTATAAATAAATTTTACACAAGTGTTTTCTCAAATGGCAATTCTTTCCTAAGAAACTATTCAACCCTTACCCTTATATACATATGGGGCCTCTCCAATAGCAGATCCCAAGTAGTGAAGCCGGTTTGTACTTATTTCATATTCTCATATATCATAATAAGTTTAATGTATATGTCAATTATCAAAAAACCCAAACCACAATAATAACTCTCAAATCTCTCTACCCACTTAACCTGTTTTAATACTTCACCTTCACATCACCAGTTCAACCATTAATTTTATATGCTTATCTTATTATCGTTATGTGTACGGGTCTCCTTCATATTCTTATCCAAAAACCCTCCATCTGAACAATTTAAAATCTTTTAAGTTCAATATAATATACTCTTTATCTAAGGAAATAACATGGCTTTTATGTAATTCTAAGGTAAATTTTCTGACAACGGGGGAGACTTTCCTTGTATCATTCCTATAATAAAACCAATTCTTGTAACGGGTCCTTTCCATTTATCCTCTATATTAATGCATTTTGATTCTATTCAATCTTCAAACAACCCGAAATTTTCATGTCTATACTCCAAGTTACCATGGAAACAATATAATCGCCAACAACAACAACTGATCAGATGAACATAATATATTCATACTGTTTCCACGTTACTGTTTAGTATCCTCCATAACCCATTCTAAGGGAGCATTTAAATCTCTTAATAGAACAAGCTTCAAATTAATGCGGGTAATAAATGTAAAGTCTCACATCCTCTCTTTTATCCAGGCATTAATATTCAAACAATTAAAATTTCCCGGACAGTTCATTTCCTTAGATGTACTCATAAAATCATTCTTGTGATCACTATATATATACGGGAATCTTTCAAAATATTTCAACATATGTTGCAAAGGTACTGGTCTTTGTATAATAATATCCAAAGGTGAGGACCAGAACGGCCCTACTATAAATACGCCAATCTACCACTCAATTAATTTTGAACTGTTCGTTTCAGTTGTAAGTATAAAACCTTTAGATTTTTGACTATATCAATTTATAAGTCATACTATATTTTTTTCTAAATGACATATAATCATCACTTAATCGGCAACTACTCTAAAATATTAAACAATAACCACTATTCCTCCTTGGGATCTCCTTGGGAGCGTTCCTATGTATAGCGTCATACGTAAGGGTTTAACTCCAATTTCGTTCGAAATAATATGTCTAAAGAATACGACTTTACCATTTATTATACTAATAAGTCATGGATTACCTATATCTACAAAAATTATAAGCCCTCTTATTTTAAATATTTCATTCATATATGAATAATTTAACAAATAACTATACTAAAAACCAATCTAACAAACCAAAACATTACAATTAACAATATATAATAAGAAGTAATCAAAGATTATTAGGGAATATTCTAAATTAACCAGTTCCCAATCTAACAATAAAATTGGCTTTAAACTCTTTTAGGCAGACGCAGAAGAACATGCTCCTCAACATAATGTTGGATAGTCCCCTTTTTTTACTGCCATGGTTAATTCTTTTTATTTATCTATTGATTTTGTATCTGCAAATTACTCGTCTTTTTTATTTTTCTTTTTCTCACAGCCTAGGATTTCTTAAAAAGTAATAGTATTACTCTTTATTATCATTTTAAAAAATCTTTTAAAAAATAGTGACCTGGATATAATTTTTCCAACTTAATTCTTTTTTTTTTTCAGGGCAGGCTATTATAACAGTATCATCAACCTGCTTTGTCATATCATTCGGGATACATGGAGATCCAAACCTTACCTTATCTACCCTAATTGGACCACTTTTAACTTATATGGTATTTTATTTTTCCTAATTTCATCTGTATTGCTTCCAAGGTCTTACGACACTTTTCAAAAAGCTCCAATTATTGTCCCATATTTCCTGGGCGTTTCTTCCTTGCCATATGTTCACTACATTTTGGATAAAATTTTTCTTAATTTTTAATATTTGTGACTGAAAGTTCCTAAACCCTTTCCCTACAGATCAATTACACCTTCCTGGCATGGTAGTTACTTTTCCTTTTTCCAAGCCTCCCTGCAAATATATTGGTATTCCATCTTTCCTTGCCGTTTTCTAAAAAAGCAAATTAGTTACTGTACCACAGGCTGCCTAAGAAGTATTTCACTATATTTCCCTTGATTTTCCTGCATCACTATATATCGATATTACTTTTCCTCCTATCGTCATGTCTCTCCCCTACCAATTAGTATTCTCCTACGTTAGCCCCTATACCTCTACCCACAATTCATATTGTTTTTAATAATCGCTTTTTTTTTTCAGGTTTGGGTACAACCTCTAATCACAATCTATATTGCGTTACTTTCCTGTCATGCGCCATTATGCAAAAGTGTCACTTTTTTACAATAATTTCGGGGATCTTGCTACCATAGGCCGGGGTCTTTCCATGCATTTCGGATTAAGTGGTTTTGTTCTTTGTTTGCCTTGGTACTGTTTATCCTAGTCGCCTTTTTTCTATCAAATCTTATTTGGATCATTTTTCCGATAAACAATCATAGACGTTAAGGGAAATTATCTGAAGGTGTGGCCAAAACCTAAAATGCAATAGGCCTTACTAAAAACGATCAGGCGTGTCTTGTTTCTAGTTTTATATCCATTCAGACTCGTACGGTATTCCTATCCTGGTCACCCATCTGTTGGTGTGTGCCCCCCCCTTGTGTTTTGTTACTTTTTTATGCTTTCTTGTCTTTATCAAATGGAGTCCAAATATTAATTAATTTTATTTTAATTCCCATCAACCTGCTATCAAATACAATAATAGTGATTATATTGGTTATTTACCCTTACGGTTCATAACAAAAAAAAAAGGCTTCCATAGAATGCGGGACTTCTTTTCTTTCCAATTATGATAACTCTCTATTGCAATTTATATGCGGGTTCTTAAGGAATCTACTACTCATGGATTTTTTTATTAGGACTGTCAATTATATACTTCCAAATTCATAAATTCATGTCAACTCAACTTTTTTAACTTAGATTATATTTATTGGAGTGTTATATGATTATAAATTTACCCTATCCATCACTATATTTCCAATAAAATTTAAAAATTGGAAAAAACACTTATTTTTTAGTTTTAATTAAACCTTATCATTATTCTCCTAATAGGTTTTTTATTTGGGAATAATCGGCGGTTCTAGCCCAAATCTAAGGCATAAATAAAAATTGGACTTAAGGTTAGTCCGGCTCTGTCAATCGTACGGTTGACAACCTATCCGCCTATGCCTAATTTCCTATTATGTTAGGATTAATATACAATAAATATCTTTACCTGTATCCATATTTAATAACATTCGTCCTATCTTGAGGAATGGGTCGTGTAATCAATACCAGTTTCAATTATGGAAGGGTTTCTTTAGCCACCCAGGTTTTTACCGGTAATGTCAACTACTGAGTTTACTTTATTAAAGGATTAAAATGGATATAAAACAATCCAATCAAAATAATATCCTTTTTATCCTAATAGCCCCTCAAATTACTCAACCTATATCCTGAAGCATTGCATTAACCTACGACACTTTCTCCATGCTTTGGCCTCTAAATTTTCTTGTAAAACATCGGTAGTACCTTACTTTCTTGATGCTTTAGATCCAACCCAACGTTTCTTAATACACTGGGTCCATTCCTTACATAAGAATTTGTTAATCATCCCACACAATATCATTACCAAAAACCCTTCCTATTCGCATCTCATACAATTGTTAAATAACTTTTACAAGAACAATTTTCCTTCTAAAAGGGCCATGTAACAGGCCTTCACTACTTTTCAAAATTCCAATTTCCAATATAGGATTATCTTCAAAAATAAATAATTATAATCCCTATCATCGACATGAACTAATCTGATACCTATCTCTTCCAATCATATTTCTTTTCGATAAATGGCCTATTCAGCAAATTTTCAAATAAATAATCCAATGCAACTTAACGTGTTATCCTTTCCTGGTACCATTCATGTTGTGTCGACGGCTTAGTTTTGGAGCACCGTTGCCGCAAAGTTTTTGGTATTTCCTACTGTATTGTCTGACCGCAAATGTCTAAACCTGTGGTGTAATAGGGTAGACTGGTGTCCTGGCAATGGGCAAAGCAATAAACTCTCTCAGCTCCATGTAAATAACTATCGTGAAAACGGTATACCCAACTTCCTATAACCATCCTTTAAAGATCTTTCACCTGTTTTATAGGGCACCTCCTACATATAATCTTTTACTCAGTTCCGGGATATTATTTACAACCTCTTATCCCTTCATGGAAAACACTGGTTCAATTCTACACATTATCTGTTACTTTTTGGTTCTATATTCGTCTAGTTTCAGGTACCCTAACTATTAATTTTTATATAAACACTCAATTCACACACATGCCCAATCACAGGGTAAAAATGATAAACCACATTTAGTGTGTTTGTTAGGAAGAATCCTCTTTTGTGATCCAACCTATGGCAACTTACAGATATGATTTTATCCAACTTATCCGTTTCAATGGACAGGGGATTCAACCTACCTATTCTTCTGTAACATACCTAAAGTTAATGTCAATCCTCCAATATAAGTATTTTGCTATGTTTTCTTTAACTCATCCAACAATTAATCCCTAATAAAAAAAGTTGTAACAAAAAATTGAAAACTACTAATGGACCAATGGAAAAGGAACAAAATGTTATCCAAAATTTGTAGTAATTTTTTATGTACGTAAAACTTAATTTTCGTCTCTAATTTGTAGAGACCTGTTAAACAACTTGTGTACAATAGTACCAGTAATACTATGATTATCTATATCTTCCGAAAACTGTAGTCATACATACCTAGACGGCTGGTTAACGGACCATCAATTCTCCATACAATTCCCATGAATATCCATTGAGAATAAAACCTTTTACGTTCCACCAGGACAGTTCAACTTAACATTAAACCAAAATCAACTGTTCGATTAATGTAAACCTTATAAATCCCATAAAAAACTTCTTCTACGGTGTAAGTATTCTTGTCTCTATTTCCTACTAATTATATTAGTACTTGGTAAAAATAGTAATCTATTGTTAGTTCTTTTCATTGCCAATTTATTACCTTTTTCCTTTATAGGACACCCGAAATCTTCCTGAACTAAAAGATTCTATCTTCTATATCTGTTCAGATTAATTAATAAGATAATACTAATTAAATAAACGACTCCTCACCATTATATCGTCGTCAAACAAAATATACGATACCATTCAAATCTCTTTGTAAAAATCTTATCCCTTTTCCTTTAATCTTAGTTCTTTTGCAAAGTTGTTTCAGACCTACTGGGAAATTTCCTAATCTTTACGGTTGCCTTCCAATATGGGGTATTATCCATTTCTTTCCAATAATATTGTACCCAACGTTCTTCCAAATAAAATTTTTACAAATTTTTAAAAAATTGAGCCCTATATATACGGAACTATTATTTAATAAGTCGTTTTGTGAATTGTCCCTTGCCTACTAATTTCTTGTCCTTAAATATTTATTCATCTTCTAATCAAATCCTTAAACGCATACTTGGAATACTTTTATATTTTTATCATCAATACCGATCCCATACCCCTTTGATAAACAATTTTCGCCTTTCACCATTTTTCAAATGTAAATG
>Ga0163217_1051200_pt1 | contig 10716 bp, 5 predicted proteins | sample SynspAceP_FD_185933 | JGI IMG/M metagenome (GOLD analysis project Ga0163217, IMG submission 185933) | Saline lake microbial communities from Ace Lake in Antarctica - Synechococcus sp. Ace-P (PacBio error correction) | ecosystem: Environmental > Aquatic > Non-marine Saline and Alkaline > Saline ...
CCAGGAGAAGAGATTGTATCGATGAGATACCCTTCCCCTCTCATCCTTGCATCAGGTAGATTCCGCCTATTATCGCATAGTCCCCTCACGATTTATGTTTCCTCCAGAATAATCATTCATTTTGCTTTGATCGGTGCCTCAATGAATAACGCTGAGGCGGAGCGGTCAAAATGCTGAAATTGCTCCACCATCGTGGAATCGACTGTAATGGCAACCCTAACCCGCAGGTCTCCGGAGATAATCTCTTCTAAGAACTCCAACTCCGGGCAGTAACGTTGTGGCAGCGTTTTTTATTGGCCTGATCCGTAATTCCCTTGTTTGTCTACCGTGGAACCGTAGTACTGTAAGTTGAATCCCAGCTGGTCACGAACCATGGGAAGCAGTCATGATCAGGTTGCTAGTACCGGAAAACTCCGCGCATCCTTCTTCCATTTCATAGGAAATGTAGAAAAGGACCTTAACACCCATGAAGTTTGCGATTCCTGTTTTGTTTTCTATCGGCTGGCGCCAGCCACAAAATGCCGAACATCCGGCTTTTAGCCCGCCATTCGGGACGAAGTTCGTGAGCGCCAATCCCTACTTCTTCAAGTATTCGCCTTATCTATAACTCAGGGGTGGGAATCACGCACACTAGTCCCCTCAACGAGCGCTCTGCTTCTGGTTGCATGTCCCTGCCCCGTGGCTAGCGAAAGTTTGAAGATCCAGCAAAACTCAGCGGCCTTCTGATTGGCTGGACTTCTGCTGCGTTTCAAGATGCTCTCAACTTCAGTCTGTCCCGTGGTATCATGAAGGCGGCAAGAAATAGTCGTGGGTGCACCCGAATTGGACAACGGGAAACTTGCCTCTCAGCAAAGCCTGCTCTTACTTTCGGATCCAATTCCCAAGCACTGCAGGCTGCAACTCTGGCGTTGGCCCTTCACCCGTATTCCCTCCGCAAGCCCGGCCACTATCCCATACCCGCCCCCCTGTAGCATGTGGGTTTATCTGACCACTGGTAAGATCACTGCCAACGATCAGCAATCGAATTATTCCCAAACATCCAACGATCCAGCGACATTGAGCCATTCATGCATTCTTGGACCATAAAATTGGAACTGCTTGATCCCGCGAAATCCTAGGTAGGATCATATTCGGTCACAGTGGCCAACTACATCCCTTATTTCAGAAAAGTCTTTCTTTCGGTACTCCCTACCGTGTTGGATTAGGTGAAGCGGGCCCCACGCTCCAACCACCACGCGTCCGAAACAGCTTGGGCAAGATAGGAAGACCCATAGGACTTACACAAGCTAAAGCAAAGTCACAGCTCCGGGATTTGATGATTTCCAATACCCTGTTCACCTGTCTGTGAAAAGAGTCAGATCTTTCAGTGCAGCTTTCATGTTAGTGCTGGACTCGGGTAAAGTGCTCCAGACGTTGGACCCGCGCCATCTCCCTCAGTGCACGGCATTGGAGTGCTTCTTACTCATTCTCGTTGTTCATGGTCCATATTAGGGAATTTGATTGAATGTGCGCGGAAAGGGAGAGGCGAAAAAACTCCTAGGCAAACTCACCCAGAGTCTCATCTGGGTCATCGGCCAACCTCAAGACTTTCTCGACGCGCCACTACTTACCTCTGAGCGCACATCGAGATACAAAATTGCCTGTAGCTTTAGATATCTCTGTCATCTTACTTATCCTGACATCCTCTTTTTTGCCCTGAAACTTACCACAACAACAAGTGACGGTCATGAACCTGCGCTGCGATAGTCAAAAGCTTCTTCGCGAACCGCCTCGAGTTTTTTACTAGTGTTTGGTTGAGGGTCTTTTTCTACATTGACTTGCGAGAGAGGGCAATAGCTACAGCATGAAAAATTCCCCACTTGGCAGCTTCTAGTTCGGGCCATGATAGTCAGACTTCACCATTAAGCAAGGCTGTGGTCCCCAGCCCGAGATGAGTAACGGTTAAAAAGATCCACTCGACTGAACATTAAACCCGTCTTTGCCCCTCCATAAAAATTCACTATCAGCCCCAATCCGTTCGGCGCGGCATAGGCTGACCAACCTCCATTCGAGCAGCAGTCGGTGTAAGTACAATGGTTCCATGCCCCTCCCTTCGAACCCCTAATTTTTTTAAAGCAAATATGGCTTGCGGTAATGGGATTGATCTGGTAAAGGCTGACCAATTTTACTAAAAACCTTTTAGCCCACTCCACTCAGGCGTCAGGTCTATAGAGGCTTTCTGATTTCCAGGCCATAAAAAGACTGAGTTGACTGAATACCGCGCGGACCAGAGGGGCTTTCCTTGTCAAATAGAAAGCTGCCCAGGCTAGAAACGCCGTGCACCAACGATTAAAACGATACCAATATTGGTCACATTGAGTAAGCTACATCTTGCTTACCGTGGCAAGTGTTTGGTTGTTGGATCTTCGTCATGGTGTTGCTCACATTTTCCAAACTTTTGATGAATCCTGAGCATTGCCACACAGTTTTTTTTGCTTGTGCAAAACAGCGTAAGGTCCGATTGCAGTTAATCCGGCCTTCCTGGATTGTTTGCGAGGTAAATGCAGTTGGCGGTCATATGTAACGGTCCTGCCCCGCCAATTCCCTTGTGCTAACAGACACAAAATTTATTTATATCAGCAAATCCCAAAATAAGGGATTGACTGCGACAAATTTTTCCAAAGGGCCACACAGGGAGCAATTTTTTTTGCAGGCAGTTTTCGTAAGGTGGCCACAAAGCTCCGTCTGGCTATTAGTCCAGACCACTTTCAAGAGCCCACTTGATTTTCGGTTAGGTTGGATTGTCTTTTTCATGAGATAGATTTTGAAAATGGGTGTTGCAAGGCCGGTGCAAAAGATCGTCTCTGTGTTTTTGTTTAGGTCGGTGGGTAGGAATTCACGATTGAATTTGCTCAAGATCTCAATCCCACGCTGAGGTTTGTTCCTTCAGTACCATGCCGAGTAACAAGGAACGCAACCGTTCGATAAAACACCGTATTCCCACATACAATCCATTCCTTAAATGGATCGCCCAAGCCTGGAAAAAGGCGTAGCCGACATCACACCAGGCGCCACAATCTGTAAAAGAGACCGTAGCTGCAAAAATGAGGGAGTAGGCCACCCATTAGAATGTTTCTAGTATTTGGCCGGGACTTGCTAGAGCAAGGCACATGGCTTCGATAGCAAACTGGTGCATTCCTGATTCCGGAGCGTAAAAAATAAAACCGTTACAAGCAGCGAAAAGTTAAGAAGCTGCTCACAACCAGTTTTGCTCCCAGTACTATCCAGTCACGTAAATAGCCTTGACACAGACCCAAGGCGATAATGGCGCCGATAAGGAGAGACGGTTCTTTTACAAGGATCGAATATTCCCCAGAGAATGGCAAGCCTACATAAAGACCCATGCCCAGAGAATTCCAAGTCCCTAGGTTCTGAACAGGCTACCGTCCTTTTGGCGGCTGTTACTTTAGGAGATCTGACGTGTCAATCACGCTCCAGATGATAAGAAAGCATGTGCTTTAAAAGGAATGAGCCACCAAATGAAGACATGGATGTCCCGCGTAAGCGGGTTCCCGAAGGCCGCAGGTCATTAAACTAAAGCCCACTATGTTGCAACTACGGAATAGGCCAAAGCGGGCTTCACCGAGGGTGGTGGGTGTAAGAAATAACTACTGAGGCAATAGTGCTGTAAAATCCTCCCAAAAACGATGCAGCACCATGAAGCATAAGGTACTTACTGTCCATGACGTAGGCCATTTCTCATATTATTAGTATTGTATATTAGGTCCGGCATGAGGAGACCCCGCAATGGGACAATGCGGAGGACAGGCGTAAGGTGTTTCCACATTACTTCTATCAGCGCATCTTCTTTGTAGTGGGAAATTGGTATGCAACTTCAACAAGTGCTGGCTGCTTGCCAAACAGTGCTGCGAGTTACTATGCACCCTCCATGTTTTGACCCTGTTGCAATTGCAATTTTTCAAATGCCGTAAAAAATATCTCCAGATTGGGCCTGTCCCGGGGAATTGATTGTAGAGCAATAGTGGAGCGCGAGGCCAGCAGCAGGCATCCCCCAGTCGCGCAACAATAAACTTTTTTGCGGCGCTACGATGGCTCCGCGGGTCTTGTCTTGTATAGAAAATCAAGTAAAGCATGAGAATGCGCAGGTAACCACACGAAAGGAAAAGGATGCCCGAGGTTACCAGAAGAGCAACAAAGAGCTGCGCTGATGCGATGGGCCGCAGGCGACCAATATCAAGCACCTTGGTCGATCGTACTCCGTCTAGGTAATGGGAGACTATGGGCGCACACAATCAATCTAATTGAATAGCGATCATAGAAACATGAGGATGCTGATGCGAGAGCACCCAGACTAAGCCAGTCTCTCCTAACTGCCAATCAAAGTAGTATTCGCAGCATTCCATAATTGAATAAACAAAAAACCGCTTAGTCGCGTGCTGTGATGATACTAATCCCAGTAGAAGGCAACAGCCATTCGCTTTACACGAGAATGGTCGCAACAAACCAAGAAAGTAGCGCGGTTGGCCTTTTTAAAAAAACACTACCGGTGGGAAGTCAAAAGCGATGAATGGAAAGAAAGTATTTTGATTCATTGCTTAGAATTTTTGGGATTGAAGGATTTGGTTAAATGACTTTAATGGAAATTGGTTCGAACTGGTCTTGGAAGTTTTTTCTGGGATTCCTTTTTTCCAGTTGAATGAATTCATCCAAGACACCTTACTTTGCTTCAATTCTTCCCTATGGTTACGCTTCGGAGCTTTTGATCACAATGCTGAATTTGCCTATAGCCGCTCCTTCTTTTTGGTCGTGCTGTGCAAGGTTTAGTATCTTGATCCATATTTATGTATTTATATTATTTATAGTTGCATAAAACGATAGTTATGAATTAATACCATTCATCACGGTCCATATATTTCTTAAAGTCATTCAACTCGAAGTATTAACCAAGGCATCGAGAGAGGAGCTTTTCATGACCCAGCCCCAGCCGTATCAATCCACTAGGAAAAAAATGTGCAGGATCATTTGATATTCCAATCACACAAGGTAGTAGGTCCGCCAATTACACATCACGGATTTTTGGGAAAGAAATAGCGGTAATGAGTGAGCGTATCGCTTCGAGATGGAGAAACCTGAATTAAATAAAAACAACAGGGCTTTTCAAGGCAGTCATGACGGGGAAGGTTGCGGATAGCTGCTGCTTCTACAGGCCAAGTATGTGATCCTTATTTTTTATCCGATTTTTTTAGAAAAAAACACGGGAATAGTATATCTCTTGGTTCTGTTGATCTGTATTCTATATCTAAAACGATGGTGTAGAAAGTTTAAAAAGAATGAAATCCGATTTTTGCTTGGTTTTTCGGTGATCCCGCGATAAGCTTGAATATGCGAGGAAGAAGGTCCCCTGATTGAAAAAACAAACTATACCTCTTTGTAACTAAATGATCGAGTAGAAATAAGCCCCTTGATTTACCGAGAGGAGGATCTGCTCCAGAATGTCTTAATGGAAAACTATTTCGCTTCTCGGGTGGACAGCAGCGGGAAGCAAATGGAACTACCTCCAATGAAGCGGTATAAACAGGCCGTACATCGGCCAGGGGGCACTTTGGGTTACTGCTATCACATCCCTTGATTGGTTTAGCAGAATGAATTACTCAATGTCAGATGCATATTTTGGGAAGCGCGGAGGGCTTGCCCCATCAAGACGGAGTGGCGTTTGACTTTTGGCTGAAAGGGGAAAAACTATCTCCCCGTGGCGCAAGCCTACCTGGACTTTGTACGAACCGAAAGCAGAAAAAGCTAAACTGAGAATTTTGATTGGTAATTTGGAACTATACAATCTGATCCTGAAGTAAATTGGAAAATCGCCCAGTGGTGCTCTTGACAAGCAAAAGCTAAGATTCTAGCTAGTTAAGCTCAAACTTTTTCAAAAGACCAATCGGTAGTGGCTCCATGATTTCTTTTTCAAAGAATACTCGATTAGGGCTTATTTTGAATGACCTCTCTTGAATGTCTAAAATCTTTGGGCTCGTCAGGGTACCTGCGAGGAAGCAACGGTGGGCATAAAGCCAATACTTTTCAAGCCAAACTTCCGAAACTTCTTCCGTTCCATTGGCCGATCGTTTCGTATGTAATCCAAGCGACACCGCTGCTTTTGAGATAACTTAAAATGAGTTCAGAATTCGGATGACCAGTTGTCTGCGCCGTGGGGAGAGAGCAATGAACCAGGAAATCCTTGATCATCAAGGCCATCACAAATGCGCCGTGCAGGATGCCCTTTTCGCATTGAACATGCAAGTACCGTGTGAGCGGAGGTCGAATATGCTTGCAAAACCGATGGTTTTGCAGGTGTAGCCGTTCCAACCGACAGGCAATAGGTCGGGCTATAGTTTTTGAAAAAAATCGGCGGTACAAACCTGCTCTTGTTTTTCGCAGGCTTTCCATTCTCAATAAGAACAGAAAATGCTCCAAGCCACCGATGCAGGAAAATGGCTAAAAGTCCCAAAAATCCTCGGGTTTTACGGTTTCGACAATGCCTTAACAATCACATTCAGTGTTCTATTTATTTGTTGGCAGGCCTTTTGCCTGTCCCCTCAGACAGGGCGACGCGCAAGCGCCGGTAGCAAACCTCTTTTCCTTGGTGAAATAAGTGAGTGAATGGTCCCCATCCGCAATAGGCCATATCCACGCACTTTTGCTTCCCGCCTTGAAATGTGGAAGGCTTATCAGCAACCTAAACTTATGCTTCGCCTTCTGTAGCTTCTTCCAAGACATGGAGAATCGCCATCGATCAATTTGGCGCCGCTGTAATCTCCCGTTTCGCTCCACGCGAAGGCGAAAACATCTGATCGAGTAAGTGTATAACGTGAGGAAGATCCTCAAATCCTGCTGGTACGTGCCATTTTTTCAAGGGTTTAATTGGGGAAGGAAGAGTGGATAAAGCATGCCTCTGCACGGATGACCTTATCAACTGTAATTTATTTGATTATTTATGAATTTGTTTGATCCTTTGCCAAGTAATTAGTCTTCTGGGAGAAAGTGGGAAGAATAAAGAAATTTAAACCTTGTAGAAAGGAGCGCTTATTACTAGCTCGGGTTTGTAACCCGGGGTCTACATACTGACATTAAGGTTTTTGTTTTGTGCAAGGATTGATTTCAATCAGAAAATGGGAATTCGCCAAAACGGGTTTCGGCATGGTAATTTTTACCGTACATAGAGTTGTACATCACTTGGAACAGGAATACAAATTCCTGTTGATACAAAAGCGTAGTTGAAAACTATGCTAAGGGAAGCATTCTACTCCTACCTTTAGATTTATGCATGGGACTTTTTGAAAGTTTAACGAGGTGGATTACATTCCTCTCCAAAAGGTCCCTCAGTTGCTTTCTTTCCAATTCGGTAAGAGGTGTCCAGTTTCAATTGTGAATGGCCCTAATTTTAGAGAGGTAGATCCTTTTTTTTTTCATTGCGGCTAGGTTGGCGCCCACTTTTCGCAAACTCCCTCAAGTCACTTTCTTATTCCAAAAGTGTCCATCGTCGTAGTGTTTAGCTCTAAATGCTTTTTTTCTTGTCTTTCAATTAGCTTGTCCTCAATTTGCTTCACAATAATCTTATAGATGTGCCTCAAGGACAACCGCAAAGCAATTGGGTAAAGGGGCCTTTTAATTCGATGGGATGGTTTATGGTTGCTTTCATGTTAGTTCGTGAGTTGCTAATTAGGTATGTTCTCTTTAATGTCACTGAGGTGAAAAGTAGACCTCTTGAACAGGATGGTAATTCTATTGCGAACTTCCTTGATCAGCTGATAAGCGATTGGATGATTTCTTTGCAGTCTCTCGCCTGATTTTTTCGTCGACCTGACCCGTGAAAGCGGAGGGCAATTGGCAGGGGTCAGGCCGCATCGGATAGAACGCGATAACATCTGTCCCTGAGATTTCGTAGAAAGTAGCCGCGGAAATGACGGTACCAAACGGACTCGATTAGGCCGGTAACTACAATCCGCAAAATCTGGGTACAATTCCCCGGATTGGTTTTCTCCAGGATCTTATAGGCCTCAGAATCCAACACTGGAAACAGGAGACGGGCGTTTGGTTAGAAACCTACCGTTCTCTACCACCCACGAAACCCCTTATCTGAAACGAATACTTTCGATATGCTACCCTGTACTGGAAATGCTATGGCTTTTCTCCCGGAGAATTCCTAAAATTGATCGTAGCCTCAGCTAGCCGTTTGAGGGATCACGTTGTTTTATCACTCCTCCCCCGATAATGGTTGGCGCCTGGCTCGATAGTATGGGCATTGAGGGCCTTCTAAGATTGCTGCTTTTAATAGCCAGGGGTTTGCGCAAAAAGCTAGTGGGTTTAGAAGAAAAAAGGAAGTTCAGCCAACCTAGGTATCTCCCAGTTGGTAGTAAACTATGGGGTTGGACTAGTTTGTTAGGGGAGCCCTGATTGTTTTGCCAGAGGTCCACAATCGCTCTGAGCGAGGGATCCCATATAGTTTTTCACGCGGAAGGTGCGGAACTGGTGGTCCTCCGGTTGTCTCCAACAATCAGCCGAAAAGAAGCGAAGCCTTTTTGTCCGCCAAAATTCACCATAAGCGAACTGGTGGCTATCTACAGCCGGAATCAAGCCCCTCGGATAATATATCCTCCCTCGTCAAGGGGTCCATGGCAGCCTTGCACGGCCCTTTAGCTTTTAGATTAGGCCGAAAATCTTTTGCTGCATACCATTGCCCTCCTAACTTCTTTCATCAGGACCCGAAGCGAGATAAATGGGTAACGGCCAGGCTTGGTAGTTTTTCTGAAAGAACTTTTCTACGTGGCCTTTCCAGAGCCCGATTTCTAAGGTCCCCTTATCGTCCATTTGTTACCCAACGACCGATAATGTGGGTATCTCGTGATTTTTTCTTTCTAGAAAAAGGTGCCGCTTCACCACTGCTTAGGATGCTCCAAGGTTGGCTCCATGCTACTTGGCAACCACATCTTGTTATTATAGTATCATTCAAGGATAAAGTGGGCTTTTTCGATGGATCAGAATCCCTCCCCATTTATAGAGTAAACTGTAGTCGCTTGAATTTTTTTCCGAGGCGAAAGATTGTGGCATGAGTCCCAGCGGAAAAGTTTTCTTCCAGAAAGCCCGATGAAAACCAAGGAATGCGGCAGAATCAGGAAATGGCCATCTTCGTTGAAAGAAATCGTCTTAAATTGGGATTGCTGGATAGATTTTCAATACCAGATCCGAGATAATTCTACTGTTTCTATGGCAATGGCGTCCCACGATTGTTTTGGAGGTCAATTACGCAGGGTATTGAAAAGTAAAAATGGCAACAAGAAGGGAGATAATTGCCAGCAGGCCGAGGAGTATTTTTTTTCATAAGAGGTGGTTTTTCAGTCCTTATCTAATTAATAACCTGCTTACCACGAAATGACGCCAGCAACCTCTTTTCTTTGCTTTATCTGGCTTGGAAAGAACCGAAGACCGATGTCCTATGACTATCTGTTCTATGTGTCTATGTGGTTGAAATACCAGCGTTTAAAAACCAAAAAACCCAATCCAGATCGGTGGGCCTTGAAGTTTATTCGGTACCCTCGACCGAAATGCGTATTATTCATCCGGAAGTCGATCGATCAACTTATTCAGTCGGATCGGATTCCGCGCTTTGGCGGGTTCGCCTTTTACTCGAAAAATCGTCAAGGGAGCTTTCCCCGGTTTTGATCTTATACTTTTGCATGTAGAGCGGATTCACCCGGGTCTTTCCCTTGCTCGTATCTTGATCATCCTGCGGCAAAGATCCCGATATCAATGTAGTTCTCCTTCGATTCCAGCAGGAGTTTTCCCATTCCTGAGCCGTCCAGGCCATACCAAGTTTCTGCGAGCTGAATTTGAATCGTGACATCATATTCTTCGCATCGGAATATTATTTTCTTAGGGCGGTAGATTCACGCCTTGTTGTCATAGAGCGTGATCTGTTGTTCCAATTGTAATCTCCCAAATAGTACAATCAAAGCTATCCGGTGTTTTGGCAGCGAGGTGACGATACAAATCCGAGCTTCCCGGGAAAGGTGGTGCCCTGTCGCATTCCAAGGACTCCGTGTTCAATTGGAAATTATATAAAGCCGAATCGATAAGCTTTCTTCTCCAAGGGAGAGTCTCTAAGACCAATAGAGGATCAAACTTCCTTTTGTTGTAACCCATGGTAAGGCCGGTGATTAGCAAATTGGACATAAAAACAATTTTCCTTTTTTTGGCCTCAATTGGCTCTTATTCCGCTTGAGGTAATCATCTCTTTAGTTCATCCTTTTAGGAATCGCTTCATATTGGTTCCTTGCACAGTACTGGTCGTTCTGAAAGGGATTAAGCAGACAATCAGCTTAAAGCCTCAGAGTTTAAATTCACGCGCCTCCGGGTATAGTGTTGGCCGTGCTCTGAGTGCTCCCCACCACTGGTGAAGGCGAGCTCATGGGCGAGTCACATAATAAACATAATCAAGCTTATTTGGATCCGAGAAAATTCAGGAAGCCAACGCATTTCCCGTAAGCGTTTCAGCAAAGGGAACTGGTAATTCCGGGAAGGACTCCCCGTTTCGCGCAAAACCTGCAATAGCGAGGAAACTGGCTCCAAGATGGCCAGGGCGGGTCCTGAACTGAAGTCCCTCGCAATAGGTATTCCCGAGAAATATTGTGGGCAGGCCATCTTTGTAAGAAACATCAAATCGCT
>Ga0163217_1070617_pt1 | contig 10716 bp, 5 predicted proteins | sample SynspAceP_FD_185933 | JGI IMG/M metagenome (GOLD analysis project Ga0163217, IMG submission 185933) | Saline lake microbial communities from Ace Lake in Antarctica - Synechococcus sp. Ace-P (PacBio error correction) | ecosystem: Environmental > Aquatic > Non-marine Saline and Alkaline > Saline ...
GAGAGAGATGGGGCCTGGGTATAATGGGGGATCCATATGGCATCATATTTTGGTCCTCACTCAAAGCAAAACCTAAAACCCCATAAAATCAAATGGAAAGTATCCCAAAAGCCCTTTTTGGCTTTGGGTTGGGGGAAAATATAAAACCCGGTGGGGCCTCGATTTTTTAAAACCCAAAGGGTTTTTTTTTTTTTTTTTTTTTTGGTGAAATTCCTAAAAAGCTTTTTTTTCGGAATTTAAGAGTTGGGTAAGGGCTCAGCGGTTTTTTTTTTTTGAACTCTATCCAAAAAAACCCGAGTGTTTTTTTTGTTTCCCCAGTTTTTTTGTTTCAATTTTTAAACTGAAGCACAGGCCTACATTAAGTAATGTCCGAAAATTCCATCTCCGGTTGCTTAAACTTGGGTGATGGGGGACAGAAAATCTGATTTTAATTAAAACATAGATAAGGCGTGGCCAATGAAAAACACAAACAGGCACTTTTTGCCCTGGTTATAAATTTTGTAGAGCTGTTTGCTGAAATTAGAAAAATAGCTACAAGCAAAATGACAAGTTTAAAGTTGCTGAAAATAAGATGAAGTGTTTACCCGGGATTAATTTTCTTTGTGGCTGATATACGCTTTTTTGTTTTTAGGAGCTTTAGCGATTGAAACCTGAGGCCTGACTGCAGCGCTTTGTCATCAAAAAAGTGTATATGGATTGGCAAGACAGATCGAGTCATGCCTAAAGCCAATGAAACATCGGCTGGAATGAAGACTCGGTATCGTGGGCGATTTTTCTGGCGTGAGATTGGAAGCATTATTCACAACGAGCTACCTTTTTTTGTTAAAGAGCACATCTATTTACTGGAGTGGACTGAAGGTGGGAACAAGACTTACCAAGTGGAAATATACCTTTTGGTCATTAACCACTGCACGCAAATACTTGTTGAGAAAAACCAACGGGCGATTATGCTGTTTCCCTTGCCTGGGATGCGCGCCCTTTGGTGCAAAGGGGGCACGTTGGTATGCCAATTATGCCAGAAGAAGATATTCAAGCTGCCCGATCGCTTACACCTGCAACACCCCCCTACAAAGTGAATGGCATGCTGTGCCGATTTGGTCCATTCTGATGGTTAAAACGCCACTACAATTGGAACTCCGATAGTTTTGCATACTCATTGGAAAATAATTAACGTTGGCTGTCAGTCATGCATAGTGAAAAAGCAGCAGACCATACTAAAGTTAAAAAACAGCTTGTGAAAAAGTATCAGGGCTTGGAATAAAAAAACAGACTCTCATCGTATATTACCTTATCGCTAAATGACAAGCAAACTCTGGTCAATGGGTCTGTCTCGGGCCGAATGAACAAATTGCCCATTGGCAAGGCGAGGACTCGCGATAATTAGCTTATGGATACTGTTTTTGCCTTGCCATGCTTGCCGCTCACCATTAAGCGATGGCATTGTGACCTAATAGCGCTTTTTTTAGATCAATTAACCCCAACCGTTAATAGCCGCGTGCCGCTTTATCATCTGAGGTCAAATTAAACAAGAAGTCCTATGTTTATGGCTTCTTTTTTACAGAGTAAAAATGTTTTCCGCTGGGGTTAAATGTTTGGATTGCAATGAACGCACACACCATGAAAAGTGCAGACCCAAACGAATGCTTTGTGTTTTGCAATGTCGCACACCGCAGAATTTTATCAGCAGCCTAAACATCTTCGGTCACGATAGCAGACTCAGAGGCGGAACCAATGTATTAGAACGTCAACATGCCGAAACACTTATATGGAGTAGAACGATAGACGGGACCATAGTTTTAGTATTGCGCGTCCTGAAAGTCCATTTATCAAGTCCAATATGCTACGCCAAATGCCTGCAATCAATGCAATCAGGACCAATCTACAATGGGCCCGCAAAGCCAGCGCCATTGTATGGCAAACTGCTGCCTTAAGTCTTGCGAGCAGGTTCGGATTTAATGGCAGCATATTATTTAGCCACAGAAACAACATATTGCCTTGGTAATGAATGGAACACTTAGCGTATAAGCGCGCCATGTGAACATTAAAATTGTTAGGTAAAGTCAATTAATCCAGTTGAGCGACCAAACAGATCATGCAGTGGGTTAACTCTGACGCATGAGCAATCCGTTTAGCAAATGAGCAAGAAATCGCTACTTATTGCCCGCCGCCGAGCGTCTGCGAGCTATACAACAGTTACTCGTGACAAGTACAAACGCCATTAGAGTTGCCGCCGCAAACCAACTACTTATTGGCTGTTGCAACAACAATCTGTCTTGAAACAAGCTTTAAAGAATACTGATCAGCACGAAAGTGAAATCAATGCGCGGGAGGGCAACTAAACAAAGCTTAGTTTATAGCAGTTACAGCAAAATGAATCGCGCATAGACGTTTTAAAACACGTATCAAAGTCGCCCTATTTGAACCTAAACTATATCAATTTAGCCGGATATCTATCTCGTGTTGCCAGCTCAGCCAGATTTTAGAGCTAGCTACCCTAAACAAGCTTACATACTTTTGCCCAACTCGCTTTGTTTCATTTACAGTTATTGTAGTGTTGACTCCGTAACAACAATAAGCCCAGCATTGAGCGGAATTTAGTCAGGCGGTGAAACAGCTACACTAAGAATGTGGCCAATATCTTATATTTACTTTTTAGCCTTAGATGGTAAAGTGAAACCACTGCGAGCGGTTGCGGCGAACTCAAAAGCGCAATTAGGCAATATAGTAAAGATCGCCAGTTAATCCAATAGTCTTGGCTTTGCACAAAAGCTCAAGACAGAGCGCTTTGAGTAATTTCAACAACGCCAACAAGGCTGATGTGGGTGATTCAGTTAATAGGATGAGATACGTTTAAATCTAATTCAAATATTTTTATGCATAACACCTTTGAACCTTACTGGCTTCTAAGTAAAAAGTGTCTCCAGATTGTTTGAAAGATCAATATCGTGGATATTCAAATAAATAACTCAGAACGAAGTTAATGCTTGTTGTGTTCATTAGCCTTGGCACAAAAATTCATTCTTAGTCCCAATCAAGGGATAACTTTAATGATTTAAATCTCCAACCAAAGCTTCCGTGTTTGATCGGTTTGCTAAAAGCATTTTTTAGTGTTTAACGTCAAGTTTTTATCAGAAAGATTACTGAAAAATTAGGCAAGGGATGTTTGATAAATGTCGATTGTAATGCAGTAATATCAAGCCTTGGGCTCTCCTGCATGCTTTGATCACTTATCACAATACGATAGTTTTACGTGGTTGCTGTATAAATTTAAGGGCTTGCATGCTCAAAGACACATGCGTTCCGCTGGCCATAGCTGTTAGCGACATGGCTTTTAATTCCTAGCAAGCTCTTTCATCATCAATTAGCAACGATAGTCTTATCATTGCAAACTCAAGCGTTTCCTCTTTTTTATCAGAGATTTAACAAACTCTGAAATATCAGCTTCAAAGGAAACCAGAGACAAAATTAACTTTATCCAATAGCCCAATTGGCTCTCAAGTTAATCCAATTTTTCCTTGATCACAAAGTCATATAAAAGCACTTAATCTAGTCCTGAACCTTGAACGTCTCCACTCGTTTACGAGTAAAAAGGCTCGAAAATATTAGCAATCTCACGTAATTGGGAATCCGCACCGGTTCATGAATGCTTAAACAAATATAACCTCTCAGCATTTTTAGGTGGGCCAATTATATGCACACCACTATGTGTAGGTCGATTCTTATGTCGGTCGATACTCTTATGGCTCCATGATGTTCAATGATTTTACTTGCATTGATAACTAAGTTTATAATAAAACAGTCAGCAAGTCGTCTTTATGACAATAATGTCGGTATTAAGCGTTTAAAAAATTACAGCTAATAGTAATATTGCTTGGATGGTTTTACTCAATCAACGAGCCAAACATCATGCACTTTCAGTATCTAATATTAGCCTTTATTTGGAATTTGAACCGACGTTTGGTTAATTGTAAATAGTCGCTGCTAATTGGCAGCTCCTCTCCTGCTTGAGTCAAAATCCTAATCCACAAAGGGAGTAAAAGACTCAATCATATTGACGCTTTAATCTAGTCTATATTTCCTCCAATATAATACTCAGTATGTATTGAGTCGTGACAATACCCGCCGCAAGGTGGTTAACTGCTCTCGCGCTGAGCAAACGGCAAATAACAAGTTCTGTCCTTTCTTTGCTTATGTCGTTGTTTGAAATCCAATAAAGAACTAAGTCTTTCTCAATGAAAATGGGGTGAAATAAGTAAATAAATCCAATATTGACACCAATTTTTTGTCGTAATTGACAAGGTCGACATCAATGTTTTCACCTTTACCTCAAGACTTCACGAATTTGCTTAACGTTTTGCGAAGTCAATCACCCTGTAGTTTTTGCCAATATCAAGCCTGTAACCATCAAACGAAATACCCAGTTAACGTAGAAAAGGCTAATGTTTTTCCCAAATCAGGCGTCGAGAGCTGTCATAATAACCACATCGTGCTAGTGGTCTCCGCTACATTTGAGAGTAATTTAATTTTTCAGTTCAATGAACCTGTTCAGATAATCATCTTGAAGAGCCAAAAAATTAAGTTCGGCACAAAGCCTCAGCAATCCACAGAAACCTCTGCTTTGCTTAAAACAGTCGAACTTGCGCCGTCGGCCACCGACAATGCGCTGGCTCACATTGCAGCTTTTTTGCTGTGTTATTGCCTAATCAATTACTTGGGTAATGCCATCATATCTCGGATGAAAAAAAACTCAATGCAAGTGCAATTCTGGGGTATATTAGTCAGGAGTCACATTCCATGAATGAAAAAACCTCATCAGACCAATAAGCGTTTTATGTTGAGGGTCGATGCTCCAAATATCCCATTTGGGCAATGGTGCAGGCCTGCTTCTAGTTGCCTAATATAACGCTGTTCTGAATTTCCATTAAAAACTCTACTGTAACATCTAAGCCACTAGGAGAATTGTTCAGCATCGAAGGGGTTGCTTTGTCCCACTCTATCATACGTAGCCAACCTCATCTTTTTTTACAATATCTGTTTCTAAATAAACTAAGGTCCTTTTGCTCAAGTTAAAATGGAACTTTGCTGCCCCCCCCCCTCTTTAGTTAGTAATATCAATCGGGGTGAATAAATTCCAGTAAAAGTTGATTTCAACCTTCGATTGGTCCAGCCGAGAAGCTCTGCCAGTTAAGTTATTTAAAATATACAAAAAATAACCACACAGAGATCAGACAATACATGACTTATAGAATCGCAATTTTAAATATTGCTTTTAAACCTAATTTACTTTGCATTACAGCCGGGCCAACCTCAAATAAACAACTTTACTCATTTACTGTTTCGTAATGGTCGAAATAAGTAATTCTCTAAAATCTTATTTTTTTTAGGCAGATAAAGTCAATAAATAATCTGTAGTCACTGAAAAGTGCTTTGCATGAATGCCAGCTTTTCCCCTCTTGATTGAAGTATATTTACAGCGAGCATTGCCACACGTTATTAGTTCTTACAATAAGTAGGTTGCGTTTACTCTTCTAAAAAACATCAGGATATGCCGCGGCACACATAGCTTGAGAGACATGTTTATGCGGATGAGCCATATTAGGTAGAGTCTTGAGCCAATGAGATCTGGCGAAGTGAGCAGTAATTTATTGTTGGTCTTTCCCGAGCGGCCTTAGTGAAAGAATTTGCATACAGGCAGGGGCAGTCAATCGCCTGTTTATTCTAGTGAAAGCTTTGAGGTTTCACTAGGCCGACTCGGAAAGCCAACATAAATTCTCCTCCACCGTATCGACAATAAAACGCCTATGCCCAAATCTAAGCACGAGCAGTTGAGTAAATTCAGAAGTTACTTGGGTCAGCCTATTTTCGACTAAAATCAGTGTTTATCGATTTGAAATTGTCGATACTTCAAGATGGCGATGCGCATAGAGGGAATCGTGTTTACGAGTCCTTGCTTAAATTGAATGCAAAGCCATTTCCTAATGGGCGCATGACTGAGTAATTTTGTTTAAGGGGTCACTTTGTCCAAGCCCTAAATAGTTGAAACACGAGTCCACACGGCAGTACTTGTTTGACTAAATCATCGGGTGAATATGTCTTTAGGGAGCAAGTCATCGCAACCTACTTCTAAGGTCTCCGTTTTAATTCTAAGCTATTTCAGATGACAAAAATATTAGATGGGAGTTTTTATCCATATTTTTCGATCTGCCCGAAGTAATTAGCTAATTCAATACCACTAATGCTCCGCATGAATACATCGAAGATAAAAATATCTGGGGGTAAAGTTTGCTAGATCTTGCACATTTGATTTTGCCGATAATGCGGTTTTAACTCTATGCCGTATCCTGTCCAATCGTCGATTTTGAAATAACTTTAAGACTGGGAGTTGATCATCGACTAATGCGACTTCAAAGGTTGTTTAACCTTCAAGTTTTACTGCTTGATATTTTTGGCAATTAAACACGAAGACCAGACAAAATGGCGCAAAATAATCTCGGTTAATACTGACCTGAATAAGTCGGACATCGCATATCAAATGTGGTTTAATCGATTGATATTAAAAAAGCAGCTAATGCGCAACCGATTCAAGTTTTGTGGCATATTCAAATATATGGCGGTTTTGTTCTTTTGATTACTAAATTTCAAAATATAACCAAGTGGGATATTTTGTGCCAATTAATACGCCTGAGCTTAGCTTAAATCATCGAAGAAGTGGTGTGAAACGAGAGTCTGATAAGGCGTTTGATAATCAGATATTGGCGTTGATTTTGGCACTAAACAAACATCTTTACTTCGTTGTAGTGAAAAAGTTAGGCTTGTCTTTGCTGCTCTTTTTTAAGAATCATGAGTGTTTTTTTCAATTGAAATCATAGGATAGTGTTTTTAAAACTGACTGGAGTTTTTCAAATAAAATGGTCACCATCGGCTATAAAATGAGTTTCCGGTGGAAGCCAGAGTTTAATCGCTCTTTTAACCTACCTCACATAGAGTTATAAGGTTGCTAAGGTTCAGTAATAGCCAAGAGCAGCGCTACTGCCTTTTAAACTATGCAGTTCAACAGAACATTGTTTACATTCTTGCCAACACCAAAGTTTTTGTCAAGTGTCTCGAACAAACTATCTATTTCTGCCAACTTGCTGGGTTAAAGAAGATAAAAAAAATTTTTTTACCATCTCTTCGCACTTATACTCTAAACTACATTACTCATAAAATTCTTAGTCTCTTCACCACTACGGCCCTAATTGCAAATACAAACAAGTGCCTTAACTAAATTAAACTTTCAAAAAGAGCAAGTGTTTTGTCCGTTTTGCCACATTATCTCCTAATTCTGTGCTATATAATAACGGGCTTGAATCGTTAAACCTAGTTTGCTGTTGATTTATTTCAGTGATAGGGTGGAGTGTAAGTTATGGTTGAAATTTAAAAAATAGGCATGATTTTACTTATTAACTTATCTAAGGTCGTTTAGCGTTATGAACCTCAAGTTAAAGACGATATTGGCCTTTTAGAGACTCGGTGTTGGCTCAAAAGCAGACAATGGTGCTTTTTGCCCTATCTTTCAGCTGCTGCCCTTTCAAGCTTGGGTTACATTTTTATTGACCCGATGCAAACCGCAATCTAATCGAAGCCTACTGACAAGCCTATGTTTCTGATGGTCTGCTGCTTTAATTCATGAACACTCCTAGGCTTACCCCCCTGATAGATGCACGTAATTTAGTCTCTCCCATCAGATGCTTCAGATTGCTGCACTGGACCAAGTATGTTATTTTTGATGTCCTTAAACATTTTTTATGTGCGACGGTGAATGACTTTGTTTTTGGGTGCCCGTTTAACTAAATCTGATGATTGAAAACCTATGGAAAAGAAACATCTGTCCCGCATGAGCTGGTACGTTCAGCGTTAGCGGGAGATCTCGACAAAACATCGATATCGACGCTTGTTAGAAAAATCGGGCTTGCATATCTTAAGGTGATGCTAAACGATTTGCTTGCATAAGCCTGGTGAAAGTTTAGATGACTTTTGCGTGCTACTGCGGGCCATGTGGATTTCACCTAGGTGACGGATCCATGTGGTTTTTAGGTCGGCCTAAAAAATGCAACGTTCGGCAATGAATGGTGTCATGCGATTACATTACCTCCGCAAATTTGCGCCGCGCGCTGTTGCCGCCCGCTCGTTATATTGGCTTTGATGTCGGTGATCTAATCCCTTGAGTTAAAAGATAATCGGGCAACTGAAGCGCGCTTGCTTTATTCAATTAGATAACCCTCATCAACTCTAGAACGAATCTTTTATCTCACCTCAATTTTGTTATTTGGATTCGTTTGTCCTGTTGGTTAATAGATAAGCCGAATGATGGTTAAGCGTCATATAATTTTCGTTTTCAAAAGCCCAGCTATCCTGATGAGGTTTCCGCGCATGTTTCCTTGTCGCTCATTGGCTTTTCTCAGGCTGAGAATAGTGGTGGTTTTTTTTAAGGTCGATTTTTTGGCATTGCCTATTCACAAAACCTGAAACGCTGTTTGCCATTTTAAGTCATGCCCTGAGTCTGTTTGCTGACCCAGTTTAGAGAAGACGCAGCAGACGGGCAGGTGAAACGCCTGTTTATTAAATCGTCACGGTATGCAAAACGAATCTAGAAAATATGAGTTTTGAAGCGATTGCTGAGGAACTGCACATGACCACCCATACTGTTCGCCGCCGTCCTTAAGACGAAGGCAGCAGTTTCATGGAAATAAAGACAGCTTTGCGCTGTGACAGAGCAGCACACTTATTGCAGATACACATTTTTCGATACAAGACATTTGCAAACAGTTAGGTTTTTTCAGAGTCAGCAGCCTTCGCACGGGCCTTCAAAAAATGACCGGCTTCCGCCTGGCGCCTATCGGCAGCAAACAGTTTAGCGTCGTAACTTCTACTATCAAGTTGTAGTCTACCTAAACGACGCATATCACTCAGTGTAGGCTGTGCCGCTTGAATGAATTAGACGCTATAGCGATCATCAATTGAGCCCATGCTGCTCTCCTGCAAGAAAAAGGTCAGTTAGGATGCAATAGTTGGTCATTGAGGCACGCATGTTTGCTGCCTTATGCTTGGCTTCATTTAAAGTCATCCGATATGGACTAAATAATGAACTAAATGAAATGCGCCTAATTTTTGATGCTATTCGCAACTCCTCGTGGTCGAGGAAAAGAGACTGCGCTTCTGCACATGAAGTAAAACCTGTCACCTATTGACGGGCTCTTAAAACTCTTCATAAGAAAGAAATAACTTTGCATACCCACAAGATGTTGATGACATCGTGAGGCTGTGTGACCGCCGTGGTGACCAAGGCGCAGTGTACCAAGACTGCTGCTTTGTCCTGCCGGTGGAATGATGATGTTGCAGGTGTGGTACTCAATCGGGTTTTGCCGCTCCAGGCCTTGAAGAGCGATAACATCGCGGCATGAAAATTCGTTCTCGGATGGGAAAACCTCGTTTCGCCGGTGGCGGTTGAGTCTATGTCCTTCGAATCCAATGGCAGCGATGTGGCGCATGGGCGATGGATCCTGAAACAAACCTTCGCACGGCTTCATGCCACAAGGTCATTCGGTGCAGATTAATTGCGATCATTAGGCGGATATTCGCGCACTGATGGTCGACCTGTATGCCAGCCACATCACATCATCGTGGCGGCGGCCTGGAAAACAAGCGCTTTTTACAGTCGGTCATTCCGTCTTGACAGAAACGGTTTCTGATATTTTGGACCATGACAGCTCATCCGCGCTGACAGTTCTGTAAGCCACCTTTCCAACTTGAAAGCTTCTTTTTCAGGTCATGGGAGAAATGGGGTTTGACGGCGTCGCTTCGCGAAACGTTTATCCACAGTCGAAACCATTTCACATATTTCATACGCCCGGGCAACTCTCAAGGATTGTCGACGGTGCGAGTGAAGTATTGATTGGTAGCGAAAGCCGGGGTAAGAATTTGTCATAAAGCCCGTGCACGTAATTATCGGCGACGGCAAGTTTGGTAGGCTCAGATCCAACATTATCTTCACAGGACGGCTCCTGCAAGCGCGTAAGGCGCTAAAAGTGGGCGGGCATGCAGTGTCTGATATCGATTTGTTTGAGGTTCAACGAAGCGTTCGCATCTGTTGTCATGCCGTTTTATGGACGAGGATGAATGGTGAGTCACGACAAAAGTTAAATGTTAAACGGTGGGTGCGATAGCCATGGGACATCCGCTTGGTGCAACTGTGCGCAATGAGTTCTGGGAACCCCTGCTTGATGACTGGAAGCGCGAGACCTAAAACAGGTCTGGCGACTTTATGTGTGGGCGGTGGTATGGGCCATCGCAACGATCATCGAGCCGAATATGTTGGTTTAAGGAGAGATAAATAATGAGTTTCCAGTTATATATGAAAAAGATCACAACAACATTGTCCATTTGATTTTGACATAAGCCCAATGCCGCTGCCACTTAATGGATCGGATTCACTGACACATTTGGTCTGCGCGCGGTGAAAAGTTACAAATGATATGATGGGCAGGGTGTTGTTACGCTCGAGAAATCTACCTTTTTTGGCTGGTGGAAATTTGGACGATCTTATGCAACGACACACGAGAATGCACAGGTATTATATTATATGCCTCAGCAGTCTTACAGGGGGCAATGCGCACCTTAGAAAGGCAGGAAAACCCGTTGTTGCCCTGTAATTCATGGGGCAAGCATTAGGTGGCG
>Ga0163217_1076275_pt1 | contig 10715 bp, 11 predicted proteins | sample SynspAceP_FD_185933 | JGI IMG/M metagenome (GOLD analysis project Ga0163217, IMG submission 185933) | Saline lake microbial communities from Ace Lake in Antarctica - Synechococcus sp. Ace-P (PacBio error correction) | ecosystem: Environmental > Aquatic > Non-marine Saline and Alkaline > Saline ...
CGGATCGTGAACATAACGACAATGGGCAACAGCCCGTCCGCCTGTCGCACAAACATGTTCGATGCGGCCTTGGTGTCCTTGGTGTTTGTGACAAGATCGTCCGGGCTGCTGGATGGGTGGCGTTTTGCGCGTTTGGTCATCTGCCGTCGTCTTTCGGGTGCCGGCGGGCCCCATCCTCTCTGGCTGCCCACCAGTGAAAAAGCGGACGGTGCGCGAACCTACGCGAAGGAAGCCCAGCCGCGAGGAGCTTCTGCAGGCTGAAGAGGAGTCCCCTACCATAGCGCCGGGACCTGCACTTTTCTACGGCAGGCAAACACCAACCAAGATTCTGCTCGAGGCCATGGGGTTGCAATTGCCAGGCGCGTCTTTTGTGCATCCGATTCCGCCGCTGCGCGAAGCGCTGACTGGTGCATGCAGCAGAAGAACAGGCGGCTCGCCAGGGGGGGGGGTGGCCCCGAAGCCTGGGCAGGGCGCATGGCGTCTATCCTCGCCTGAAAAGGCGCTGATCAAGCGCAACTGGTGCACTGCTGGCCACCGGCGATCAACCAATCTCACCATTGCATCTGGTGCCATAGGCATGTGCGCCGGCCTGCAATTGCACTTGGAAGACATGGACGCCTTGTCCAGTAGTACCGGGTTAATTGCGCGCATGTTCCAAACGGCAAGGCGGACCATCAACCAGTTTTATCAGCGCGGGGGGCACCGCATGGCTGTTCCGCCAACTGCTGAAGCTGGCCTGTTGCAATAAGACGTGCAGACCATTGCGCGGCCGCTGGCCCTGCAGCGCTATACCCGTGAACCGGTATTGCTCGATAACCGGCTCAATGGCCCGAAGGCCCCTAGGCAGAGTCTGGATGGACAGCATATTGCGGACTTGGCAGAAGCCCTTGCCGCAGAGGGGGTTTGCGCTTGGTATCCGGGAATCTGGGTCGCGGCATCATCAAGGTATCCGCGGTGGCACCCGAACCCGTCAGGTCACTCTGCGCCCTGTCGGCTATTCGACAGCCAGGAGGCCTTGTCGAGGCGGTTCGAAAGGCTGGCGAGTTGGAAACAGGATCTGATTGCCCGTGGTGCGCTTTCAAGGGGCCGTGCAGCCAATGGCATGCCCGAGCTGCATAAACTGACACCCCTATCTCAGCCTGCCTGAAGATGCGGCTTCAAGGTTGCGCTGGTCACCGACGGGCGCAATGTCGGAGTGCGTCGGGCAAGGTGCCAGCGGTGATTCACACTGTGTCCGGAAGCGGCTGCGGTGGGGGCTTGGCGCTTTTTTGCAAGAGGATGATTGTTATGTGTTGATGAAGAAACGGACGAGTGCGGGTGCTTGATCGACGAGGCCGAATGGGCTGGCCGAACTGCCGCACCCATATGCCAGCCAGTTTCGCCGGGGCTGGGGCCGCGAGCTTGTTCGGCTTTATGCGCGCTGCCGCCAGCCCGGTGAAGCAGGGTGGTAGTACTTTTAAACCGCATCACTGGTCCATGACGGAATGAGGGCCATGCGAATGAGTTTGGCCCAATTCTTGCGCGTGAGCGCGGCTGGTCTACTGGCCGCAAAAGAACACTGGTGAGCAAGCACAAATGCTCGGCTGGCCGGGTCGCAAAGGCATTTGGAATGCCCACCCCCGTCCTGGCCAACGCGGAGCTGCCAGCCTGGCGCTGTCGGGTGGGCGCAGCCGGAGCCTTTCCTGCGTGCTCTGGATATGTTGCCGATCGATTGGGGTAAGAATACGCATAACGCCTGGTGATGAGCGCGGGTGCCCCGAATCCCCGCCCCAGCAGCAATGCCGGTATGCTCAAGCCGCTGCCTGCCCAACGCGCTGCGTCAGGCTCATGGAGGTCTGTATCAGGCGAGCAGGCTCGGGCTTCCTCTCTCGTCACCCCCGAGCGTAATCCCCAACGAGATGCGGCGCGGAGCGACTATTCTGACGCGTGGTTCCATATTGGAACGTGGTGGTGCAGCTCGGGCAGGGGACGATGGTCACAACAATTTTAGCTGCACCCGCGTTTTAAGAACCGCGTCCAAAGGACACGCAAGAATGAGTGTTAGATCTAATAGACGGCCTGGTCCTGCGCCTACTGCCCAACCGATGGTGCCCGGCGTAAGTAACTACGACCCCCCAAGAACGCGTGGTGGATTGAATAAGCCTAACGGTTTGAAACCATTTTTCGAAACGCGGGGAAGGACCTCGCGTTCGTACCCTGCGGCCAACGACCGGCAAGCAAGTAAGACAATAACGTGCCACCTTGTCCCCTGATACGGGGCTCCTACCAAGGGGAACGAAAAATGTCACAAATGACCCCCAACAACCAATGCGGCCCGGCAGTTTTTGGGGGGAACAAGTGAAAGCCGCCGGCCAAAGGGCGGGCCGAAGCTGAGCCAGAGCGTCGCCAGGCCTACCCTTTCGGAACGAACAAAGCCTTGTGCGCCCTGGCGGTTGGCTTCTTTCTAGGGATAACCCGGAAAACCAGGGCGGCGAGGGTTCTGCCGGAACCATCACCGCGGTAAGCGGTATTAGAGGGGGCAGACAAGGTGGAGGGCTCGGTATAGGCCGGACGCAAAGATGTGGCCACGCCTTCCCTTGACCCGGGTGCCTGACTGCGCTACTTCGGCGTCGCAAATCCCCTGTCGCTGGGTAGGATAGCGCACGAGGCGGAGCGGCGCCATGCAGGCCGCGACATTGTAGGGGTGCGAGCGCACAGATCGCCGAAAAGCAACATAGCACCTGCGGCGGGTGCAATTGCTTTGTATCTCTGGCGGCTAAAACAAAAAAGTATCAGCGGTCTGCGTGTGAGGCTTTTGATGGGGCCGCGGCGACGCCGCTGGGCCAGTGGCGGCCTTTGCTGGCGCCACCTGTGAGATTTTTTACAGCCCCCCTGACGGGCTGAAAGGACGCGCAGAGTTTTAGTTGAGCAAACACCCTTGTGTCTGGAAGATTCTGTTTTGCCTAAGTCGCCACTGCTGCCGGTTATCAGCATTCACGCGGAGTGCGGATATCCTGCCCTTGGCGATGCACTGCCGCCGGGGGGATTACCCACGCTGGAAATGAACTTGCGCAACGCCGCTGGCATGAACCCGCCATCCTTTGCTCGCGTGCCGCGAACGCCCCGGTTTTATTAATTGGCAGCGGGTACGGTGCTGATGGGCCGGCAGTTTTCAGTCGGTAACGTGGAGCGGCGCGCAAGTTTTAATTGTTACCATCCAAGGCTGTACCCGACGAGCTTTTGACCCTGGGATTGGAAAGCCCGGTGCCACGCTGCTGCCCCGGTATTGCTACCGAAGCGTCGGAAATACTGATTTGGTTTTACCGGTTTTGCTAATCGAGCGTTTCAAGCTGTTTCCTGCCGAGGTCTGTGGGGGTGTGGCAGGCGTTGCGCCTCCTTTTCCAGGGCGGACCCTTTGCTGGAGTGCGTTTCTGTCCCCACCGGAAGACGTCCGCAGGAGAATCTTGGCGACTATCTGGCGCTGGATAATGTGATGGGCGTGGGCGGCAGCCTGGATGGCTCCGCGGTGCGGCCGTCGAGACGGGCCGATTGGCAGACTATCAAGCCGCCCTCAGTCGCCGCCCTCGGTTTGCTTTGCTCAAGCGCTAAACGAGCCCGTGGCCTCTCTTCCCTTACTGTTTCACGTGGGCTCGCGTGTCTGAAGCGGCCCTTATCAGGTTTAGCTGGGACCACAACAGCCATCGGGTTTTGATCCAGAACATCGCACGGGCACCGTCCAGCAGGCGCCTCTGCGGTGTGCCCGATCAGGGCGCTGTCCGCAGCCTCGACGTGAAATGGCTGGCCCATGATCAGCAGGTTGAAATTCTGCGTTTGCGCGACATAGCCTGGAATCCGCCTCTTCGCGGGATAGCCTGGAGAAGGTGCGGTTCAGTCTAGCGATGGCCATTAACTTGCGTGCAGGGCTGTAAAAAGCCTCAGCGTGGCGCTGGCGTAACATCTTTAGCGTAAACCCATTCATAACAATCGTTGATACACTAGCTGGGCATCGAAAACCAGTGTTCGCGGGCAGTGGAATTGTAGCAATGCACGCACGTCCAGGGGGAGCTATCCGCTGTCGAGGTGTGAGGCAGCGATTTGTGCCAACCAGGTGAATCAAACTTCTGATCCAGCGCAGCGCGGGTTTAATCGCTTCGTGCACGCGGATCCACGCTGACGCCCCGCAGGGGGCGAGAGCAATCATAGGCCTTTTCACCAGCCCATACAGAACAGGACTTCGACGTGGCGGATTCAGATCCCCAGTCACTGTTGCTCAGTAAGCAAGACGTTTTTGAGAAGGTTTAGAGGTGGTGTGTGGTTTTCAGTACCAGATCCGGCCTTAGCGTGCTGACGGCGGAAAGAATATGCTTGGCTTAGCCCGTTTGCCCCACACCACTTCCAGGCTCACGCGCAATGCCCTGTCGCGCAATGGGCGCCAGGGTTTTTCCAGGCTTTGGCCGACGGACTCTATCAGCGACTCGGCTGGCTTTTTGCAGCGCTGCGTCCTGCTAGGTAGATACCCGCCATGCACAGCGCCGAAATGTGGTAGTGCAGATGAAACAGGGTGATAAGCGTGCGTGTGGGAAAGTGGGTTTGCTATGCTGCCGGGGCACGTTCGAGGGAGGGGCTGCAGCCCCCTCGTTGTGCGGTCGAATCACTACCAGCATGTGTTGGATATTCATGGTTACTCCTGCTGCAGCGTCTCGGATGGGTGCAGTCCGTTGGTGGCCTTGCTCAGGGTAAATAGGTAGACCACTTGCCGGGCTGCCGGCAACTGACGGATCAACGGCTAGGCGCTATATGACAATTCCCGTTGTGGCCGATAAAGGTAGTCATATCCACCAGGTGGCCCATATGAAAACGTTTCATGGTTTGCTAGTGTTCGTTGCTGGGCTTGGCCGCTGTGCGTCCTCGAGAATCAGCGACTAGCCGATATCAATCAAATGCGCTACATAGGCCTATCTCGCGGACACTGCGACGCAGTGTAGCCAGCACCTTTCCAGCGCCGAGCGCCGCTTCGCGCTACGGAGCCCATCAGCGTCAACCCTGAAGTTCTCCCTGCGCGCGGTTGGGTGCCTGGACGCCAGGGCGTCATGTAATCTTGGTGCGTGGCAGACCTAGTACCGTTATCTGCAGGAGCATTACCCGCATAGTGGAGTACAGTTACCGCGCCAGTATCCGCGCGCTTGAGACCCTCGCAGCTCGGGAATTAACCGGCCCGCGGACCATTCGCAATGAGAAGCCAGCCAATCCCGCCCAGCAATGCAATTGCACGCTATGACAAATGAATTGTACTGGCAGCCTTGAGGCTACGGGCGTTAAAAAAGGGTGAACAGCGACAAGACGGCGCGTCGAAGAGCGCCGCGTCGAGGCCTTTGATCGAAGGGTTTCGGCAAAGATACGGGTGAGCGGGTGGCTTATGATGCTGCCCCCATTATACCTTCCTGACGGCGCGGCCTTGCTGCTCAGCGCCGTATCTCCGCCACCAGTTGAGCGGGCTTCTGCAGGACTACAAACCGTCACAACTGACAAGCCCATCGGTGGATATCGGCAATATTTCCAGGCAGGGAATGAATGCTGAATTAAGCCAGCCTGCCGTGAGTGCTGGGTAATGTGCTACGAACTACGCCCTCCAAACTGCCCCTCGGTACACGGATGGGGAGTGGAGCATGGCTGGATTTCAGTGCGCGCAGCCCACTGGTGCCGCCTGGACGCCACGCAGTTCACTATGCAGTGGCTTCAGTATCAATCGACACCAGCAAGCCTTTGCCAGCCTGGCCAAGGTGCTGAAGCGCTTACTTCAGTTTTTTACACTCCGGTAGATGCCCTGAGTCGTGCAGCATTGGGTTCCCTGCGGCCTTGAAAATGGGGGCTGTGGCATCCGAGCCCCATGGCCCTGAGAACAGGGACAGGGGCGCGACTATGGGCAAGACCTTCTTCTGGTATGACTTCGAAGCCACGGGCATGATCCTCGGCGTGACCCGCCCGCTTGCAATGGTTTGCCGGTGGTGGCACCGATGAGGACCTCCAACGAGATTGGCGAGCCACTGTGCATCGATGTGTCTGGCCCAGAGGACGTAACTGGCCGCAACCCAATGGGCCTGTCTGATTACCGTATCGCGGCCCTGAGCGGGCCTCCCAGGGCCCTGCCGAGGCTGATTTCAATCGGTGCAACTGCAGTGTCGCAGATGGCTGAGCCGGGCAACCTGCAGTGTGGGCTATAATAAGCTTCCGCTATGAGATGAGGATGACGCGGTTCACTCCTCTACCGTATTACATGATCCTTTATGCGCGTGAATGGCAGGCCGGTAACAGTCCGCTGGCGATCCTGTTGGACGCTCTCGCCACCCATCGCGGCTGCGGCCCCGAAGGTATTCCAGTGGCCGGCAGCAGGATGCCTTTTACACCGCCTTGCGGCCTTCGAATTGCTGACCCAGGCCAACGTATCCGATCCTGGCCAGGCGCACGATGCACGGCCGATGTGCGCGGCAGGCCAGCCGCCTGGCCGTTGCTGAAACAAGGAACAACACGGCTGTTCGATTACCTGCTGGATCTGCGCAGCAAACAACGGGGTTCACAGCCCTGGATTGACCTGCAACAGCTACCGGCCCTTTGGTGCAATAAATCTCCGGCCGCTTCGGCCGCGCAACCGCCAAGGCTTGGCATTGGTCGCTATACCGCTAAGAGCCCTGGCACCCCGCAGCACACAAGAACGCCCTGATTGTCTGGGATCTGGCGCTGATTCCGGAAAGATGCTAGACTTGACCTGACGCCGCATCAGTTACGCGAGCGTCTGTATAGCCCCGCCGCGAGGATCTGGTCCCCGAGGGTGAGCACGACCGGGCTTTGAAACTGGTGTCATATCAACAAGTGTCCATTTCTGGGCCGATACAAAGTGTTGCGCGCCGAAAGATATCACGCCTGCAGCTGGATATGCCGAGCCTTGCAAGCCAAATGCCGAGCGCCTGCGGCTTGGCGTGGCCAGGGGCTCGCAAGCTGCATTGGCGATCTATCGCCGCGGGACCAGGCCACTTGCGGTGTTGAACAGCCGCCGTCGGATGCCGAGCTGCAGTTGTATGACGGGCTTATTCAGTGACGCAGAACCGGGTATGCCGATGATCCGCGAGGCGGAATGGCGGCATTCTGGCCAAAGACCGCAGTGGACCCCTGCGCGATCAGCGCCTGGTGGACATGCTCGCCGCTATCGAGCAACGGAACTTCCCTGCCAGCGCTGTCTCGGAGTCGGAACGAAAGCGCAATTGGCAACACTACTGCAAGGAGCCCCGCTTGAAGCGGCGCAGTGCGGGCGCGCCAGTCAACCCTGAGGGTTTTTCACTGCGGCGGCTGAAGACGCTTAAACAGTGTGAGGATCCGCATCGCAGCGAGCCTTGCTTGAGGCCTGGAAAGCACTTTGCATCCCCGCTGCGCGGGCCTTGGCCTGAGTGCCTGCCCTGGTTAAAGTTGACCAGCCTTGCAATAAAGAAGCCCCGCACATTGCCTGGGGCGGGAGCTCTTAGGTGCAGTTTGGGCTGCGCCGGCAAATCACCGAGGATAGTTTGACCCAGGGACTCAACAGTGTCAGCGCCGTACTTTTCTTTCCAGGCTTTGAGTTCCTTGTGATTGCGACTTTTGGTTTCAATCACTTCACCGTCTTGGGATTCTTGTATTCGCTTGACCTTGCGCGCCGCGCTTGGTGCCAGTTGAAGTTTTGCTGGTTTTACCGCCCGAGCTCAGCTTTTATCGGGATCAAGAAATGGCAACAACGTCTTTCAATGACTTGGTTTGGTATTGCGCCATACAAGCGAACGTAACCTTTCTCTCAAACTCGATTTCCTGCTGAGCTATGGTGTCATTCGACAAAAGAGTCATGCGGTCAGTAAGTTCACGAAATGGTGTGTTTGCAGGTTGGATATTCTTGTAAAGAGGACATGAATAGTGTACCTGGTTGGCCGTTTAAACTTTGATAGTGTTGAATAATAGGCCAGCAATGTTGTTAATACTATGCTGTAATTAGTATTATCCTGAAGTTTAAAGAGACTTGCAGCCAGGCTGCTGAAACTTGTTTTCATGGAACAATAAATCTTTACCGGCAGCAGCGGCCTACGACCCGCTGGTATTGCCCGTGGGAAAAGATAGAATTGAGCGCCTTTTGTCGCGGGCAGTTTTTGCCCGACTTGCCCCGAGTCTAGTTATGCGTTACTTTTCGAATCTGTGATTGCTTGTCCTGAACCCGGGTGGGGCATCGTCGCCGCACAGTCAGTAATGTGCTGGCAAACTTATAATGGCTGGTCACCGAAGGCCAAACCACCACTCGGACAATCTGTCAGGGCTGGTTTTTCATCGCGTCATGAAATTAAAGCCGACTCGCCTTGACCCTATTGACCTGGAGGTTTGCGCAGTTCGGCTTTTACGCTCCATCGCCAATGAGTTTGAATGGAATTGGCATGTAGCGATTCGCAAGTACGCAAGAAAGTCCGTGCTGATGGCCAGTCGCGAGTCCCATTGCCTGGCTGACTTATTGCACCGCTGGCCAGTGGTGAGTTGGAGTGCGATATCACCAGTGGTTATTTCCAATCACGATGATTGCGCAGTAATGGTCCGAGTGGCAACGTGCAATTCCTTTCACATGTTTCCGGTAGATCCGCCAGAATACAGTGCCCTTTTACAAAGTGGCGCACCTATTGATGATTACAGCAGGCGGACTGCGTGGGTGTTGGCGCGCTATATGCAAATATTACGCCGGAACTGTTGCCCGACGGTTGCCAACCGGTAATCCATAGTCACCATAGTTTTCTGCCCCATCCTTCGTAGGTGCTCGCCTTACCATATCAGGCAGCACAGCGGTGGCGTCAAACTGATTGGCGCTATCTGTCATTATGTGGACAGACGAGCTGACGCAGGCCCTGATCATCGAGCTAGGACGTGGTGCGTATCAGCCACAGACACAAGGTAGTACGCCGACGATATGGTGCGGAAATCGGAAAAGATGTTCGAAAAATGTGGTCTTTCCCGTGGTTTGCGCTATCACTTTGAAGACGGGTGTGGGTTCACCGATAACAAGCCAACAGTGGTCTTCGGCCCTGAACCGACCTGGCAACCGGGAATTCAACTTCAGCGGAAGGAAGGCAAGCATGCTCAGTCAGTAAAAGTGCGTGATTACTGACCCGCGACCTGGTGACACTTCAGCGAGCACACGATCTGTTCAATGGCCAAATCGATGTGCGCTGTTGACCCATCGCAATCCTCTGGAGCGCCGGTATTGATGCATCGGGGTCAGCTTGTGGCGTGCTGCTGAAAGTGATTGCCTGCGCAGTATTCTGTTCAGGCAGTTATTTGGAAGAAATTGGCGGTAGTGTCAAGCTCGTCATGACAGCGGTCGTTGAGACAATCGATGCCGACGCGGAATATCGTCAAGGCCGCGGAGCATTTATTGCAACCGTGGGCCGCCGCCGCTGCCCGGTAGTATCGACGCGGGCAAGTTGGTAAAGGCAGATCAGTCGGCGAGATTCCTTGCGTGCGGTCAAGGCCTACAACGAGCAGCGTGCGCCGCCAGTGAGCGGGCCTTCGAGGCTGAAGACGGGAATGAGTCCGTTTATTCCCCTTGAACAGGGCCGCTGCAGCGCCTCCGCGGATGATTGGTGGAGGCTGCCTGGCTCGGTTGACCCGAAGAGGCTCAAATGAAGCCCCGGGCCGACTCGCTCAAGCGTTCCCTGCCACCAGCCCGCTGAAAAAGAGGGATCCGAAGTAATCAGATACGGAAACTGCCGACCACTGCTGCAAGATGTTTCGACCTGTGTTCGAGCGAGCGGCATGCCTCCGAGAGTGGCTTTGCAGGTTTTCTACCGCCTTCCTGATTCAGCGGTTTGATATCGGGTTTTAATTATCCACGTTTGAGACTCTCAAATAACCGAGGTCCTGCTCCTCTGTAGGCCGCGGCCACGGATTGGTTATGTTATCGATTTCTGCGATCCGCTGGTATGTCAAGCCAGGCGCTGGCCTTGCCTGGCTGGCCACCGTATACGCTGTGTTCACTGAATTTTTTTGCTCTCGTCCATGGCTTGTACAGCCGTGCCGCTTCACTGCGCAGAAATCGCCCAATCATCCCGTGAGTTCCTGCGCAGAGGTTTTTTTTGCTTTCCGTGGGACGAGATTGCGCACCTCATCGGCCACCACGCAAAGCCTCGGCCTGCCTCGCCGGCCGCGAAGCGGCCTCATAGCGGCATTCAAAGCAAGTAGATTGGTTTGCTCGAATACTCGTATGTAACGGTCAAGAATTCTTGCCGATATGGCTGTTTCTGGCGTTCAGGACTGAATGCTCAACGCTGCGTGGTCGTATTCCTTTGCTCGCAGGTCTCCGCATTGCCGTGCACGGTTTCAGCCACAACCGAACTACCCTGTTCAGACCCTTGGCAGCATCTGGTGGGCCTGGGCCGAGGCGTCAGCGGCATTGCCGTGCATCTCCGGCAGCGGCGCCCAGCTCTTGATCCGCCCGAGCAACGCTGTCTGGTATCGCTGGCCTGTTCATCGGAACTGGGCCAGATTGCGTTGGATGCATCCAGCACTCGCATGAGCCACCCCCATTCAGCTGGCAGCTTGTCCGAATGACATCCTGGCGTAGGACGCAATGGGATTGCGTTCGATAAACTGAATTAAAGGCCGCAGCCGCACACCGAACCGAACTCATCATCGGACTGGTGACGCGGCATGAACCGCTGTCAGATCAACCTCACCCTGGGCGC
>Ga0163217_1049159_pt1 | contig 10714 bp, 8 predicted proteins | sample SynspAceP_FD_185933 | JGI IMG/M metagenome (GOLD analysis project Ga0163217, IMG submission 185933) | Saline lake microbial communities from Ace Lake in Antarctica - Synechococcus sp. Ace-P (PacBio error correction) | ecosystem: Environmental > Aquatic > Non-marine Saline and Alkaline > Saline ...
CTCGAAAATTTTCTATTGGAATTATAGTTCCAGGCCCCTTGCTCATTGAAATGGGAAATTAGCTCTTTTTATTTGTGGCTCGAAGGTCTGCATACCCATTTTTCCCTTTCCTGTAGTAAGTGGTTAGCAATCAACGGCCGATGTCCATTAAATTTGTATTATTTATATCGATGTCATTACATGCATTCACCTGTACTGGTCTCTCTTCAACTTCAGTGGTTTTGAAACTCGTTTCCTAATTCCAAGCACTATAAGCCTAATAAGCTCCAGTTTAGGTTCCCTCAAAGGTAATTGGCCTCTGGTCTGCGAGTTGATAACATGCTCTGATACTTTCAACATAATATACGCAAAAAACATATAATAGGATGCTTTTCTATTTTATCTTGTCCCATGCGAGATATTGTCTCAGCTGCCATTCATTTAACCTTAGTCACCCTTTCTTCTGCCGAACACTACAACAATTTGCAGGGCTAGCCGCTAAAGCATGATTAATAAATTTTCCTTGAAATTCCAAGCGATTGTGAATATGCCCTCAAATTCATATGAAAACCCTAAGTGGTCAATTTATATTTTAGCCATACACCCTCGAATTTAATATAGGGTATGGTCCAATATCTATCCTAACTCATTGAATTTTTTGATTCAATAAAGCATTGGTGGCACCTGCATACCACTATCGTCTGTGGACTTAATCCTTATTTTTTCCATCATCCGAACTCAGACCCCATGGTGGATAGATCCTTCCTATTTGTCCAACGGTCCTGCCTGGATATAAATCCTATCATTACGACTTGGGCAAATGTGAGTATTCATCCAACAGTAAAGCCAATGCGGTTATTGGCATCCAGGTTTAAACCCTTGACCTCAAGGGCCTCAAACTTTTCTCCATCATAAAAATTCCTTGCATTAGAGGTACGTCCCAATAAGACGCAATAATAATTTTAAACCTCCATTTTCTTCAGATATGCTTGTAATTAATATCGTTTCTAAGAACCTGTTTGCATTATCCTTCATAACCAATTGAATACTATTACCTGCCAAATAATGATTCGATTTTCCACATCTTTGAAACCTATTCGTTCAACGCATGCCCTAGTCGGGTCACCAGCAAGATTCCATCATAGGCCAACATTGATCCAAGGGTTACACCAAGATGGCAAGTTATTGGGGGTCATTATATCTTCCCGATTATCTATATGTTCTGTGGATTGATACTTTTAAATACTTCAGTTCTGCCAATTCACATAACCTTGTGCGTCGTATTGGCCGCTCCTCATACGCATCAGATGCATATCCCCACTAGTATTGATATTAATGGGTAGGCTTATCACTTGTTCCTCTTTTGGTAAGTCACCAAAATAACCCCACTTGCCCCCCCTAAGCCCCGTAAACGGCACAAGAACTGGCATCTTTTCATGACATCTAGTTTATCATATCCGATGGAGCAATATCAGAAAGACCAATTAAATATCATCCCATCACACACAATCAATGGCTTAACCGGCCAAACTAAGGCTATTATTGCCCCGAATACGGAATTTGAGCTAGTAACCTTTGGGGAAAGCGGAAAAGTCCAATACTAAGACCAGCCACATTCCTCTCAAATACGTCTGTTACCGAGTTTGGTAGATTGGTTGGATAGGAGGGCAGCAATGCCCACTGGGAAATGGCCCCGGTTAAATCCTTTTTCTTAACTGCACGCATAACCAAACTAAAACAACCTCATCTAAGGTTGGCGCAGTAAGATGCATAGTAACATTAATTTGGGGCGGATTACCCTTTCATTGGTATTGCTGCTCTTCAAAAACCAATATAACTAATAGTTAGTGTGGCATTTTGGCTTGGGCCACCTCAAAAACTAAAATTTCCGTCAAAATCAGAAACTACCCCATTGGTTGTTCCCTTTTCATAATAGTGCTCCTGGTAGCGAACACCAAACTCATCCTATCCACGCTTGGCCTGAAACGGCAAAGCCATCTTGCCCATAACGGACATTGAAACTAATGTGCAAGTAAGCGTTAGAAAGTAATAACGCCCTGCACCTAACTTTTTTTAAATAAATTTCTCATACTCAACATGTTTAAAGTTGGTTAGTTACTTGAATTTTTATCATGACTGGGAAAAAAACCTAAATCATGTTCACATTCTGGACAAATCTAAATAATTGCATTTTATTACCAACGGATGTGCGTCATTCAATGTTGGCTATTTAACTAAAAAACTTCATTTTTTGTTTAATTTACGCCATGATTAATGTATCATTTTCGCCATAATTAATCACTGCTATCTAATTTAACACTTAATAATAAATTTTATTTGTATTATTGTTGCAGAGTTTGTGCAACAATAATTTATATGGACAAGAGAAATAACAATTTACGTTTGGCAAAAACATTGGGGCGTTTCTGCCGGAACGTAAAAGCAAGGGTCTTAATGATCCCACCCTCCATAAGCAAAAACCAAGACAAGGGTAATCTTTAAGGCCAATGAACTGGGCTACAAAACCAATAAATTTGCTGTAATAAACCTTAGCATAACAGAAAAGTCCAATACATTGGGAGTTATTGTCCCCAAACTCAATTCCATTTTTATGTCCACTGTTCTGGCTGGTAATTGAAAAAATAGCCATGAGGCCGGTTAATAATTTTGATATAAGTCAATCCTTAGAGTCTATGGAAAAGGAAATAATAAATGCCAAAACCCTATACGATACGGGGTAGATGCCCTATTGGTATCATTGGCATATGACAGCTTCCAACTTTGATCATTTTGCAAAAATTGACATAAGAAACAAAATACCGCTTATCTTTATAGATTAGGGTGCAAGATTTACCCAATTGTTCTATATATAATAATCGATAACAAGATTGGCCGGTTTTTGAAGCTACGAACATTTAATAGCTCAGGGTTTGTAAAAACCTTCTATAATAGGAAACTTAAACGTATGTTACGCGGAAGAGGTTACACAGGATTTAAAGATTCTTAGAGAAGCCATCGATTGATTTGAACAACACCCATTTCTTGGAAACCGATCTTTAATCCCGATGATGTGGAATCTGTGACAACGGCCACATTGCGAATATAAAAAATCCAATTGATGGACATTTTCGTTGCCAGTGATAACTTTGCGGCCCATATTCATGAAGCACTAAAAAAAGAGAATTATAAAATTCCCACCAAGAATATCAAAATAGTCCGGTTTAAACATGACCCCGAATTTCGAATAATTACCCCACTTTAAACCCACCATAAATTATCCTGGTTACGAAGGGTGTTTGGCGGGTTCAAAGTGTCATTAGACATTTAAATGGTGGCATAAATTTAAACAACCAACCAATGCAATCACCCTAAGACATAACTTAATAAACAAAGAGAATCACACTTAAATAATTTACTTACGATGCCAAAACAGTTTACACCCTAATGACATTTCTTTTGTTGGAAAACAATTTTCGCCCCAGGTCTCGAAGAATTTCCAATAACCAAACAATGGCTAGCCCAAAATAGAATCCTTGCCTCCTTTCTGCCCTAGAGTTTAAAGGCCCGATACCAGAAAAGATTCTGTATTTTCACAGCATACCGATTTTACCAAATGGACCATTCCGCATAACGACGAAATGCTGGAATAATCTGGGCAAAGAAATCAGGTGCCTTGAGTCACCATTGCCCACGACATAGACAAGTTTTCGATAAAAAAAAAAATTAAAGCAATATGATGCATAATCTTAAAATAACTCCAATCCAGCAGGCCCTAAAAGAGAGACCTAATTTTTGGGATCTTTTAAAGAACCAATTCTAACTTGATAACAAATCGATCATTAGAATTGTCAGCACATATGAAAAAAATCTTATGGAATTATGTGGCCAAAGGCGGAAGGTCTAATGATCATGCCATGGGGCGATCAACGGTTCAGAACAACTCCAAGGAATTCAAGTAAGATGGTAGGAGGTAGCTTTGACTATCATCCCAAGCCACAGGAAATGCACTAAAAGAAGTAAGCCCTGGCCCATCCTTTGGTAACAAGCATTTAATGGACAAAGGATTTTACACCATGTAGCGAACCCTATTTCTTTAAACCAAATGCTATTCGATATAATTTAGAACCTTTATTGTACCATTGATGCAGATAAACTGGAAGGTGTTAAAAAAGGAAGTCACGGACAACACTATCTAACGTGTCCTGATAAAACGGCATGGAAAAGGAAAGGTTTTTTTTCCAGCTCACCATCCCATCAATGCGCAAAGCATGGACAAAACTCCGGAATTGCTTGCAGTTCTTTTTAGATGTATGATACGTGGTGAGGCGACCTTAGTGTGATGATAGCCCTATAAGGAAAACCGTGATTCATCTCATGAAATTCATAATGTTATATTCCCACAAAAAATGCCGCACCCCAAAAAGATGCGCATTTTTTATTTAATTCCTTAAGTTAGTCGTCTATATGACCACTCCTAAATAGTCCTATTTTTATTAAAATCGAAAAAGTTTTGGCGTTATAATAAGAAATATCGGCCAAATCTTTGCCCAAATAATTTTCATCTGCAAGGAAGCTCAAACCATTACTACATCCTTCCCCTAATTAGATTACATAAATCCTTCTAAAAATATTCATGCCTTAGAAAAGACAAAAAGCTCATGGAATCGGTCCAACATTCCTACAAAACAACTTAAAAAGCCCCATATTGGAAGGAGTACTCATTTGTTTTCATGCCGATCCTTCTGATCCAAAACGCACCAACGCAGAGCCAAACTGCAACCTTTTCCCCTTACGCCTACCATCATTTAAAAATACCTACCATGGGTAGCGATAACTCAATTATCGGGGGATTAAGATTGTAGATTATGGTTTTTCGGCAATTGATCTGTTCCGTCCAATTCCATTTAAGAAACCGCTCAATGCACGGGGCCTGTGAAAAATCTTCCCAATGGAATCGAACCGGTATCCTGCCCAATTTGGACAACAGCCTTTTTTATTATTGTCCCGGATGGCTCCTATATGGAATTGTTGTACCATCCTTTTTTATGGATCTCCTTCCAAAAATAATAAAACCCTGTGCCTTAAAATTAGTTTACCCTCTTCAACAGATAATGAATACACGCGTCCTAAACTTTTTTAACAGACTTTGGCATCGTAAGTACCCTCCTGAAAAGTACAATTTGCTCCAGACCATGATCCCGCTAGCCTCCACCCTGTTTCAATGGAATAGCTGATCCGGTTTTCCAAAGCGGCCCAACAAATCATTAAAAAGATTTAATATGAATATTGGAAGCTTCTCCCAATTTCCTCCAAAATAGGCAACGTATGCCCCACCCTGTTCTAAATGGCAAATTGTTTTTTTATCAGGACGGAAGTTGGAAATACTTTAAAGGCGAAATTCCCCTTTGCAGTACTTTTTATGAAAATTGCAAAGGAGTCATGGCTTCAATCCGTGGTACATAAGACTTCCACTTTTTGGCTGCTGCAACAATCCTAAGGTATGAATGTGGTTTGCTGTAACATGGCCGAGGTTCGCTCATAAATTCTTCCGCATTCTCGGGCCCCAACAACTCTTGAATCCCAAAATAAACGCTGTAATTCAAGATGCGTCCCAATGGTATAACAACGGATTTCTTTACCGTATAAGGAACTGTTCCGCCCATTTTAAGAAAACTTTTCCTTGTCCTGGCATTTCCTGTTATATAGCGCTCATCTATCCCAAAAGCCACGCATGGCACGCCATTTATAAAATGATCTCCACCGCCAACCCAAGCCTGACTTATATTTTTCAAAAACACGGGTTTATTGTTAGATTTCCTGTGGTGGTAGGTGGTTTGTGATAGTCCCCAATTACGGCAACCCTTTTGCATAATCGTGGATATAAACGTATTGGCAAAAAGTCCGCTTTGTAATAGAAAATCGTCCCATTTATAAAGTCTTCATCTTTTGACATGATTTAAATTTAGTTCTTATATACCGCACTTGTGTCCTAAATGCTATTTAATATTATTTTCCAATGAAGCTCATACAAATTCCTCTACGGTTATTCCAGTTCCGTCCTTAGACCTCCTTATCTCGCATTCTTTAATTTTTTTGCGGTTTTTAAGCTTTTTTTGAATTAACCGAAAATGCATTGGTAACATAGGATATTAATATCTGATATGTTCCTTACGGAAAAGATTCTTATTATACTTGAAGGCCCGGCAATTTGATGCCCGTTATCAATACAACTCCCATTAATCTGCGAAAGGCCCTTTTAGGCCGTGAAGAAATAATCCAGCCCCAATTTTCCAAATGAGTAGAAAATATACTTAGACCCCACCAGTGATGGCGCTAATGCCGTGAGCCCTCACCACTGGAGGATGACAGGAGGCAACAATATTTGACGAAATAGGATAGCTCCATTGTTCTAGAACAGCTCTCGCAAATCTTAGTTGAGAATAAATAATAAATTGGGTTTTGTTATTTCCTTGCTTCGCACGCTTTCAGTTGTTAGACTGGCGAGGTCGTATCCTTAAAGGTTTTCAATTTGCCGCTTCGGATCCAGAGCCAGTTAAAACATCTTCCGCCCCACTAACAAATGGCTTCCTGATTAATATTTCTTATCGACTGTAATTTAATTCGACAAATCGTAAAATCCATTGGGAAAAAATACTTCTTGATCAATATTTAGCCAAAATACCCAGTGGTAGAAGAAAGATATAAATCCAACATAGGGTCATTTTTATTCACGACCTCTTCAAAATAAATTCCTTGCACTGTTCCATTAAATCTCAGAAGCGAAATCCTCCCAGCAGGACAATAGCATGTTGAGCCCATTTCCGGAACCGCTTTCCTGGACCAGGTCAAATACAAGAAATCGAAGGAAAGGGGCATCAAGTTCCTTTTTAAAAGCAATAAAGCGCATCGCCAATTGAGACAAGGGATAATTTATTATCCAAAGCCATTTTTTTAAGTTTCGGCAAACTTCCTTAATTAATTTTTCTGTATCAAAATATTTGTTGGGGCAACGATCTCGGACCATCCATTTGTAATCCTTCAATGATGCAACCAACTTGGTCTCCAGAAAAAAGATTGTAATCGGAATTTTCCTTAGCCGGAATGGATGTGTTTTTCGAACCCTTAAAATCCTTCCAAAAATCCAAATGGTAATCTCAATTTTTTCTGTAGCCGATTATTTTTTTCAAAATAGGGACTTAAAAACGAATAATGTTGAATATACACCCCGGTGCAATATCCACTCACATACATATTTCCAATCAGGCCCGGTGGCCAGAATTTACTGGCGGACCCCTCACCAGTAGACGCCAAAAAACTCCTTTCCTTTCCACGCCTGCTCGGCTACAAACCCGATCCCCATAAAAGGTAAGAATGTTCCTTTTAATCAATTGGCCTCTGGAACGCAAACAAGACATTTGGGAATCATAATCAACTGGTAAACAACCTCCCCGTATACCCAATGGGTCCACAAGCCGCGTAACATCTACAAAACACGTCCTTGTTAAAACCCCTTCCTCATACCCTCCTTAACAGATGCACGTGTAGGGGAAAACACGTTTGATCAGTTGTAGAGTTTTCATCTACTCCTTCTTTAGGAACAAAAATATTTATCTAACCCAACCTATTGGCAGTATAAAATCCCCCATTAATTGACGGAAATTGTTATTGTAAAAAGCCTTCCAAAATTAATCATGGGTCCATACCCCATTGTCCCTCTTTGCCGTGGTAGGTTCTTTGTCCACAACCCCCATCCTTAGTTGATATCTGAAATTAGATTTGGCATTGTAAATACAGTTAACCAAATTCTCATTAAGCCATTTGGTTGATGTTCCGGATTACCAACTGGTAGCATAAGCGAACCAACCAACACCACCGGTTCACAAAAGGTTTATCATTCTCAATTTTTCAACAAACACAGGTTGGGTGATTCGGCGTAATAATAAACCCTCCGTATACCAAGGCCAAAGCCTTGGCCATCAACAAACTATCTAAAAAGGTCTTGCATGGTCCATGATCCCGTCCCTTCAGGTCTGAGAATATTAATAGATCCACTTGGCAAATCTTCATCATCGCCCTCCAGAATTGACCATAAACCCAGTCATTTCAGCTACCCAAATACGGCCCTTAAATCAAATCTATGGCGACCGGTGCCGTTAAAAGGTTCGGAAGCCACCCATTCTCCAACTCAAAACCTTTTTCCACATTATATCCTCCATGCGAAATTCGAGCCATCAAAGGAATGGTTTTAACAAGATAAACGGTAAATAAAAGTGAATGTAAAGCAAATAATAATTTCCATCAACTGAGGTAGTTTTGGTATTCTGTTTATTTGTAAATAGCAAAAGAACCACTAAAAATAATTTCAGGGGCATTAAAATACTAAATGGATTAATATTTATTGGCAAATATGGATAAACAGAAAGCTAACATTGGCTTATTACCACAATTTTCCTTTGACCAACGTTCACATCCACTGGACGTGGATAAACGTCAATACATGCGACAAAGTTGCCGTTTTTAAAACCTTCGATATTTTTGATCAACGCACTAATTTTTACTATCAGTTAAGGGTTTAGCTATAAAATCACTTTACAATTAATATTGGGGTTTAGCCTCTCAATATCCCTAGAATCTATTGAGAACTAATATATACAACACCCTTATGTGCTTCACCTTCGAAATTTTACTGAATTTTCCAAGAATTCCCCGTCCCAATTATGGGCATGTTTTAATATCTAAAAATATAACCTCTGGCAAACCACTTGGTCCAGATTCTAGCATTTGGACAATATTAATCTAAAAGCTCCCTTCCCATTTTGAAAGACAATAATATTTGCCCCAAAACTAATTATTTCTCATAGAATTTTAGAGCCAAAAATAAAATAGGGTCATCAATCGATGAATGCAGTAGTATTGATTCCATTCACTTTTTATTATTCCGTTTCTTTAGTTGTAACAATTGAAAAAAATTTAATCTATTTAATCATATAGAATTAATAGACTCACATAAATAAATTAAAATCCCCCCTATAAGACAAACGACACTTAATTACAAATTGTTTTTTTACATTAAACGCATCAAACTACAAAAAAATAGTACTGGAAACAACATCGACATTTAATAAAATAGGCCCTATCCACAATAAATAATCCTAAAATATGTAGTGAATTTTGCCTATGTTTATTTCAACTTTCTACTTCAATTCACCCCCCAATAAGCATCGATCTGATTTTACTAAAAAAAGTCCGATACCACGGGCTCCTGGAGACTATGAATGTTTGTTAGCATGCCAAAAGAGCTTTGTCCATACCTATCATATCGAAATCCCCCAATCCTTATCGGCAAGATACTTAAAAAAGCAATAATCGCCCAGCCCTTCCACTGTTAATTTTTTAGTACTGCCGGCTGTCTGGAGATTTGTATTTTATACGTTGTTTGTAAATTAGATTAAGAATAATACTCTCCAAAATAGGCATGCACCGGCGAGTACATTAATTTCGCAATCAACCTCCAAGTCTATTTGTGCATATGTTTTTCTAACTAGGGACCCAAACCGTTCTTAAAAGCTTTCTGAACATTTTCCAAATAAATTTTTGCGAGGTTAAAAGTTGAGCTTACTTTAGAATTTTATTTCCACAATCCATTAAGCTGGTAAATGTCTCGTTCATATTATCGAAACGACCTTAATATTTCGATAGTATTCATTTTTAATGACGTTGGGATCCTCCTGAAATGCCAAATCAACAACATAGAATATATTGCTGGTTAATGTGATCTTAAATATTGCGAAAACGTAATGGGCAAAATTGAATCAAGGCGGTATTGTGCTCCGTAAGGTTTTCCGTCAATAGCTTTTTTGTTCCGAAATATTCCTGAATCTGAGCACTAAATGAGTAACCTTGCCGGTGTCACTATTTAACGGCCGCTTAATAGCGGCAAATTTTACGCCAAACATAGCCCCCATTTTTTATGGCACACAAACGCTTTCTCCAACTTAAACGACCTTGTCCCCCACTATGATTTCTGCCAACATACCCTCAAGTCTACCCATAACCTCCTGATGTGCCAAATCAATATTGTTTTTTCCCAGAACTTCCCGTCCTACATATCCAATATTTTCACATATTCTAGATTGGCCTTAGTCAGTTTCCTGCAAATCATAACCAGCATGCCTATTGCGGCATGTTTAAAAGACCTCCTAAACTCTTCTTCCTTGACTGCCAATTCTTTTGTTGCCGTTGTCTTTTCATCTAATATCCTGAAAAAAAACCATATAACCTTGTACCAGACCTCCATCCAAACATTTCCGCAATTCCCAATAGATTTCTGGACCAAAATACCGTTTCGTCAGTTGTAACTACCTGTAATTCAAGTCAAAACCTTCTCCCTTTTTCAGTGGCCTGTTTTTTTATAGCCTCTATAGGGCTGCCCGTGCTCCCCCTTCCTGAAAAAAGGGAATATACTTCTTCTAAGGTAAGGGACTAATCTTCAGACACTTAAACCATTTTTATTGTAGGGCCTCCAAATAAACAGTATTCGGTTACAAAATCCAACTCCCAAATACCATTTTCGCCGCTTCAAAATGATGCGCTTCATTATGTTGTGTTATAGCCAATAAATTTCATTTGTTTACGTTTTTGTTATACTGTACTTGGGACACAAAATGTATAATGTCTCCCTGATCATTAATGTATTGCGGACATAGAATAATATTAGCACCAAATAACAGATAGT
>Ga0163217_1102324_pt1 | contig 10714 bp, 7 predicted proteins | sample SynspAceP_FD_185933 | JGI IMG/M metagenome (GOLD analysis project Ga0163217, IMG submission 185933) | Saline lake microbial communities from Ace Lake in Antarctica - Synechococcus sp. Ace-P (PacBio error correction) | ecosystem: Environmental > Aquatic > Non-marine Saline and Alkaline > Saline ...
TGTTTCATCTCAGTGATTTTTTGTTTCACGGAGAACACGCGTTGAGAAGGATTATAGAATCGTAAAATACTTCTGCCGTTTTACTGTAGTTCTTTGGGTATTTCTCAAGTCAAATACTCCAGTCAGAATGAGGCTGAAAGGAATATTCGCGAAACATACGTCAAGGAGAGTTAGAGAAGGTATGAAGTGCGAGGACATACTTGTAGTTAAAAGCGTAACTGTAGCGTCTGCGATTAGTTGCAAATCCTTACAGTCGAGATATGATAATGATAGTAAAACGCTACACAAGGCGCTCTTCCGGGAAACTAGGCTTTGCTCGTTTTGTTTGCCGCCAGCGCTTTGGTCGTTAAAGCGGGTTGCTGATTCTAGAGTTCAGTAGAAGAACAATTTCCTCCATTTCAATACATCAGTTTGATGGTTTTGGCCCATCTATTGTTATCCAACCGTTGGGTCATTGGATCGATAGAGACGGATATCTCTACTTCCTTTGGCGGAGAGCTCGGCTTAGTTGCACTATTCAGGGGAGATACAGAGAAAATTCCTTTGTAGGTGTATGGTCACTCTGCGAATGTGATCTGGAATGTGTTGTTCAAAGTCAGCGTTAACAGGTATGGTCAGGGCCTTGCCATGTATGGGCGCTTCCCAAACTGTCATTGCCAATGTAAATCTTTGCCTGTCGGAATATGGTGGATCTTGTGTATAACTGCTTCATGACGTGGCACTGCTGGTTGTAGCGACTTTTGTTGCCCTGTGCCCGATTAAGGGCATGTAGCTGGTGATATGGTGCGTTCCGGGCGTTTATTGCTAAATTGTTGCCAAAGGGATGCCCCCCCTAACAAGACATTCACCTGAGCTGCAACAAATAGCCTGTATCCCTGTGGCTCCGGTTACACAACAACTTTGGCGGCAGGTGGATGGCAGCGTAGGAGGAACTATTCAACATGGACACGAATCATTTGCTAGTGGCCGGGATACTAGATATTTGGCACTTGGGTGCGGGGATATCAGTACCAGAATTTGTGCGGCACGCAATGTCTGCGTCGTTGCTCGTGGGTCTGCATATGGGCACGCTGGAGATCACTTGGGACGCCCTAGAACAGCAAGGCTCATGCGTAAGATCTTAGACAGTGAATTCTAGGGAATGATTGGAACCTGATGGGACTCATTGCTCTTATCCGAGAGACTGACTCAGAGAAAGGCGGTCAGATGGCTTGAGCAATGGTGAAGGGATACCTGTGGAAGATCGTCCTCTTGGCGCAGATACAGCTCGCCGGGACGAAGGCTAATGCTGTAACTAGTTTTGTGGAGAGTATAATCAGATGGTGAATTATATAGAGTCGTGGTATGTCACGCTGCACAGCGCGATATATAGTGTGTGGATTCCACTCAGGTAGTAATTCACGGAGGAGGTTCAAGGCGATGAGGTGATTAAATATGATTGCCATAGTCAGGAGGTGTCACATGAGCTCTCAAGCGCGGAAGCAGGAGAAGATGCTAATAGTCGCCTCGGTAAAGCTGAAAAAGATCATGGTTCATAATAACTGATGGCTTGCTAGTTGAAGCCGTAGCCATCGACAGGCCTCGTTTCAGATGATGCGAAAGATTCATTGCGGCGGCTAGGTTGCTAACATCGCCAATTTCACATGAGCCGCCACGGCAATGGACATTGTGAATCGCAAATCTCCCTTTGCGGCAGGTGATTGCGAGGCGTTTAGATTTGCTCTATGCCTTACCCATCGATCGAAAGCTGGTTATCGGCGTCCGCCTCAAGCGCTGTTTGACTTGTATCCGAGTCAAATCGGATATTTTAATTGAGGGGCATTGAAAAATATCGTGTGCACCAGGAGGAAAATATTGACATTCCCCTTTCTAAGGGAGAGTGGTGTATATCATGTAGATAGGTAGTTTCGTGTCTGGCAATCGTGTAGTATATACGATGGGGTATAGCTGTTGAGGTAGATTTTTGTTATCAAAGAATTCTCGCTGAGACAGGCGCCTACGAGTATTTTCGCTCTATTCGACTCATTATCTCGCTTAATATAACAAGAGCTGCATTTTATTGCTATTGGCCGGATCGCGCACGAATATCTCCTGCATTTACGCATATCTCTTTTTGAAGCGCAATAACCGAGCGCTGTCCGCGGCAAGCATTGCTTCTGGATTATCTCCGCTGGAGTGTGCTGCAGTTCAAAAGTCTATCGATGATGCTGCCGACGCCGACTAAGGTCCGCTTTCGACGCTTTGCCCGGTGTGATTGCATACGATGAAAGGCGGAGGGCCGTTTTTCAGAAGAACAGGATGTCTTCGATAGAGTTCCAGGCGCATGGATAAGCAGTTCTCAGGAGACGCTTCATCAGCAGGGCTTTTGGCGACCCTATTCAAAAAAACATTGCTTTTCATGCACAAGCTAGAACAAAAGCAGCAAAAGTGTACCTCCAATGAAACAGAAAGATGACTGAGAATTGCAAATTGTGACTGCGCGAAATGGCCCAGCTCACGAAGGCGTTGTACGACCCTCAAAGGTTGGGGGGTTTCAGTGGATGAGGCATTCTTTTTGGTGGCATGGATGAAGCACCGGTATTCTCAAATCTTGCGGCCCACACATGTTCTTTGATGAGAAGATCAGTCATCTCGAGTCGCGGCCAGTGACAGTTCCTATGGTTCAATGCATTCGGATCGCTAATCGGAAGTGATGAATACCCGTTAAAGTGATTAGTGATGAGAGCTGCGGACGTATATATGTGTGATGAGAAGATGACGAGGTAAGTGGCAGACTGATCTGTGATGTGTATGTTGTATGTTGTGAGGTGAAAGATGACTGCTCCGAACGGATCCAGAAGATATCTAACATCAGATTCAGGGGCGGGCGTATTAATACCATCGGAAGTATGTGTATTTGGAGATGTGATATAGAGATATTGAGCTTTGAGCGTTAGCTTGAATCGTAGGAGGCATCGGCCAGGCTGGTTTTTAAAGGAATGGATGTGCTTTAAACTGGAACTTGCTCCCGTGCGCTCTGCTAGGGGAGGAAGACCTGGAATTTCTCGTTGGAGTGTGAAGCAAGAAGTAGACGTCGCTGGAATCGCCGAAGTGGACGGAGAGCTGATGGAGAGTCTAGTGTCGTATGTAGAGCGAGATGTCGATACATAATGCGATGGCAAGGCTGAGGTTTTGGCTCTTCGCGTCCATCGCTGATCGACTTGAAAATGGGGAATTCGAGCCAATCAAGGCATCAAAGCTTCTCACTTCCACTCTTGCATGAGCAATAGCGTCACGAGATATAATATGTGGCTCTCTCTCTCTGGTGTGAGATATTGTAGATACTCGCATTGGCGAGTGAGATTAGAGAATAGGAGGATAGTAGATGACTCACGAGGCTGTGCACCGAGTAAGAGAGATATATGGTATGGGTAGATAGATATATGATTCACTCCATCGAGGGGTGGAGATAGCCGCAGTCGTGTGAGGTATAGATGATCTCGCACGCACATACGCTGCTGGTAGCTGCGAGACTCGTCGACAGAGTGAGAAGTGAACATTAGAGTTGAAGATCGTGGATCTAGACTGATGGGTGAATGATATAGCGGGCAAAAGGGGGCTTGCTTCTGATCTGTGAGGGCCGTTAGAGGTGACAACTGCATCTAAGTTGTTCAGTGGATATTCGTACATGCTAGGAAGAGGTTTGGTTTGATTTGACTGCTCAGGCTTGCGTATCTATTTACAGAAGCTGGGTGTTTGTTCGCATTCTTTCAGTATAGGACAGGAAGATAGGTATCAAGGTCACCTATCTTTAGCGGTCTTGAAGATAGAGGTCCAACTCAAGCCTCATCGCTACGCATGTGGGTACAATGCGTGCGAGCCCTGGAGTTGAGGTAGTTCAACTGTCTAGCACCGCATTCGCCTGCCTCTGTGGCACGTGATCGGGGCCAAACAGAAATTTCTTCATGCAGATGAAGAGCACTGATAGAATAAAGACAATGTAGCCGAAGCGAAGTTGCTATCGTGTTGATTGGGCGGCGCATGATGAGGATGGAGATAGTCCACAAGGACTTCATGAGCTCTTGCTACTATACGCTGATCCCATGGTTTTGCTGATTGGATTTGAGATTCGTATCTACATAGAGGCAGAAGAGAGGACAAATAGCATTAAACATTGGGATAGCGGTATACGTTAAGCAATGAGGAGTCATGAAGTCCTGATTCATCCTTCATGGCCGCCCAGTCACAGCGATAGCACTTCGCTTCGGCTCAATTGTCTTGGATTCTGTAGTCGTTGTTTTGCAATGAAGGAAATTTTGTTTTGTGCCCCGATCACTTGGCCAAGAGGCAGGCGAATGGCGGTGCTAGCAGTTGAACTTACTCAAACTTCCAGGGCTCGCACGCATTGAACCCAAATTTGGCGTAGCGATCGAGGCTTGAAGGTTGGGAGCATCTATCTTCAAGAGGCGCTTTAGATAGGCTGATTTCTTGACCTAGAAAGGCTTGTCTATACTGAATAGAATGCGAAAACACTCGCCGCGTTCTGGGTAAATAGATACGATGCAGCCTGAGTGCAGTTTCAATTCAGAACCAAATCTCCTTCCTAGATGTCGAATATGCCACTGATTCATAGATGCGTTGTCACCTCTAACGCTCCCAGATCAGAAGCGAGCCCGCCTTTGCCGTTAAACAATCACCCATTGATCATCTTCTGTAATCTTAATGTTAGCGCGTAGACACGCCACTTCACAGGTCGGCTGGCTCAAGGCCGGTGGTGCTTGGCGATTTGGACAAGCTACTGGGGCCTATCTCGCTATGGAAAGCAAGACATAGTCGGGTATCCTCATGTTCAAGGCGTCCGTTGTGTGATCTGATTTGTCGTTTAACATCTCATCCAATTGACTTGAGCGCGCAAGACCTTGTTTGCTTTGGGTTGACGGCCTATTGTCAGCAGAGATGTGGAAGTGGTAAGCTGATGCTGGATTGGCTCGAATTCCCCTTTTCAGTTCGATCAGCGATGACGCGAAGAGCAAAACCTCAGCCTTTGCCTCGCATAGCAGAAGCACCCATAAAAGCCGAACTCCAGGCAGCTCTGGCAATTTTCGGCGATCAGCGACCGTCTAGCTTCTTGCTCAACTACTCCACGAGAAATTTCATGGTCTTCCTCCAGAAGGCGACGGGAAGCAAGGTTCTCAGGTTAAAGCACATCCATTCTTAAAACAGCCTGGCGTGCCCCTCCTATCAGACTTCACTTAAGCTCAAGATCAGCGGCGGGGAGTTGATGCATTGCTCAGATTAAGAGTTTGAATAACGCCGCCGCTGAATCTTGATAGTTAGATATCTCTGGAATCGCTTTGCGGAGCAGCCTCAAAGCTAGCCCAACGACTAGATTTCATTGTCGCGATTGTCAGTCCGACTTCCTCTATGCTAACATAAGAAGGCGACTGGCGCATTAACGGGTTATTTCAAGATTCCGATTAGCGATTTCAGATGGAATGTGAACATAGGAATGTCCACTGGGCCGGGACTCGAGATGATGATCTGGTCTCAAAGACTGTGTGGGCGCAAGATTGTAAGAATACGGTGTATATTCTCATGCCACCCAAAAGAATGCCTCATCCAGCTTGAACCAAGCTTTGGGAGGTCTTACAACGCGTTTCGTGAGTGGCGATTTTCGCGCGTCACATTGTCATTCTTCAGTATCTTTCTTTGTATTGAGGATCATCTTTTTGCTGCTTTTGTTCTAGCTTGCATGAAAGCAAGTTTTTTTGAATAGGTCGCCAACAGGCCTGGCTGATGAGGGCGTTTCTGATGAACTGTTTCATGCGCCTGGAACTCTACAAGGATATTGTTCTTCCTTGAAACGGCCTCCGCTTCAATCGTTTTTTGCAATCACACCAGATCCAAAGTCGAACGGACTCTTAGTTCGGCCGTCGGCAGCATCATCGAAGACTTTTGACTGCAGAACAACTCACAAGCGGGATAATCCGAAGCAATGTGCTTGCGGACATCGCTTGGGTTTGCGCTTAGGAAGAGAGATGGTTAAATGCAGGGAGATATTTCGTGGACGGCGACGCGGCCAGCATAAATGCAGCTCTTGTTATAATTAAGCGAGTAATGGTGAATGAGCGAACTCGTAGGCATAGTCTAGGAGAATGTCTTTGATAACAAAACTACCTCAACAGGCTTCTCTCTCGGGAAACGGCCGCTATAATGCCAGAAATCGACGAATGAAAGGAAATGCCAGCTTGCTTAGACAAGGAATGTCAATATTTTCTCCTGGTGCCCAGAAATATTTTTCAATGCATCTCCTCATTAAAATATCCGAATTTGAAGACTGGAACAAGTCAAAGCAGGCGCTTGAGGCGACGCCGATACCACTTTTCGATCGATGGGTGTAAGGCATAGAGTATTAACGCTCGCATCACCTGGCACGCAAAGGGAGAATAGCGTTTAGAATGTGCCATGCGAGTGGCGGCTCAGGTTGGAATGGCGATGTAGGCAGTACCTTGCGCGCAATGGAAGATATATCGCATATTGAAAAATACGAGAGCTGTCTCGATGGCTACGGCTTCAGACTGAGCAAGCCATCAGTATTATGACCTGATTCTTTTCAGCTCGAGGCGATCTATTAGCTTCTTCTCATCTGCTTCGTCGCTTTGAAGAGCTCAGGTGGAACCGTCCTTTTGACGTTGGCATAGTTTTAGATCACTCAACGGCGACTTATGACTCTCACGTGGAATTACTCCTGAGGTGGAATCAAGGAAATCGTCGCGTGAATACCCGCTCAAAGGGATAGCCGTTTTCACGAGATTTGGCTCCGGCGGCGGATTGCCAAGAGGGACATTTCTTTGTGGATCCCATTGAGCCATCTGGAGCCTCTGAAGTCAGCGCTTCCGAGGCCAGAGCAATATCCATCAAGGTTTCATCATTCACCTAGAGATAGTCCTAGATCTACGTGCGATGAAGCCCTTGGCTGTTTAGGGCGTCCAAGGGATTCCAGGCGTGCCCATATCGCGACAATCCAGAGAGCTAATCGACGCAGGACAGCGGATGCGCAACCGCCGAATTTTCCTGGATACGTCGTGATCATATCCGCACCAAGTTGCCAATATTCTAGATCTCCGGCCCTAGCAGATTGATTCGGTGTCGCATGGTTGAATAGTATAGCTAAGCTGCATCACAGGCCGCAAGGTTGGTGTGTAAGAGAGCCCAGTGATCAGGGCTTATTTGGGCCGTCGGTGAATGGCTGTGTTAGGGGGGGGGATCTTGGCAACATTTTTAGAATAACGCCGAACGGACCAATAGTCACCGAGTACATGCCTTATCGGGCACAGGCAACAAAGTTCGGTACAACCAGCAGTGCCATCATGAATGCAGGTATACAAGATCACATAAATCGACAGCGCGCAAGATTTCACATTGGCAAGGACAGTGTTGGGAAAAGCGGCCCGATACATGGGCAGCCTGACATGACCTGGTTAAGCCTTGACTATTGATTAACACTTCCAGATCACATTCGCAGAGACTTACACCTGCGAAAGGAGATTCTCTGGGAAGATCTGATAGTGCACCACTGAAGCCGAGCTCTCCGCCGCAAAGGATAGAGTGATCCGTCTCTATAGATCCATGACCACGGTTGGATACATAGATGGCAAAGCCATTCAACTGATGATTGGACGTGGAGAATTGTTCTCTATGGAACCAAATTCTAGCAACCCGCTTAAACGACAAGCTGCGCGGGCACAAACGGAAGCGAGCGTAGTTTTTGTGCTCGAACGGAGCGCCTTGGTTTAGCGTATTAACTATCGTTATCCAGATTTCGACTGTAAAGGGATGGCAAGTTATCGAGACGCTAGTTACGCTTAACGTACAGTAGCCTCGCACTCTCAATATACTTCCTTAGACTCTCTTTTGACGTATGTTCGGATATTCTTCTAGACTCATTTCTGCTGGGAGTATTTGAAACTTGAGAAATACGCCCAAAACTGAACAAGTAAAACGGCAGATGTATTTGTACGGATTCTTTATCTTTCTTCAACATTTTCTCTGGAACAAGAAAATCAGCTGAGATGACGATACCATACTTGGAGATGTTGATCTTTTGTTTCGTTACTACATCGACACAGATCACCTGAGTAGCCCCGGCTCCTCACATGGTTTTCGTAAAGTACTTCCACTTCTTAAATATTCAAATGATTTATATCATCTTGGGCTTTTCTGTCTAAAGCTTGCAGAACAAGCTTGCAGAACAATGCTTGCAGAACAAGCTTGCAGAACAAGCACTGTAACTAAAGAAACATCATTTTCTGAATGCTCTCATGATATTTCTTTAAAGCGCTAACTTGTTTATTGGGCGGTTCTGAGAACAACCTGCAGGCGCTCGCTGCTTTGTGAACCTGCTCATGGGAAGGCGCTCTTGGTCAGAATCAAGTAGCGCGTTCTAGATCCTTAGGATCCGCAGCACAATCCGTCGCGGTTCTCTGGTCGAGAACACATGTTTCAATTGCTACATAAATCTGGGGGCTGCTCACGCCCAGGGGCCTCTGTTCGCACATGCCGGTGTAGATCCTCGGTGGTGCTCACATCCTGATGGCCGCAACTCCTGAGTCGTACGGATGTCCTGGCCCCCGTTCCAGAAGAGAGTTGGCAAGGAGTGGCGAGGTAGGCAGCTGGGTTTGCTCACGCCAGCATTAGCACACGCCCTGTTTCACGGCTCGCTGCACACATTGAGATATGTCCTTCCCTGGGCCCTGTTGGTGCGATCAGCGCAGCGTTTCTGCATGGGGAAACACCCACTGCAGGCAGCTGCAGATCCTACTGGTGCAACCGCGAATCTCTAATTAGATGCTGCGAAGATTTCGGCATCTGGCTCTGTGGGCAGCAATGTGAGCCGATTTCCGCTTGCGTCCGAACAACAGTTTCCGAAGCTCGAAGTAAGATTTTCACCGTAATCTAGCGCCTCCTCAGCCGAAGGCCACTGCCATAAAGACCCACCCAATGCCGGCACTCCTTCTGCGCTGACGGCACGCTTTCACTCCCCATCGCTGAGCAACTGGATGCAGCTTCAGCATTACCGCGTTGCAAGCGGCTCCCTACGCTGCGGAGGGTTGTCGCTCGCTGTGCGTTGACCCCTTGCTGCTGACGGTCCTCAGGGCCGGCCCGAGGTGGGAGAGCTGCATCATCAGCGCTCGGCTGGAAGGGCGGCGCGGTTTTGCTGCGGCTCGATTTCAACGAAAACACATCGGCCAGTCGACGCGCTCTAGCTGGCGGGCGAATCCGCGCCATACGGCCGATCCTTTAGCCATCTACCCGAATACGACGGCGCTGCGTGAAGCGGTTGCTGGCCAAGCTGGGATTGCCGGCCCTCAGCCTGGCACATCGGTTCAGGCGTCGATGCGGCGATTCCGCTGTCTCTTTCATGCCTTCGGAGCTGCGGGCAACGGTTATGCTCACACCTAGCCCACCTTCGGTACTACAGCCCTGCGCCCAGATGCAGGGCATGTCATCGAAACGATCCGTACCTGGGAGCGATTTCAGCTATCCCCTGGGGGCGATCCCACCGCCCTGTTCAGCGGCCCAGCCCCGCGCTGTTTGCTGCTTCTGCAGTCCCAAAACCGACCGCAACTCGCTGTTGAAGACCTGGACTGGCTGCTGCGCACGGACGCTGGTGGTGGGTGGATGAGCTCTACTCAGCGCTTCACGGCAGACAGGCGTGCTCAGCGCGACTTCAGCGCACACAAGCTGCTGGTGCTGGCTCCTGGCCATAACGGCGGCTTGGCCGGTTGCGTATCGGTTTTTGCGATCGAGCGAAAAGGAGGTGGTGGATCGCCTCAGCGTGTCACGGCCCTATGACTCAACAGCTTTGCGGTCACGGCCTCCCGGCCGGCTTTGGCGGATAGGCCTTCGATGCCTACGTGGCCGAGTGGTTGCGCTCTCCGTTAGTTGGCTGCTGGAGCAGCTGCGGGGCGGGGCCGTTGCGTCACACGCGCCGCCCGGTTGGCACTACTGCTGAGTTTCTGGCCAGCGTACCGCTGCAGGCGGTGGAGGCGGACTTTTTGGGCCCGGGGGCGCGACAGGCATTCTGGGTGCGCTAATGGCGGCAAGCCCTGATCGATGGCATATTGCGCGTCAACGCATCGCACCAAAAGGAGCAAATGGAGCATTTCTGAGACGGCCTACGCCGAATTGAGAACCTAGGTTTTCTCCTTGAAACAGCTTATCGGTCCAGCTTGTCATAACAACATGAAGCTATCTGGACCTGGGCATTCGGTCAATTCCAAAGCAGAGAAGTGGGGGGTGGTTTGAGAATTGAACAGACAGAAAGTGGACGCATGGGTTTGAAAGGTTCGTTCAGCCCGGGGTCAGGCCTTCTTATTGGGTTATGCGGTGATCGCTTATCGTTTCATCTACCGAATCCACTAGTATTTCGATCAACTGGTCTTCGGATTAGGATTTGATGGTATCTGCATGAAACGCATTGGCGCTGGCCTTGGCAGGGTGGTCAGGGGCTTGGCACACATGGGCGTCCTGCGTGTCTGAGGAAGCAATGATCAGGATTGATTTGCATCTCCGGTGCAGCATTGCGCACTCGTTGGCGCCATCTATTGGCGTGGTGAACTGGATGATCTCGAGACTTCATGCAGAGACCTGAGTTGGAAAGACATGCTTGTCCTACTTCGACTGGTGTTTTTCCCAGTTCTGGCTGCTGGATGGAAAAGATCTACGCCTTGCT
>Ga0163217_1033540_pt1 | contig 10713 bp, 14 predicted proteins | sample SynspAceP_FD_185933 | JGI IMG/M metagenome (GOLD analysis project Ga0163217, IMG submission 185933) | Saline lake microbial communities from Ace Lake in Antarctica - Synechococcus sp. Ace-P (PacBio error correction) | ecosystem: Environmental > Aquatic > Non-marine Saline and Alkaline > Saline ...
TTTAAAAAAAGAAAAAAAAAGGGGAAAGAATACTTATGCCCTTTTTGGAAAGTTTGGGGAAAAACCCAATTTGAAGGGCTAAGCTTGGTCGGGAAGGCAAGGGAATAGAGGGTGGCGTTATGTCCCCAAAACCAGCGTCCGAAGTTCCCGTCCCCCGAAAGAACTTGATAGTAAATAGGAACAAGCACTTTCTTCGAGCCCAAATAAGGGCAAATAGCGGGACCTTGAAAACTATGAGGAAGCGCCGACTTTTTGGGACGAAAATTTGGCAGGCAAGATGAAGAACGGAGTGCCCGTGTAAAGAAATCAAGAACACACAGGATACAGGGCATCCCTTTTTGAAAGCGGTTGGGGCCTTATGACCCGCGGAACGCCCTTTACCTTTTAGGCGACAACGACGCTTGGCGCGACGGGCAGCAGACGCAAGGGTGCAAGTTTTCCTACCGCTGAAAAAGGTCAATCATCGCCACTTGCGCTCCGACACTTCTGGGCGTTTTGAATTATATCGAAGGCCGGCTTGGCCGGGCGCGAACCCGACGGAATAAGTGCTTTTTTTTCGACGCCGCAAACCTACCAACGCGGGGCACGAATGACGGCCTTTGGCATGACCAAGCGCAAACGGCAAATGTCGGCGCCAATGTGAATGTACTTGCGGGCGGTGACTGAACGCGGGGACGGATACGGGTCTGTCTGGTGGGCAAACCATGATTTCCACGTCTCCCGGCGCGCCCTTTGGCATCACGCTGGAAGAAACACCGACAATATCCGCAAAGTCGATCGACGCATACTGTGTGGCCCCAAAGGACGCGAGGCGTTGTTTTGATGCCGAGTCATTTCTTTGACGCTTACCGCGCCCAACCCGATTAACACACTGACCGCTATCAAGGCGCTATGACGGGGGCGCGCGACTGGATTGTGCTTTGCGACACCACACATGGCGGCCACCAATGCCAGCCCGAGGTCGGCGCATCACGGGCGAGGTCATTCGCCGGCAGGCATTCCCCGGCGATCGTCTGGGGCATCCAACCCATAATGACACCGAAAAATGCGGTCGGCCTGTTTCGCTGGCCGCCCGTTGATGCAGGTGCGCGGCAGAATACAGGGGACGTTTGAACGGTCCTGGGTGAACGCTGCGGCAACGACCAACCTGACCACGCGCTGATCCGATCCTACTGCTGAAAGAACCCTATACCAGCCGCTTTGACACGGGATCCCCTTGGGCGGCTTTGGCCAACCTGAACGCAGTCAGCCGCGCGCTGGACGAGATTATTGAACGCGTGCCCGCTAAAACAAGCGGCTTTGCTCGGGTCGTCCGGCCTTTGCGCAATAAAAGCGGGGCCTGCCAATGCCAGTGCAATCCCCTGAAGGACCGTCCACCTACGAGCATATCGGATCCCGGCTGTAGTCGTGCAATACGCGCATCATTTCCCATGTCGAACCAGGCTGCCAGTCAACCTGCGGGCCGCCGACTTGAAGCCGCAGGGCTGCCATCACCAAGGGAGACCCGCTTGGGGCAGATCCTGGACGAGGTGAAAGCGCGCGAGGCCGAAGGCCTAAGCTTATGGACACCGCGCAGGCGAGCTTTTGAAGCTGCTGGCGCGCAAAGCCTTGGGGGCACAGATGCCGGACCTGTTTCGAGGTCAAACGCTAACGCGTCACCGTCGAGCGGCCGCAAAAACAAATACAGACCAGATTGGTCAGTCCCAGCCTGTCAGAGGCCGTGTCGTTGTGAAGTCGACGGCCCCGAAAGAACGTCTTGTCGGTGAGCGAAAGCATGGGACCACAGAGGGCTGTGATTCGCGGACGCCGTCAATGCGCTGAGCAAGGCGTTGGTCAAAGTCTGGGGCAGTATTCTGCGTTGCTTGAAGACATGCATCTGGTCGGATTTCAAGGTGCGGATCACCCAAGGCGGCAACCGAAGCGGTGACCGCGTTATCAATCGACAGCGAAGACGGGCAGGGCGACGCCTGGTCTCCCACCACGGTGGGCCGTGTCGGCAAATATCGTTGGATGCTCACATTCGAAGCGCTGCTGGACGCGATCCGCTGGAAGCTGAAATTCCGGGCGTAAAGGGTAAGACCATTTGATGGAGTTTGAATGCCGATCTGAACGGCCTTGCGCGGGATACTCGAGGCGGCCGATCGCTGCCGGTTTTTCGCGCCAGCATGGCCGCAAACCTGTCGCGGCGCGGGCGCGTGCTGTTCCCGCTTTATGCATTTAACATCGAAGTGGCGCCGGGGCCCCGTGGGTGACGCAGGAAACCATATGCGCAGAGACTTGCGGTCTGCAATGGTTGGCGCGACGTCTGTGAACGAGATCGCAAAGCGCGCTCGTGCGGCGGCACGAGGTGCGAACGCCCTGGCGTTGGCCATCGCGCCCGAGGATGCGGGTGCTGGCTGGATAATGCTGGCTGCGGGCGCGGCGGTGGGAATATCTTAGCTCGCGACGCCTTTGAGGATACCGTTGGCATTTCGACGCCTATCATTGACACAGACCACTGAGGCAATCTGATGTGGGTGGCAGCCGCCGTCTGGGGTCGGCGGATCGAGGCGACGGTGCGGGATGCGGCTATGGCGCGGGGGTGGCTGTGCATGGCTGCAATGCAATCCGCAGCTGGTTTCGAGCAGGGGCGCGTGCCGCTGTTTTGGACGGCAACCGAAGCAGGCGTGTGGCGCTGGCGGAAACGGCGCGGGCAGGCGGTTTTTTGCAGCGGGCAGCGGCGAAATCGCAACAGAATCTCCAAGGCCGGCGCGTCCGCGAATGTATGCGTGGGGGCTGGCTGACAAAGTGCTCAGCGCGGCGAGGAAATCTCCCGCACGCGTTAGCGCGGGGGGAATTGCCCGCCGATGAATGATTTCCCGCTGTCATGGCGGTGCGCCTGTTCGGGCCGCTGGTAGCTTTCTAGAACCCGCTCGCTGCGCTGGCGCAGCAATCGCCAGATCATGACCCGCCCGCTAGAACGCAGCAAACGGGATCATCGGCGATGTTGACGGCGGCCCCAGCCTTCGACGGGTTGCCGCCGAACAGCTTCCATCAGCCCGCCGCTGGACAGCGTGCGAAGGTTTACGCCGCCAAACACCAGCAGATCGTTTCAGCCCCTGGCCATCCGCCACGTTCATGGGGCCTCGTGCGCACCGTGCCAACATGGATGTCGCGCCGATAAAACCAAAGTTTCCAACCGGATGCCAAGCAGGAGCAGAGCGATGTAGAAGTTTGTTTCAGGTCAACCCCCTGCAGGGCGACCATACCGGCCCCCGCGAGATCACGATTCCCGATCCCAAGAATTTTTCGACCCCGGAATTTCGCAATCAGGTTGACCGGTGAAAAATGACGGCGCATACATGGCAAGCACGTGGCCCGGTCACCAACGTGGGATGCATCGACGATGTCATAGCCGAAGCCCACAACGCCCAGCGGGGTCGACGTCATCGACGAGGGGTTACAGCGCATAGGAACACCATGCCGCAGATCACTGCGAGCCGGCGATGCGCGGGTTTTTCAAAAGCTTCCATCCGGCTGCGGGCCTTGGGGGGCATCCACGGCAGGCACGGGTGGTTTGGGGGATGTTTTGAAGAAAGGCGAAAAAGCCACCAATGCCGCACAGCGTTCAGCGGCAATCGCGCCAGATAGACCGGATAAACAAGCGCATGACGGTCGCCGTCACCGTTCGCGGCCGGTCAAGAAAGCCTAACCCAGCTGCGAGCCCGATGATGGCCGAAGAATCAAACCCGCGCGCCATAACAATAGGAAATCGCTTGGGCCGGAAAACGCGTCAGAGGCGGGTGTCCGTGGCGGCGAAGCGGAAAAGCCTTGGGAGCTTCATGTAGATGCCGATCAGATACTGCCCAGCAGGAAGATCATGAAAGCTTTGCACGTCAGCGCATATGCGCAAGTGGCGGCCTGCCCGTCATAAATACCGCCAACCGCGCCCGTAACGAACCCGCACGGCGGCCCAAAGCGCTGCATCACAGTTGGACAGCCAAGGTGCCGTGGTCATTCGACCCCGAACACCGATCATCGAGATTCGGCAGCGTGGGGCAAAGGCAAGACTTGGGCGACAACTGCTGCCCGCCAATCCGCACGACAAAATACATTGGCATCTGGCCTGCCAAGAAAGGCCTGCGCGGTCACCAGCACGGCCAACGTTGCGCTGGCGCGGGTGTCATGCAATCCTGTCATAGGTGAATGCGTAAGCCGGGCTTTTGGGGGCTTGCAAGGGCCTTGCCGTCCGGCGGCGGGCTCGTCGTATGGTCGCGCCATGAACCAGAGCCCGAATATCTGCTTGATCAGCAGGCAGTCGCTGAGGCGCTGAGAAATTGCTTGCTGCCCATGGCGGCGGCGGGCGTGGTCTGCAGGGCGGTTTGCGACGGGCGGAGCGGAGCTTTTTGGCCCGCTGCCCGTACCTTGTGAAATCGATGGTCCACCAGCGCGATGTGGATGAGGTTGAGGCCTATCTTCGCGGTGCCATAAATTTTACCGCCGTTCTGGCACGCGGGGCACGGGTTTTTCGACGCTGATAATATCCCAGATCGGCTTTCCGCCGCAAGCGGCCACAGCTGAACACTGCCCTAATGTGCGAATAAGTGCGGCCCTCGTGGATATTCACCGTTCGCCAGCGGGGAGCGGGCCTGCGTCAGTGGCCGAGCCGCGCTGATGATCCGTCGAGCGCGCGTCTTTTTTGCCGCGACCCGGGCGGGGGACGTTAGACCAGTACCACCCTTCTCAGGTGCGCGGCTGTATCTGCGTCAAACCAACGCACAAGGCGGCGATCCGCGCTGCCACCCTTTGCCGAGCGTCTTTTGGTCAGCCGCCGTTTACGCGGGCAGCCACGAAGCAAATTGTTTCGCCGTTGCAGATCGACCGCCTGGTCCTTGCGCAATGTCGGAGGGCGCGCCAAGCCGCCCCTAAACTGGATGCGGCGCTTGACCTTAAGGGCTGCGGGGTGAATCGCACATTTGATCGCCCGTCGACGCCGCAAAGGCGCTCAGGTCCTGCAATGGGGCATGAGGCGGGATGACGTGGGAATCGAAAACATTGCCGCAAAGGGGCCGGGCATATGAAGCATTTGGCCGACATCACTGCGACGCCGATGTCGGCCGAAGGGTGCGCGCGTGGGCCTGGCAAGCAACAGGTGCGCAATTCGCGATCGGCTGGTTCGCCCACTGGCGCGCTTTCCGCTGCGGGCTGCGCAGTGACGGCTTTGACGGCGCTGGAACTCGGGGCGATCATCCTGGATGGTACGAGAGAGTCTCCGGAGTCGCGTCGGGCTCCACGATAGGGATGGGACGCGCGGGGGCTGACCCATGAGGCGGCGCATTATTGCTGCGGGCGAAGACGGTTCCTGCGCAAATGCGGGCCTGACCGGCAGAAAAATTCGCTATGCGCTGGCGCTGGCAGAAGCGGGGATCGACTATCCCGCGTTGGCACGATGCGACCGGACGCCCCTGGTGATTGAAACCTCTGTCACGCGCTGCCTGCGTGGGCGGTGGTCTAACAGATGTTTGTTGTATGTATCCTGTATATATTGGCTGCTGTTTGCGGTAACGCAAGCACGCCGATATCCTGCCCAAGGCGATCTGGCCCTGCTAGAGGCCGGCAAAAATCTGTTTTGATCTGCCAGAGCCGACCAAAAGCCAAACACTTTGCATCAATGGGCGGCAAGGATTGCGTCGGCCATGGCGATCGGTTGCAGCCCGCATCTTGTTTTCGTACTACCGCGTGGCAAAACAAACGGAAGGGATTTCCATGACACGAGTGCTAAACGCAGAGCGCCGCGAACCGGTCTCGGGGAAACGCGGTCTGCCGTCGTGGTTCCTGCATGGCTATGGCGCCGAAATGGTGCCGATCATGCTGGGGCTTGCCGCCCGTTTGGCTGAAAGCAGTCTTGCCCCGCATACACTGTTCGGAGCCGCCGATGCCGTCCCGAAGACCTGCGCTGGCGCGCCATGGGATTCCAGTGGGTTTTCGCCGATCCGTGGATCGGAACAATTCGTCGGAAGAGGAAGCAGACGCGCATGATGCAGGCAGTCGACTGACCTGAATGCCTTTCTCGACGCGCTGCATGGTGGACGAAAGACCTGCTGCCCGAACAGGTTGTTGCTGTTTGGCTTTTCCAATGGGACAATGCTGGCGCTTCATGTCGGCACCGCGGCGCGGAGGATGCAGTGGCTGGCGTTGTAGCATTCGTCGGGTCGCTTGCTGTCACCCTGAAGCTGAAAGGACGAAATCGTTCGTAGCCCTCCGGTGCTGCTGGTGCATGGTGATGGCGGATGATTGGTCGTCCCACCAGCAGTCCTTGCCCCAAGCCCGCAGAGACGCTGCAAGAAGCGGCTGGACGGATGTCTTTTGCCCATATAATGAGGTACAGGCCACGGGTCGCCCCCGAGGGCTGAGCGTGGCGCTTGCCTTTTATGCGCAGACAAACTGGGTCTTTGACCTGACCCCCTGCGGCGGCCTCGTCTGTGCGCAGGGGGACCCCTGCGACGCAAGCCCCTTTGCCGTCACAATGCCTGTTACGTTTATCCGCCCTAATCCTTTGCTTGCGACACTCTTGTAGCCGTTTTTGCGACTTGTTCAGGGCAGGACCGCAAACACGAGATACTAGTCGAAAGCATCACGGGGGCTGTCTCGCTGGACCGGACGCGGAACGCAAGGGGCTATCGAACAAGGACGGCGAACTTTAGGACCTGAATTACGCGAAGCCCGGCAGGGCTGAAAAACAAACCGGCCCTTGTCTGAATGCGGACCTATAGACCCTTCGTTCCTTATTACCCGCTGTCGCTTTGGCTTGGCTAAAGAAGCCGTCAAAAGCCCAATGGCTGGATCGGGTGGATATCGTCGCCGGTATGACGATTATGTTCACAGCCCGTCGATGCAAATTCGCATGGGCCCGTTCCGGTGGTTGTTACTCAAAGTATTTTGTCAACCTCAAAAAGCGCGGTGGCCTTCACGCGCTTTAATTTATTTCTGAGGGATGAATTTTGCTGCCAGTACTGCGGCGGCGCGCGGGGATCTGACCGTTTGCCATCACGTGGTGCCAACGGCGGCGGCAGGCGGATCACCAGCTGGCAAAATGTGTCGCGGCCTGTAGCCCCTGTAATCTGAAAAAAAGGATCACAAAGGCTGCACCTGAACCGGGTTCCAGCTGCGCAAGCCACCGCGCCAGCCGGGGCCGAAAGACGCTGCGTAACCATGGGCCAGAAATTCCCGCCTAATCACCTGCAACGAAGCTGGATGGATTTTTCTGTAATTGGGAACGCCTGAGCTCCAAGCCTGAGGCGTAGAAACTCTGTTTTCCAGGATCCTCCAGAGATTTGAATGCGCGCCCGTAGGGCGCGCGGATGGGAACTCTTTTGCCAATGTTCTAATTAATAAATAGAGTGATTTAATTATTGACTTGCCTGCCGCGCTTGTTTGCGGAATTTACTGCGGGTAAGCTACGCAAGATGTCAAAAAGGGGAGGTCGGTTTGCAGGACAATCCAATCGCAGCGCCGACCGACCGACCGCGCGGGTCAAACAAAGCGGGATTGCCGAAGCCTAATAACGAAAGGCTTTGTTCTGTCTCTGTTGCGCCGTAACGGGCCAACACCCAAGGCCGAAGTCGCCCGCGCGACGGGGCTCTCTGCGCAAAATCTGTCTCGGCATCATGCGCGGCGCATCGAAGCGACGGCCAATGCGAAAACCGGGTGTGCGGGTAAAAGGCAGGGTAGGGCATGCCTCTGTTTTCCAATCGGCTAACGACCCCAACGGGTGGCCATTCTTCGCTTGGACTGTAAGGTCGGCGCGGCGTAGGACGTAGAAGGCTGATCCTCAACACCGATTTTCGCGGGGAGGTGCTGCGCCACAAGCAGCGTAGGTTTAGCCCATGCCGACGCCGAGCGCGGTTATGGGATTCAACTGAGCGGGCGGATTAGAAAAAATGCGCGCACACTGCTATCCGCACACAGCGCAAAGGCGGACGGGCGGGATTGGGGCGTCGCGCTGCCGTTTAACAATGTGGGCCATGGGACGTCGCAAAACCAAAAAGCCTCGGTGCGGTGGCGGGAACCTTCGATTATCGTGGCGGCGTTTGGCTAAAGTTTGTTGAGGCCCAATCTACCTATCAATGACGCTTGCGGGCCTGCGGGGCGGAAGCTGGTGTTCGATGCTCAGCGCTAAACCGCGCGAGTTCTTTAGCTTTTTATATCGGTTATTTTGTCCGGCGGTGGACTGGTGCTCGACAACAGAGCTTTATAGCGCGGCCAAAAGCGGTGGACGCAGGGGCGCTTGGCTTCCATGGCCGGTCGCGGGTTCGGGTAGCATCCGGACAGCAGCTCGTTGATGTCGCGTCCTCCTTTTCCACGCTGGAGGCGATGCTGCATGATGCTGGCTAGAGCGAACAGCCAATGGCTGGAACGATCCCGGCGGCGTGGCGGTTCCACGAGCATTCGGGATAGTTGGGCTGGATGCGGCGCCAAGGCATTGGCTCAAGGCGATCCGTGCCGCGGCCTGGTCTGATCCGATTCGACACGCGTGATGATCGATGGCTCGCTGCCCGAAAGAGACCGTGCCGCACCGTGGTTGTGGCGTGACCCGGCGCGCCGCTCTAGACGTCCAGCGTTGCCCGGTGTGGAATACTCCCCGAAGTGGCGCCGAAGGTACCATCGGTGCCGACGCGCGTGCGGCTTTGGTGCGGCGAGCTAACCGCTCCTGGACCGTTTCCTCGTCGACCGAGCACGCCATTTTTGCCAGGTAAAGATGATCCTCTTGCTGCGGCGCAAGCTCTGATCGATATGAATCCCCGACAACCATGCCTCCGGTCACTTTACGGTTTCGTGGCCGCATGCGGGAGGGGCGGTTTTTTAATTTACATCATCGGCTTTGGGGCGGCTCGGGGCGCAGGTGGGGAATGCTCTCGGGTCCCTTATCTTCGACAGGTTTCGGGCCAGCCATTGGGTCAATGGCCTCAGGAGAGCCACTGTAGATGTGTCCGGCATCTTATCGTCCTCGCGACCGACGCGACGGACACTTGCCGTTTGTACGGCTGAATCGCGGCCACGCGCCTTGATTTCTATGACGAGGAAAGCTCGGCGGGCGCAATGAAATCACGGCGGACGAACGCCCGCGCTTTCGGATGAGCGTTTCGGCCTCTAATTTCGGCGGGCCATCAGCCTGGCAGATAGAGAAGAAAGAGATAGACGGCTGTTCTGGCGCGCAATGCCGACGGGCGTGCGGTGAATAGATCGACCCCATATGCCGCCGCTCGGTTTCATCAAGGATAATAGCCGCGTTACGCGCGCGGCTCGCGATCATCTGCTGGCGCTGGCGGACTTTGTCAAAGTCTCGGACGAGGATCTTAACTGGATCACCCCGCGCCGCTTCGCGCTCCGAGATAAGGTGGCAGATCTTCTGATAAGGGAGCCGTCGTCGTCAATCCTACACGCGGAAGCGAGGGGGGCCACAAGGCCTATTTAGGCGGATGGCGCAGAAGTGCAAGTGGCCGCTTGAAAACGGAAGTTGTCGATACGGTCGGGGCGGGGATACGTTCAAACGGCAGGTTGTTCCTGGCAAAAATGTCCAGAGTTCGGGCAGTTTTGCAGCAAAGACGGGAACGCTGAGACGCTCACGCCTGAGCGTGCTTAGCAAAAACATTGGCCTACTGGCGGCGCCAGGTCGCCGCGTTTGACTGTTTTCGCGTGCCGGTGCCAATGCCGCCGTGGATCGAAGAGATGAGACAGGGGTCCCGCAATGACCTCTCGCGCTCCGCTCAGGATCAGGTCGTCGCGATTAAACAGTTAGCCGCGCATGCGCGTAGGGGCGGTGTCGGCAATCCCACTGTGCGGCCGTTTCTGCGCGCAAGGCTCAGCGCTCTTTGCGGTCCGGCGAACCTTTCCCTATATTGACCCGAGTTTACGCGCCGCAGCGTTTTGTTAGCGAGGGTCAGATGGGTGAGAAAAGAATCCGTAACATGGAGGAATTTGCCGCCGGTCAGTGGATCTTCTCGGCCACGCTATCAAGTATTTCAACGACCTTGACAGTGTAAGGCGCACCACCCGCGAACGGAAATCGAAGCGGCGCTAAGCCAGTATGACTAACCGCCAATGTCTATGCGTAAACCAAAATAGCCGCAAGAACGGCCAACATCGGCATCGTCGTGCCCAACCTCGCTGACCTTTCTTTTCCTGAGATCGGGGCGGAGTAGAACTTGCCTGTTTATGGCAAGGGGCTTATAGCCCCATATTGCTCAGCTCGCCACGGCAACCCGCGGCACAGGAGCGGCTAATGCTGGAATCCCTGAGGGCAACTTAAACGGCGGGCGTTTTGCCTGCAGGTCCGTTTGGCAAGCCTCTGACAGGAGCAGCGATATTGAACCGCTTAGGGCAAGACGTCCGCGTTAGTGACCTTTGATGCCAAATATCGAAGGGGTCTTGGCGAGGCGTTCGTCGAAACCGACAATTTTCAAATGTGTCCCGATCTGATGGTTGAAATACTGTGTCGCAGCGGGCGAGGCCACCAGGGTGTTTTTTTTTCGAATGAAGACGGCCAAGCAACCCCAACGCCAAAACAAACGTCGTCAGGCCTATCTGGAGGCATGGCGCGTCCCCACGGGGTATTGCGCCAACATATCCATCAGGTGCTGGCGAGGGGTGGAAAGTTTGAAGAGATTTGGCGGCCACCGAAGGCGGGAAACTGATGGCAGCCGGGGGCGTTTCGAGAACGGATACGGTGCTATG
>Ga0163217_1046519_pt1 | contig 10713 bp, 9 predicted proteins | sample SynspAceP_FD_185933 | JGI IMG/M metagenome (GOLD analysis project Ga0163217, IMG submission 185933) | Saline lake microbial communities from Ace Lake in Antarctica - Synechococcus sp. Ace-P (PacBio error correction) | ecosystem: Environmental > Aquatic > Non-marine Saline and Alkaline > Saline ...
AGAGAGAGATGTATTATTGCAAAGGCAAGCGAAATCTGGTGTCGAAACATTCACACAATCAGCTTCTTTCTAGAGGGATTTTTTTACTATCCTTCTTTCTGAGCCTTTTCTCCACTTCCTTTTTTTGAAATCCTGGCAACAAACAATCCACGCCGTAAAAAAATTAAATGCCCCTTTTTTATGAACCCTTTTTACCAAACTGAGCGACCGAAGCGAAATATCTCGAAGATCCCCGGGCCATTATGGTGCCAGGAAAACCCACGAAACAAAAAATCTAACCTGCCTTTACCTTAATTAGCTTCTTCAGCTTTCAACAGCATTATTGCCCAAAGAACTTTAGGTAAGAAGCTTTGTTACTTCCTTCCATTCTTCTGTGGTCGGAATAGTTCTTTGACTTTTTTAAAATTCCACCCATTTCCAGGGTTGGGTTCCGTAGGTATCATGGTTGATATCTGGCCTGCATCGAAGTGATACTCTTTTATCGAAAAATTGCACCTTCATCAGTCTTCAAAGTTTCAATAAGCGACTGCTTATCCATCTCCCCTTTTGGAGATATTTTTTCCTTCAAGATAATTGAAGTGTCTCATCAGGAGTCGATCAAGCCCCACGCCACCATTTAATAGACATATTGCAAAAGTATTCTTTGCTTCCATCGTGACTTCGGAATGCTGAATCAGCAATATTCTACAAATATCCCGTAGCTCCCGAAGCAGTGATTTTGCAATGATATAAAGGATAATATCCTTAGACGATTACATCTGTCAAGATCCAATATACGTAATTCATTTTTTTAGCCTTAGACTGCATAATGCAGCTGCTCGCCAAACATTGACTCAGATGGTTAACGATTCCAAATCAATGCGTCCAAATGACCGTGGGTTAGAATATGACTATCCCCACAACTATGGTCTAACTGGCTGACGTAATACCAACTCCGGTCCGATCGGGAGATATCCTGAGAGCTGAGCCAAGTCTGAAGTCGATCATAGTTTGGAGGCAATTGTCTCGGAGCTTCCTGCACTTGCATCCGCGAGATTAGATTTTGATCGTCAGCTCTGATTAATGGTAGGCCACATTGATGGATCCGGTTGTGGCATCGGTAACGCTGCTGGATTTTCACGTCGATTCTCGGGTAATCTTAGATTTAGCAAATGCTACTGGGGAGGTTACTGTCATGGATAAGTGCTTATCGATGAAACACATCTGGGGCTGCCAGTCACGGATTTCACACGTGGCGCATCCCAGATTTAAATCAAATAAGTTGATTTTCCATAATTAGGGCAGTCGTATAGTTTTGACTGATCTGTTATAAAGTGGTCGATAATGCTGAAGAAGCGAAGACAATATGAGGTAAGGGAAGCAAAGCAAATAAGGCTTGTCTCTTTGATCAATTTCATATGGTACGTTTGCGACGTATCGATCCGTGAGTGAGTGGCATTGGATCAAAAATTTTCAAGTTCACGGAGTTTAGCAAGTTTTCGATGGCTTTTAGTACTTGCAATTACAGGCCTTTCCATGAGCAGATGCAGTCATGATTCATCTCCGATTTTTCAAGTGACTTTAAACTCTCAATTGTTCCATTGGAAGAATAGGCACATTTTAATCATATAGAATTCGAATAGTCCATATTTGCCTACAAACATGAAAGGTCTTTTCGAGCTAATGTCGCGCTTGCTGATCAGGCCAAGCAAGTAAGGCTTCATAGCACTTCCCCGCAATTCTTCTCTTCTAATATTCTGCCCCAAAGCATCTAATAAGTTGGGATTGCTTTAAAGCAGCCTTCCAGAAATCTGGAGTTATACGATGGTAGAATTCGCTAACTCCAAATCTTTCGGGTCGATGATCTCATAATTTCTCGGTGCTTTCAATACCCGTCTGATGGATTCCTGAGATGCGCAGGCATTTCTACGACAATGCTTATTATGGCTGGACGGGCCAGATGTTCTAGTTTGGAAACCAATCGACTGGTCTTGTAAATATTATCGGAGTGACAAATATCCGTATTGGACCTCATTGATTTCAATGACATTTGATATCCATTACATTCTTCCATAGAGTATTGCCGGGCTCGTTCTCCGATACGCTATTAATCGTCATTCAACTTGAAGTGCGCATGCTGTATACTGATAAGCGGTAATTAGGCAGTAGCCATATCAGGAATCATTGTGACTAATGGGTCGCATAATCGCTTTATGATATTTGGAACTCTGTTTTTTTAAGCATTCGCTATAAAATTCCCCATACTCTCTGAAGGCAATACCGTCGTATCTGGGTATTGACAATGTCGCTCCTGCTTTGGATCACTCTTCAATAATTTTAGCAAGGAATAATGCTCTGCACGACCTGCATCCTCCGCATAAAACTCTATGTCATGCGACGAATCTTCTGGAAACTTCACAGCAAGCCACCACCACGAGCGATTAATATCCTCCAGGCGTCGAACGGAGTTTATATTATAATATGTATGGAGAAACTCCGATTCCAGTGTGAAATTTCGGGCTTTCTTTTGAAACTTCGAAGGATTGGAGCTGCTACTTCGATATCTTTTTCTTTCTACTGCTCTGAGAGGGCGCAGATAATCGGATTTGAACCAGCTTTTGATTTTAACCACAGAATTGAAATTCCTGGGCTGGAAATTTGGAAATCAGCCAATGATATCGTACTCCTAATTCTCCAAGGCTTTCGCACAGATGATCTTTCTCTTGGGTGTTCAACTGACACCCAGGCAATGTCTCCCATCTGGAGGGTAAGTATTAAATATCCAAAGCTTCTCAACTCATCTTTCTTTTTGGGTTTAGTTTATATATTCTCGTCTCAACTGACGTAACGGTAGCTCCAGCTGCACATTTCCTGACTCTCTCAATTCTTTCATTTGGCTTCAGTTTCTCGCTCTGTAATAAGCTTCGAATTGGATATCATAGATTTTTGAGATCGTACCTGAATTTTACAGATGCATAAAGCGCTTTTCAAAACTGGCTTAGTTGCTCTCTGATGGTCCACAGTCCGTGCTTCCCGCTGAGGCGGTAGTCGAGCATTAGCTACACTCAATACATTCCTTTTCTGCTACCAATGGATCAAGGATTGAGTTAATCCTCCACTGTTTCATTAAATGCTTCGGAGGGGTTATGTCCATTTGGCACGTAAGCACTCATATTGTGCGCAATACTTTGAATAGCTTCCATCAAGGTTCCACACGCTTTCCAGTAAATCGGAAGTTACTTCAGGTAAAAATCGGTTTTCAAAACAAATAGACCTGGACCCACACCATACCGACAAATGCAACAACTCGATCCTTAGCTTTACCTGTTCGTCTTGGAAAATGGCATAGCAGAATTAATCCGCGTCTTCTACCACATTCTTCTAGCGATGTACCTGATTCCTTTGGTGCACAAAATAACATATTACATCGCTGGAGGAATAATTTCCTGTTTTAACTTTATTAGTGATCCAAATCCATGAGAAAAGTAAGGCTTTTCTGGAGTCAGGTGTTTTTTTAACCAGTGGCAAAGTGTAATCTGTCAGCATCAAAGTTAAATTGGAGTATTTGTGCTTTTTCGGCATGCTTCTTCCGAATTCGAAGAGCGTCTCACCGGGGAACCAACCATCTGGCAACAGCTTTATTCCCAAGTTTTGGAGCCTTAAGTTGTCCTACGATGACTTGAATCGTTATCTTTAGATATAAGTGCCTGTCCTGGTCCTTGAATCTCCATAACCTAAAACTTGCGATTATTATCCTTGAGGACTTCTAGCCTTTTTTTTCCAAGAATTCCATCTCTGGTTACTACATATTTTCTTCTAATGGCCGAATTTTTAATTTCATTTTTAATTGATTTAATAGGTCTATTCGTTCTTGGAATTTTGGTGTTTTATTATTATTTTTTTCTATTTGACAAGTCCATAGATGTCAAGCATTCGCTTGGCCACAGCCACACGGCTGATCTGCAAATTCAGAAGATCATACCCTTATGAGAATTTCAAGAAGTTTGTTGAGTCTGATCATTTTGTCCGTAGCTCAGACCAAAATCAGGTTCTGCAGTATAATTTTGCATTATGCTGTCTGCTGATTTTTGGGTCCAATCCTCGACCGTAGCGTCTTGGACAGGCTGGAATGTTTTATAGAGTGGCGATTTCTGGATACAGGCAGACTCTCAGCCTGTCGGTGTAAAAGTGCTGTTTGATAGTTACGTCAATTAATGGTTGTCCTCGATCTGATGAGACAATGCTGGGATAAGGTCATTCTGATGGAGTGATTCGATGGTAATGCCTATGGATTCTTAGTCTGCTCTCTGAATGCCGTCAAGGCGTCGATATTGATCCCCCTTCGGGTAAAAATAATGGTGACCGATTAGGAATCCCGATGACATTTTCCGGAATGACGAAAATGGTGTAGGCTTCATAAGTAGGTTTAGTAAGTCTGAGCTTCTTCTACCGACAATCCGGTAGCGATCAATTTGGGAATACTATTTGCTTTTTTCTACTACTGACTTTCCAAAAAGAAGGGGGCCCGTCATGGATAAACATATCTTTCTATCGCTTCTTTAGATAGCTCTTTTCCGATACTGTTTGTGCTTGTTAATGACTGTATGCTTCTGCATTTTTCAAAATCGGGGTTTGTCCCCATTCGGTAAGGAATAGCGTTTCAAAACTTTGCTGCCATTGTTACACATCAAGAAAATTATTATTCAAAAACGATTTTTTAAACGGGAGCCCTTTGTCTGCATGATGGTACCAATTCTTGGATGTCATTTGAATTCCTCCTCCAACCACACAATCACTGTCTGAAAAAATCGTGAGTTGTGCTTCTAAACTGCCGGCAAAGCAAACCCCATCGTCCCCCAATCCACGAAGTAACTTGATCCGAGTCTTTTTATAATTAAAATATCTCCAAGCAATCATCTGGTGTGTCCAACTAGTCACCAAATGCATCATCTGTTTTATATTAGGTTAATCTGATGGATGACTCTCCTCATCGTCAGCTTCTTTCGTATGGCTTCAATCATTATTGATTACAGACGCTTTTTCTCTCTCCAATTCACGGGATCTGGCATCGCATTCCGGATGAGGATTTTTTGGTTAAAGCTTCTGTCAAAAGAGCCAAACTTTCTTTAGAATTTCCAACGACGCCACTCACATTTTACGATTTTATTGAATTAGCTGGAATCAAGTTTAGATGATTACTTAGCTTGCTGCATAGGCTTCAAATCTCCGGTACTCGATCATCAAACGCATTTCCGACAGCGATCAGTACATCGCAATGGTTGGTCAGTAATTTGGGCATAATTAGCCATGCATTCCCAAGTTTTGCCACATAGTTTTGGGTGATCTTGAGACAAAGACAGACCCTAGCAGCGTCGAGGCCGCAGGAATTCCGCTCTTCCAAAAATATTTTAAGCTCTTCCTCGGCAGAACCAACCAACTTGTTCCAAAAGCAGGTATGGCTTTTTTTGCCATTTGATTAGGAATGCAGCTTCTTGGATTACACTTTTTTTCAAGCAGGAATCCTGCGTTTTAATACGAACGGAAACCTTCACATCTGATGTATTAAAAATCCCGAATTCTACTTGCGCTTTTTAGTGATATCAATCAAAACAGGTCCGGCGACGGCTGATTTAGCAATGGTAAAATCTTTTGCTATAGCTGGCGCAATATCCTCCACTTCGCACCTGATATTCCCTTGGTACAAGGCATCGAAAATCCCGAGACGTCCTGTTTCCTGAACATGCATCGGTGGAGTAAGTGAAGCAGCACTGGCCGTAATATCAAACAATGGGTACTATGATCTGCGATCTGCCAGAACCTGGTAATTAGGTTTGTAGCTCGCGGGCCACGAGGTAAGCAATGCAGACTCTACTTACGCGAACTCTTGCATAGCTTGTGCTGCATGAATTGCTCCTTGGCTCATGCCCTTGTTAAGGAAAAATGTCTGACTTGATCATGATAATCATACAAGGCATCATAAACCGGCATATAGCCTCCTGGATACCCAAAATTATATTTGCTTGCTCCGCTTATTAATGAACGTACTACAATATCTGCTCTCTGATTTTTAGATTTTTTCATAATTAGAATTTATCCGTCAACTCTCTGAAGCGTACTTACCAGTTATTGTATTTTTTTAGGGTAACTGAAGCCCTTTATTTCCTTTTGTTTCCATCGTTTTTTACGATCAGCCAAGCCTCATCCGATACTGCTAGCAGAAAGCTCCATCGAATCTGCATCATCGTGAATCTGGTTCCCCATTTTTCAAGTAGCCATAGGCAACTGGTCCAAGCTCGAGTCCGTGCAAACAACAATCCATGGGTCCTCCTGAAAATCTCCCCATCAGGTAATCAATGCTACAGATGACCTAGAGCCCTGCCCAATAATCATCGAAGTAGGCTTTTAAGCATTCGGGCATTCTTGGACACTTTTTGGCTACATTTCGGATGACGACCCACGTCGCAGGCTTTTGACTTGAAGATCGCTTCGAATTGAGTCATTTGCCTCTCTGCTCGAATCAAAACAACTGGCTGGACCAGTAAAGGCCTTTTCTTCTTCCCGGTAATTTTCGCGACTGCCATCAGGACAAGTTGCCCGAGAGGATACAAAGTGTCTTCTGGCTTAATGGAGTTTTTCATTGGATGAATCACGTTACATCGAAGGGACGATAGATCATGTTTTTCCAGATTTCCGCAAGCGTCTTACCGTTAACGGTGAGACAATTCCCCATGTAAAAATCCTTTTTCCAAGAAATTTTATGAATGCTGGCAAGACCTCTTGTCGTGGAGGTCTTTCCGATCAAAACTTCCAGAAGGCTTAAAACAGCGATCTTGGTGTTTTCGCATGATGCTTTGAAGTTCTAGGTAAATCAATTTTGCAGTCTGGGCGATATTCTATATAAAGTGCAGTACTGCATTCGTGTTCCACCTAATGCGATTACTACTCTCACATGCATTTCCTATACTTTGCGTGATGGAATATACTTGGCCGTTAATATTCGTTCCAGAGAATTCCGCATGTATTCATTTACCTGGCGATTCTGCGAGTTTTCAGGAGAATTTGCTGAGATAGGATGCGAGTAAGGAAGTGACATTCCATCGTTCAAAGCGGATGACTGGTATTCAGTATAAACATTCTCCACAGCTCCGAAGCCGGACAAGGCATTTCGATCACCCATCGTAATCCTCAATCCGAAATATTCCATTTGGATTCGCTACCGACAGGCTTAAACGGCGGAGACATATTCAGGTTTTTTTCCCTTTGTAATTTCGGAAGCAATTGGGGTACCACCATACAACAAAATGGAAGGATCGATCAATTCGAAGCATGCCCATGATTGCTCTGGCATGTTTTATTCATCAGCCAGCAAGCGCGATACAGGCAATCCGAATGATAATGTCCCAAAATAATAGACTCAATAGAGTCGGCGATGATACTCTGGACTACCAGCGAGTAGAGCTGCCAAGTCCCCATGAAATCCGTCAGAATCCCAATGGTATTAAAACTAACATCAATATCATATCCTGTTGAGGAATTCTTGATTAAAACGGCAAAGTCATTCAGTGCATATTGGAGGGATTACTTTCATAGCCGCAACTTGCGATCCCCTACAAAAAGGCTGCTTCAGTCACTTTTTATCACTCAACCAGTGGCATAAAGCATGGCTTTTTCCTGCCGGATGCTCGTCATGTCGCTGATTTCCCAACTGTACTTCTTTAGGTTCATAGGATAGGGTAAAAAAACTGCTCGGGTTAAATGAGGCATTAATGATTTTTTTATTTTGGGTTATGAATAAATAGTCTAGTGCCGTATACATTATAGTCAATGAGAAATGACGAATAAACTTAAGCAAGAAGAACAATGGTACATAAATTCGAATGGGTTTGACGTTTTCAGAATGAATCACTAAACGAACTTAATCCTGTGTTCAGCAGACCTTCAATATTTAATTTTTACACTTTGGCATAAACAACACTAAAATAATGGAGGTATAAATATTTTTTTCCAAATTTTGAATTGCTTTTTTGGTAAAGACCCCTAATTCAGTGATGATTTGTTTAAAAAATCAAATTCAAAATTTGTTCTGATTTTAGATTATTCAGATTTTTTGAAAAAAATTTCTTTTCTTTATAGAAGAATGATTAGCTCATATGTTTCTGGCAAGAAAAATTGATTCAACTGAGATTTTTAAAATAGCATTCCAACTAAATGCCAAGCTAAATAATCCCTTTAATTTTTGTGCCAAACACTTCAATAGATGAATTTCTTTCCAACAACGCACAAAGAATCAACATCGGTCTTCACCTTACTTCTAAAACGGAAAGACGGATATCAATGAAATTGAACCTGTAATGGTCACATTCCGCTTTATGATGCTTTAGATAATCAGTGATCCAAAAAACGACTTTTGAATGCCGGAATGGAATACCTGGGAAATCCTATCGATAATGTTTGATCCTAAAAGGCCTTCGCTGCTGAAAGCAGGGATTTCCCGGCTCCCGTGGCAGTTTCTTTACATAAAGCTATTCTATGGGCCAGGATTGGGTTGGTGGAATTAAGCAGATGGTGCTTTTTGCCTTGAGCTTGATGATATACATGCTTTTGATTTGCTTCTGGATTTTCTTCTTGGAAGAATAGTGCTGACAGCTGGGAAGTGACTGTCCTTTTTTATTGAAACACTCTAAAAATCGGCACACTGGCAGGAGGAGAGAATTCCTAGAATCGATCGGATTTGATCTAAAGGAACTCTGGTAGTAATCATCCAGGGATCATAGTTGGTACAAAGCAAGCTATGCTGGGTATCCGTCAGCTCAAATAAATTTATAACTAATAGGTGCTAGCAGATCGAAGTCGGTGGAAGATGATTGGATCATTATGAACTTTTGGAGGCAAGTATGTTTTCGAATCATCCAGAATCGGCTGAGTGCGTATCATATTTGCTAGCTTTAGTGCAGCCGCGCGCGCGCGTATAATGCTAGCCATGTCTCGGCAGGGATCTTTCTGTTTTGGTTTATTTGAGGAAAAGCTGGATTCAATTAAACTGCGGGGTAATTATTTATTTGGAAGAGTAGATAAACCTGATAAATGTGATTTATATTTACATTTCTAATACGAAATACAATGTCAGTACGTACAGGTAGCACACTGCTCTGATGAGTTCTGGCTCGAGCAAGCAGATATGCAAGAAACTGAGCTCCCAAAAAACAGCTGATTGAAGCAGCATTTCGCTCTATCTGATCATCTCAAGCGTGCAGAATATGTCAAATCTTATCGTCAAGCAGATAACGATTCTGAAACATGATTGCGCTCGCGAAAGAAGGAAAATGGAGACTACTTAGCTTCAGCTTGAGGATGAAGCAAGGTGAGATTTGGTATGTCGCACCTTAACCAACTGGAAGGATCTGAACAATCCGGAAGAAGGCCATTAGAATTACTGTAGTGTAATCTGAGAATAAGTTTTTTTGAAAGTGGTTATCATCGCTCTTAACTTCAAAAATCAAATTATCAAGGAAACCCGATTTTTGGAACGTACTCAAAAAAACGGTTTTGAAATCTGATTCGGAATTAATGACTTTTCCACATTCGTCTGTTTCAAAAACCCGCTTTGATTGAAACAAATAGGCAGACTGAATGAGTCCGAATTGAAGCAGGGTTGGCAACTTTGACGATATACTACGCTTTAAAAAAATCATCCAGTAATCTTACAGCTTTGGTCTTTTATCAATAGTTTACTTCTGCTAAAAGTAAAAAAGAGTAGTCAAATTTTCTGAACTACCCTTTTCTGGCTAATTTTAGAAATTCGGTTGAAAGGTTTATTCAATATATTTCTCAAAAACTATTGTAAGGTAATATAAGTCTAGGTGATGTAAAGGAAAATTTGAAATCCTCACGGGAACATTGCTTAAAATTAACTCGGAAGCTAGGCCCATTGTAATACCCACTTCCAGTCAATGACTGATTTAATGCTGTATTCCAGGCCCCAGGAAAATAAATCTTCACCAAATCGGAAGTTTTTTACTTAAATAATTTTGACAGGACTTTATAACTTAATCTTTATAACTTTAAAATTTAGGTTTCTGGCTTTCTAAGTCAAAAAAATAGCTTGATTTCTAGATTGACTTTTTGGCTTTGGTAGATTTTGAAATGCTGAAGCCTAGATATCACCAAACTGATTTGGGTTGGTTTAATGTCAGTATTTGTTTGTCTTTAATATACTCTCTATCGCATTATTGAAAATATCTTTTCGATGCCCGAAGCAGTAAACAGAAATCATAAATAATATGACATTCAACGATATTTGAGAATTATTCATCACAATTGAATTTCTGGCACAAATAAAATTCAAATTTTCCCGATCTCTCAACATCCAATATTCCTCTCTAGATAGGACCTATGTCCAAAACCTCTAATCACTAAATGGGGTTATTGATGGTACCGCGCGCATTTATTAAAGGTTGACGAATGTATTTGATAATATGCAACTTTCCTAAGAGTGCAAATTGAGTTTCTGTTTTTGACCTTGAGATTTGTTTTCACATTAACACTTACCTGAACTTCATCTGAATTTCTGGTCTTTTATTAAGAGAAGTAATTTCATATCACTTGCATTCAACCAGTATTTATAGAAATGAGAGGTTGAAAAGTCTCCAATTACCTTGGGATGCACTCTTTTTTTATCTCAGGGCTGTTAAATAATGTGTTAGACTCAGTTGTCCATTAGCCATCGCAGGAATT